>OHYS01000481.1_pt1 | contig 19345 bp, 17 predicted proteins | sample 1580301 | NCBI WGS metagenome assembly OHYS01 (sample SAMEA3882531, study PRJEB24775) | human gut metagenome | biome: human-associated habitat; feature: intestine environment; material: feces | place: Netherlands | collected 2009/2010
GGATTTGCGGGGGCGTTTAATCGGTAAGCGACATGTTTATACCACTGGCAGAATTGCCGTGGTAAAACTCTTGACAGTTTTACCAATTAGGGTATCAAAATTGTTTGGTTGACGTTTGGTAAAACGTTTTTAGCAGGATGTTTACCATTTGATATTGAAAGGTTCGTTTATGTCCCATACCGCCGCTCCCAAGGTTGCTTTAATTTTCGATTGCGACGGCACGCTGGTTAATAGCACCCCCGTTTGGGCTTATGCTCAGCCAGAGTTATTGCACCGCCACGGGATTGACGTGACCGTGGATGACTTTGCCCAATTTGAGCACCTGTCGCTGGAGGACGAGTGCCAGGCCTACCACGACACATGGGGCATTGGCGCGAATGGCGAGGAACTCTACCGTGAGCTGAGCGACATCCTGATCGATGGCTACTCCAAGGTGCCGCCGCGCGATGGTCTGCTTGCATTTTTGAAGCAGGCGCAGGAGGCCGGTATTGCCATGTGCGTTGCCACGTCCACGCCAGCCGAGCTGGTTAAGTCTGCGCTTGCGGGTGCCGGGCTCGATGCCTACATGGAGTTTGTGACCACCACGGGCGAGGCAGGTCGCTCCAAACAGTTCCCCGACGTATACGAGCTGGCGCTGCGCCGCCTGGAGGAGCGCCATGGGCACAAGTTTGAGCGCGCTTGGGTGTTTGAGGACGCCGTCTTTGGCCTAAAGAGCTCTGGCTCCGCCGGCTTTAAGCGTGTAGGTATTTATGACCCGCACGGCCGCATGAAGCGCGACGACGTGCGCGCCAACTGCGACATCTTTATCGACAGCTACGAGGAGCTGGACCTTGACTGTGTGCTTTCGTTTGAGGGCTAGGTGAGGGCCGTGGCTTGCAAAGTACTTGTAGTCTGCGGCTCGCCCGTGGTGGCGGGCGCGGATCTGTTGCGAAGGCTAGCGGGGGAGTGCGACCACGTTGTCGCCGTGGACCGCGGACTCGACGCGCTGTTGGGCGCGGGATTGAGCTGCGACGTGTATGTGGGGGATGCCGACACGGTGAGTGATGCAGGTCACACGTTGGTCGATGCCGCCGAAGCCTTTGAGGTGGAACGCCACGACCCTTACAAGGACTATACAGATCTGGCTCTGGCGCTCGATTCCGTCCGTCGTCGCTGGCCGGGTGCCGAAGTGGTTGCGACCTGCGCCACCGGCGGCCGTCCCGATATGGCACTTTCCGTGCTGGGACTGCTCGCGGGCTACGAAGATGCCCCTGTCTGGATTGCCGAGGACAAGGTGATCGCCCGTATCCTTCACGCAGGCGAATCGTGGACCATCGAAGGCGCCGAAGGAAAGACCTTCTCCATCATCGCAATCGCCCCTAACACCAAGGTCAGCGAACACGGCCTAGAATGGGAACTCGATCACGCCCAGCTAGCTCTACTAGCGGACACCGGCATCAGCAACGTCGTCCGGGGCACGGCAACCATTCAAGTTCACGCCGGCACCGCTATCGCTTACCTCTACAAGTAAGGTCTATCGCATCAGGGTTTTATCCACCGTCCAAGGAAAACGCGTAAGGCGGTAAATCAATCCAAAATTCCCCTTGCATCCCCGAAGATCTTCCCCTATAGTACTACCTCGTCACGGGGGCGTAGCTCAGCTGGGAGAGCGCTTGACTGGCAGTCAAGAGGTCAGGGGTTCGATTCCCCTCGTCTCCACCATCGTGAATTCAAAGGCCTTCGGTATCCCGAAGGCCTTTTTTTATGCCAAAATATCTCGCGCCGCAAACCCCACCTACGCCAACAAAAAGTTGCACAATTTATTTCCCATCTCTGTACATAGTTTGTTAGACAAACGCAATTACCAGTGCAGCTCGCCGTTCCATTTGTGCTTCAAGATCACCCTTAATCACCGCTAGCACCCCAATAACCTGCATCAATGTGAACAACATCCCAAAACAACCCCCTTAAGCACGCCAAATGAACGATATGTTGTCCGACGCAGCCCAAATCAGTTTCGCTACCAGCTTGTGCTAGGATACCTAATGTTACATGAGTTCAACTGCGCTCACGGCTCCAGCAAGTCGCAAAGCGCAGGGTCGATCAGCATCCGGCCGTAACGGCGGTGCCAGAAACACCACGAGCTCCAATATCGATTGCCATACTCGATTTTGCATTAGTTTTTGTGGCTATTTATAAGTTCGCATTACGCGTGCAATAAGTTGGTATGGCAAACCACATCAGTCCTACAGCTGTTTGCGTGCGGTCCAGTTTTGTTCCCGCTTGACTGGTTCGCACGCAGCCAGCTGGGGATGCGGTCTTTTTGCGATACACGTCCGCGTCTCTAGCAACTGCATTTGTACATACCGTTCACGGTGGGGCAGAGCCACGCGCTTGTCTAACTGGGCTCAGGGTTTGAATATGGAGCGCCTTTGCGCACAAGCGCCCTGGCGAAGCCATACCCAAACCCCGTTAGCCACACGTATGACAGCAAGGGGGTGGTGCTCGTGTGGTATGTGATTCAGGTCATTAACGGTCGCGAAGATGTAATGCGCGAGCGCATAGAGCGTATGGTGCCGGCGAGCGCCATGCAGGAGCTCTTTTATCCCCAATTTCAAACCGAGATCAAAGTTCACGGCAAATGGGTCAGAACGACCAAGCCGCTCTTTCCCGGTTATCTCATCTGCGATACGGCAGATCCCCGCACCGTGCAACAGTGTCTGCTGCGCATGGACGACTTTGCCCGGGTGCTTGCCCAGGACGGTCAGTTTGTGCCGCTGGCAAAAGAAGAGACCCAGCTCATTGGCCGCTTTACCCATAAGGGAGACAGGGTAGTGCCCATGAGCGAGGCCTTAAAGGACGGCGACCAGGTTGTAGTGACGGCTGGTCCGCTGCTGGGCCACGAAGGCCTAATAAAAACCATTAACAGACGCAAGAGCACTGCCTTTTTGGAGCTCGACTTGTGCGGCCGACGCGTAACCACCCGCGTTGGCCTTGCGGTGCTTTCAAAAGAGCAGCGCGTTATGCGCAATCACAGAAGAGCGATCGCCTAGCTGCAAGCTCGCAAGCGGACGACCGAAGGCAAAAAGTATCGGGGGAGGGGCTCTTGGAGCCTACGATGATGACCATGGCACAGGGCGCGCGGGAGACGCGCACGGCCGCCACGGCGAATTCCGTCACTGCCGCAGCCGGTGCTGCGGGGGATTACCTTACAAACGAAGAAGCGTACAAGATGCTGCGCGGTGCCAACTCCGGCGTGAAGCCCGAGCTTGGGCACAGGCTCTACCGCGTTGTTAAGCGTACGGTGGACATTGTCGCCGCCGGCGGAGCCCTGGTGTTGCTCTTTATTCCCGGGGTAATTCTGAGCGTGGTCATTTGCATAAAGAGCCCGGGCGCCAGCCCCCTATATTCACAGTGGCGCGTGGGCCGCGTGCGCAAAGACGGCACGTTCTACCTGTTTAAGATCTACAAGTTCCGCAGCATGGTTCCCAACGCAGACCAAATGCTCAAGGACTTGCAGGCCCAAAACGAGGCCACTGGCCCCATGTTTAAAATGAAGCACGACCCGCGCATTATTCCCGGTGTGGGTAACTTCATTCGCAAGCACAGCATCGACGAGCTGCCCCAGCTCATCAACGTGTTCTTGGGCCAAATGAACCTCATTGGCCCGCGCCCCGGCCTGCCGCGCGAGGTTGCCCTGTACAGCGAGCACGACATGAAGCGCCTGGCGGTAAAACCCGGCTGCAGCGGTCCTTGGCAGGTAATGGGCCGCAGCCACCTGGGCTTCAACGAAATGGTTGAGCTGGATCTTCACTATATAGAGAATCGCAGCCTGCGCCAGGACCTGCGGTTGATATTCGGCACGCTGAAGACGATGTTCTCTGGGGAAGGTGCCGTGTAGCATGCGCATCGCCATGATAGGCCAAAAGAGAACGGGTTCGCGCGAGGGCGGCGTAGAAGTGGTGGTAGGCGAGCTTGCTCGCCGTATGGCAGACCTTGGTCACCAAGTAACCTGCTACGACCGTATGGGCGAAGGAGCTCCTTCCGAGCCCTACGAGAAGGATGGCTACCGCATCGTTCCCGTAAAGGCTCTGGACATCAAGGGGCTCTCTGCGCTCACGAGCAGCTTTGCCGCAACAAGGGCCGCCATCAAAGACGGGACAGACGTAATTCACTATCACGCAGAGGGGCCGTGCGTCCCCCTTCGTTTTGCGCGTTCCGCGGACATCAGGACCGTGGCAACGATCCACGGCCTGGACTGGCAGCGTGCAAAATGGGGCGGCTTGGCTTCCAAGTACATCAAGTTCGGCGAGGCGACGGCGGCCAAGTGCGCGGATGCGCTCATCGTGCTTTCCCGGGGCAATCAGGAGTACTTCAAGGAGGCTTACGGCCGCGAGGCTACGCTCATTCCCAACGGCATCACTCCCGAGGCGGATCTTCCCGCGAAGGAGATCTCCGAGCGCTTGGGGCTCACCCAGGGCTCCTATGTCCTCTACCTCGGTCGCATTGTGCCCGAGAAGCGACCGGAACTGTTGGTGGAGGCGTACAAGCAGGTAAAGACGGATAAGCGCCTGGTTATCGCGGGCGACTCCTCCGATACGGACGACTACGCCGTGGCGCTCAAAGAGGCTGCCGCGTCCGACCCCCGCGTGCTCTTTACCGGCCACGTTGAGGGCAACCTGCTCTCCGAGCTGTACTCCAACGCGTATTGCTACGCGCTCCCCTCCGACGTTGAGGGCCTGCCCATGAGCTTGCTGGAGGCCATGTCTCACGGTGCGGCATGCGTTACCTCGGATATTCCCGAGTGCGCGGATGTTCTGCAGGGTTGCGGGCTCACGTTCCCACACGGAGACGCGGGGGCGCTGCGCGACGTGCTTGAAGGCCTGATAGCGGATTCTGCCCAAGCGGAGAGGCTGGGCGCCATGGCACGTGACCGCGCGATTAATGGCTATGACTGGAACAGCGTCGTCCAAAGGACGCTTGCTTTGTATGAGGGTGTTGCGTAATGAAGATCCTTCTTGTAAATAAGTTTCATTGGCGCAAGGGTGGAAGCGAGACGTACTACTTTGCTCTTGCCGATGGTCTTCGCGCTCTTGGGCATGAAGTTGCCTTCTTCAGCATGGAGGATGAGCGTAATGAGCCGACTGAGTGGTCGCGTTACTTTGTAACGAATCGCGACTATAACGGACCGAGCTCTATTGTCGATAAGGCGAAGGCCGCGCAGGCACTTGTGTATTCCAAAGAGGCGCGCGAGAAGTTCGATGCGCTGTGCCGTGAATTCCAGCCCGATGTAATCCATCTCAATCTCACTCATAGGCAGATTACGTTTTCCATCTTGGACGCTCCTTGGCTAAAGCAGCATCCAACGCCGGTTGTGTATACCTCGCACGACTTGATTCTTGCTTGCCCGAGCTATCTTATGCTTGATTCCGAGGGCAACGTTTGCGATTCGTGTCTCGGGGGTCATTTTGGCAATTGCCTTAAGAAGAAGTGCGTAAAGGGTTCGATCGCAAAAAGCGCGTTAGCGGTGGCTGAGGCGGAGTGGCTTAAACGGCACAAAACCTATTCACGTCTCGATCGCATCATCTGCCCGAGTGAGTTCATGCGGAACAAGTTTATTGAAGCGGGGCTTCCCGAGTGTCAGCTTGTCCTCATGCGGAATTTCCTGAATCCCGATTCGATGTCACGGGAAATTGCCAACCAAAATAATGAAGATCCCTACATGCTGTATCTGGGACGCCTTTCTCGCGAGAAAGGCGTGTTAACGCTCGTGCATGCTTTTGAGAAGGCGGCACCGGTGATCCCTGATTGGCGTCTTGTTATTGCAGGCGATGGCCCTGAATGTGATGCTGTGAAGGTCAAAGTTTCCGCAATGCCAAACGAAATAAGCTCGAGGATTGAGCTGGTTGGATATAAAACCGGTGACGCCCTGCGCGGACTTGTGAATCTAGCCACTCTGGCGGCTGCGCCGTCAGAGTGGCTCGAGAACGCGCCATATGCGGTTCTCGAGGCACTCGCCGCGGGCAAGCCCGTTATCGGTACGAACATGGGCGGAATACCCGAGCTGGTACGTGAGGGTGAAACGGGCTTCCTGGCTGAAGCCCACGATGAGGCAGGACTCGCAGATGCAATCCGTAGGGGTGCGGCGGTGGCCGCCGATCCTGCGGCTTACGCCGCGATGAGCGCGCATTGCCGTTCATTCGTGGCAGAGAACTGTAATCAAGAGGAATACATCCGGAATCTCGTCTCCCTGTATCAAGAACTAATTGACCGGAAGGTGGTGGCCTAACCCATGGCCGAGAAGAAACTCAACGGAACCGTAATCGTAACGTACCGCTGCAACGCGCGCTGCACCATGTGCAACCGCTACAAGGCTCCCAGCCGTCCGGAGGAGGAGCTCTCCCTCGACGTGATCAAGAAGCTCCCGCGCATGTACTTCACCAACATCACCGGTGGCGAGCCCTTCATCAGGACCGACCTTGCGGATATCGTGCGCGAGCTGTACAAGAAGTCCGACCGCATCGTCATCTCCACCAACGGCTTCTTCACCGACCGCATCATCGCCCTTGCCGAGGAATTCCCCCAGGTGGGAATCCGCATCTCCATCGAGGGTCTGCAGCAGACCAACGATGAGATCCGCGGTCTCCAGAACGGCTTCAACCGCGGCTACGAGACGCTCAAGAAGCTCGTGGAAATGAAGCACCCGGACGTGGGCTTTGGCATGACGGTGCAGGATCGCAACGCTGCGGACTTGGTGCCGCTGTACAAGCTTTCCGACGAGCTCGGCATGGAGTTCGCCACCGCCAGCCTGCACAACAGCTTCTACTTTGTCGAGGCGAAGAACATCATCAAGGACCGTCCCATGGTGGCCCAGAACTTCGAGGACCTAGTAAACGAGCTCCTCAAGTCCAACGAGCCCAAGAAGTGGTTCCGCGCGTACTTCAACATGGGCCTCATCAACTACATCTATGGGCAGAAGCGCCTGCTCCCGTGCGATATGGCGTTCGACACGTTCTTCATCGACCCCTACGGCGACGTCATGCCCTGCAACGGCACCAAGGAGAAGCTCGTTATGGGCAACCTTAACGACGAGTCTTGGGATGAGCTGTGGGAGAGCGCCCAGGCCGAGAAAGTGCGCGGCTGCGTGCGCCACTGCGACCGCAACTGCTGGATGATCGGCTCCGTGTCTCCTGCCATGCACAAGTACATCTGGAAACCCGCGTCGTGGGTGCTGGCGCACAAGCTCAAGCCCGGCAAGAAGTTCGACATGCACGAGCTCCCCATCGTGCGCGACTACGAGTCGGGCAAGGTGACGAAGGAGGAGCTGGACGCTCTTTCCACCTGCGACATGCACGCCGCGATCAACGACGGCCTTTCCGACGCAAGCCGAGCCGACGCGCACGTGTACGAGACTGAGGAGGCGCTGTAGTGCAGCCGGGTGGAAAAATCGAATGCAAAAATTCAGAAATAGCGGTTGCTCGATATCAATCGGAGGAAACACGTGAAAGTATCCTGCATAACCAGGCACGCAATCTCTAATTATGGCTCCCTGCTCCAGGCATATGCGACACAACGAGCGGTAGAGAGCTTGGGGCATGAGTTCGAGATTATGGACTATGTACCTGCTTGTGAGGACGTATCCCAGCAGGTGAGGACGCTTCTTTCGACAAAGCCGTCCTGGAACGGGAACCCGTTGAAGAAGTCTGTCTACAGACTTCTGATGGAGCCTGAGACAAGGGTGGCGGGCAAGCGGTTTGCGCGTGAGCGTTCCCAGCTGCTTAAGATGAGCCCTCACTATGCATCCCTGGAGGAGCTGAAGGCTAATCCGCCCAAGGCCGATGTCTATATGACTGGAAGCGATCAGGTGTGGGGTCCCATCAGCTCGGGCGCATACGACCTGTCATACGCGCTTGAGTTTGCTCCCGAGGGCGCAAGGCGCATCTCATATGCGGCAAGCTTTGGTAAGAAGAATATCCCGGATAGCGTGCGCCCCAGGTTTCTCGAGGACCTTCGAGCATATGAGGCCGTGTTCGTACGCGAGGATGCCGCGCGCGAGCAGCTTGCCTCGTGGGGCATAGAGGCCGGACAGGTTGTCGATCCCACGCTGCTGCTTGATGGCGAGGCGTGGAGAAGGATGGCGGCACCTGCCCCGAAGGGCGAATACATCCTCGTCTACCAGATTCACAGCGACCCGACGGTGGGGCAGTACGCCGTGAAGGTTGCCAAAAAGCTTGGCTTGCCCCTGATACGGATCTCCGCAAGCCTGCACCAGGCCTCACGCGAGGGCAAGTTCAAGTGGCTGCCGACGCTTGCTGAGTTTCTCTCGTATGTCGACAACGCAGCATGCCTAGTCACGGACTCGTTCCACGGTACGGCTTTTGCCATAAATCTCAATACGCCGCTGGTAGAAGTGCTGCCCAAGAACGGAACCTCGAGCAGGAACGTGAGTATTCTGCGACTCACGGACCTCACGGACAGAGTGCTTCAGAATCTAGATGATGTCGAGTTAGCATCCAAGCAGATTGACTTTGGTCGGGTCAACGACGTGATGGGTGCGGAGAGGGAGAAGTCCCTAGCGCAGCTCAAGAGCATGATTGAGGAGTAGGGCATTGTCAAACGTTGGCACTAGGACGGTATGCAAGAAGGATATGTGCGCTGGCTGTATGGCCTGCGTCGATTCATGCCGACATGGAGCGATTGCCATTGAGGATACGATTGAGGCGTATAACGCCCGTATTGATCCTACAAGGTGCGTGGGATGTGGACTGTGCGAGAAAACGTGTCCCCAGATGGTATCCCCATCTTCGTTGCGTCCTCTCGAGTGGCTACAGGGGTGGGCGAAAGATACATCGCTCAGAATGTCATCTTCGTCCGGGGGTCTGGCTACGGCCATCTCGGAGGCGTTTGTGGCGTCAAATGGATTAGTGTGTTCATGTGCACAGGAGGGCGGTGAGTTCCGGTTCCACCTCACTTCTGATGCGGATTACTTGAGGAGGGCCCAAGGCTCCAAATACGTCAAAAGCAATCCGCTTGGTGCGTACCGCGAGGTTAGGGAGGCCCTGCAAGGTGGTCAAAGGGTTCTCTTTATCGGTCTTCCTTGTCAGGTTGCTGCGATGCGTAACTTCGTTGGAAGCCGTTTAGCCGATTCCCTTTACACCATCGACCTTATCTGTCATGGTTCACCGTCCCCCAAGGTCCTGAGCCGATTCTTGGAAGAGACAGGTAACAACCTGTCTAATGAGCTGATACTGGACTTTCGAAAGAAAGTCCAGTATCAGCTCCGCTATCGCGGAGCTGAAACTGTGGGTAGGACGGGTGTCCGCGATCGCTACTCGATTGCTTTCCTCTCGGGTTTACCGTATACGGAAGGCTGCTACTCCTGCCGCTACGCCAAGGGTGATCGTGTCTCCGATATTACGCTTGGCGATTCATGGGGTAGCGAGCTTTCTGATGAGGTCGCGAACGGGATATCCCTCGCACTTGTGCAGACAGACAAGGGTCGAGAACTGTTAGAAATGACGGACCTTGAGCTTTTGCCGGTTGATCCTGGTCTAGCTGTGGCCAACAATGAACAGCTTCAACGTCCTTCGACGAAGCCTATAGAAAGAAATACCTTTATGGACGGCTTTCGTAACGGGGTACGGGTTAACCGACTCGTTCTCAGGGCGAGGCCAAAAGACTGCGCCAAGTACTTGGTCAAGGATATACTGCTTGCACTGGGTTTGCTCAGGGGTTAACACATCGAGAGCGTTTGCTTTAGGCATTAATGATAAGGAAATCCATATGTTGAGTAATTCCAAGGTGACAAAGTGCGTCGTATTAATGGCGTCATACAACGGCATCCCATTTATTTCAGAACAAATTGACAGCATTCTCTCGCAGGCTGAAGTTGACGTACGTCTTTTTGTCCGTGATGACGGGTCATCTGATGGTACTCGTGATCTTCTGCAGCGCTATGCAGATGAGGGCAGTCTGACTTTGTTAACAGGAGAAAACCTAGGACCTGCTTTAGGGTTTTTGACGTTGTTGCGGAATGCTCCCGAAGCTGATTACTATGCGTTTTCCGACCAAGATGATATTTGGGATAGCGATAAACTGATAACTGCGATTAAACAGCTTAAGAAGCAGGAGAATTTGGCTCTTTATCATTGCAATTCAAGACTTGTAGATTCAGCTGGTAATGAGATGGGCCGGTTAACCTATGGGCAACAAAGGTGCATATCTTATCGAGATAACGACCCTCTCAACCAGCTTTGCATTGGGTCACCTATGGGATGTACGCAAGTATTTGATAGGCGTATTTGGGAAGTTGTTTGCTTGCATGAGCTGCCCCATCCCGTCATCATGCATGATAAGCTGATAGCTAATCTATGCGTGCTGCTGGGTTATCGGATTGTTTTCGATGCTTCTCCTCATATGGGATATCGCCAGCATGGTCGTAATGTGGTCGGTGTGAGTACTGATTTACCATCTAAAGTGATTGAGAAAATCAATAGTTTTTGTCATCCGCGAGAGATTACTCTTGCAAAGCAAGTTACTGGACTTCTTTCAACTTATTCCGACTGCATTCTTCCTCCAGAGCGTGCTCTTGGAGAGTTGGTATCGAAAATGGACGCTTCTTTCATGGCTAGGTGCAGGGTTTCTTTCTCTTCGAGGCTGAATTTCGGCAGTCTACAAGAGGGCCTTTTCAATAGATCTCTCCTCTTGTTTGGGAAGCGATGATATGAGTAAAAGCATCCCCAAACCGCACAATAGTGGGTACGTCCTAGCGCTTGCCTTTTGCGACTATCTCAAGGACAAGACCGGCACCCCAAAGGCTATTATGGCGAGTCAGCAGGCCATGGCGTCGCACGGCATAAGTTACGTCTATCTCCACTCGGTTAAGAAGACCCTGTTCAGGGACGACCAGATGCTATTTTGCGAATTCGGGGTTACGGTCGACGGGGTGGAGGCTGGTGTTTTCAGTATTGCCCAGGTGTGCGAGGCCCTTTGCAGCTGGCAAAAAAGCGGCTTCAGCCTTCTTGAGCTTCATATCCACCACCTTCTGTACGTGAGCCTTGAGAAAGTCTCCGAACTGCTAAAAGTTACAGGCAAAACACCGGTCAGGGCCTTTCTCCACGACTATTACCTGTGTTGTACAAGCTATAACCTCCAAAATAGGAGCGGCTTTTGTGACAGCTCAAGGCTCGGCGACGCTCCCTGCGAGAAATGCCCCCACTTCAGTAACAGCCTTCGTGTGGAGTCGAAGATCCAAGGGCTGTTTGACTCCATCAAAAATCTCCGTTTTGTTGCACCTTCGACCTATACGAAGAATCGGTTTCTCTCATTCAGGCCCCAATACGAGGGCCTTGTTGATGTAATACCGCACCAAAAGCTGCTTGGAGAGTATCTGGGCAACAGACGTCCTCTGAACGCAGGGGAGCGCATCAGGGTTGCCTTTCTGGGGATGCCGAGGAAGACAAAGGGCTGGGAGACCTGGCTTCGCCTCGTATCTGCGGTCGATGAACAAGAGTACGAGTTCTTCGTCTTCAACAGCTCGAACGATATGTATCCAGGGATGAACAAGCGGTTTGTCGAATTTGATGAGAAGCACCCAAATGCCATGACCGACTCTCTCAGGGAGTGCGAGATTGCCATCGTTGTCATGTGGCCATCTTGTCCAGAGACCTATAGCTACACCTGTATGGAATCTTACTCCGCAAACGCTTATACGATTTCGAGTGCATGTGCAGGCAATGTCGCCGACTTTGTCGTTGAGCATGGGTCCGGTTTGGTGCTGAATAACGAGGAGGAGCTAATCGGGCTGTTTAGGGATAAGAGCCGGCTTATCAGGGAGGTCAATCGTTTCAGGAGCGGAAAGCCTGGTCCGCTCGATCTTGTCGATTCAGATGAGATCGTAGACCTGCTTCCATGCTCCTCGGTAGGTCTCAACACGGGAGTTCACATGCACACGAGGCTGATTGAACGTGTGCTGCTGGAGGTACTCAATGCAAGATCATAGGCATGCGAGGCTCGTTATAAATAAAGCGGAGGAGCGGGCTGGTCGAAGAGGTCGTTGGTATCTCCCTAATAAGCAAGGCGTTCTAACCGTTTGCATGGGTGACCTGGCGGATGCGACGATCGTTATAGGTATCTTGGCGCAGGTTTTCTTCCTTGAGTACTATGGTCTGGGGCGATACCTCAACTGGGTAATTACCGGCATGATTTGCGTGAGGGCGCTCTTCTCCGGATGGAAATATAGCGGTAGAGCGCTACTACTTGGGCTGATTACCGTTGCAGGGTGGCTGTCTGGTGCCCTCTTGGGTGGCAATATGGAAACGTTTAGGGCGAATATTTTGCTGCTCCTCTACCCGTTTGTCTATACGCTTTACTTCTTTCTTTTGGTCACTAACAAGAGGGATTTTCTTCTTGGACTCTTTGATGCAGGTTTTCCGGTCTTCAACGCCATATTGCTTCTCAATATGGCGATCATGTTTATCCAGTACTCTACCCATGGGATGATCGCTGCGACAACGAACGACATCAGTTACTTCGAGGACAATATCTCCGGCCTGTTCTCTTATGCGTCCGTCCATGCGGTGGCCCTTTACACTTCATTCGTCGTGCTCTACAACTTCGTCTGGATTAGGAGGCTTCGGGGTCCTCTCTGGCCATCCCTTGCCATCGCTTACAACGTCTGCCTTATCGTCCTGTCCTTCTATCTTGCGACACTCAACGATAATAAGGCGCTCTTCATAATCCTTCCTCTCGTTTTAGTGATGTTCTGGCTTATTTCAGTCATGAGAGGAGAAGCGGATGTTTCGGGTCCCTTCTTTTGGCTTGTCGCCTTGTATTTTATCCTGACAATTGCATACGCCTTGGTGCCTGCGTTCCAGATCCTCGTGGATACGCAAGTGTTTGGTCTGTTCGATATGGTTGGCAGTTCAGCTTCCGTCGGTACTGCTGCCGACGGCAGTAACGAGAGGATTGCTATCATCGGCTTCGCTCTCTTGAGACCGGCTACATGGAGTCTCGGAGAGGGTCTTGGAGCCTCAAGCTTCTACGCGTCCGGGTTCATGTCGTTTAACCACTTTGGTCAAGCGGATATGGGGTCTTTCTTGATTCTCATGGGGGTTTGGGAGACGGCAGCGTATGTAGCGTTTTTCCACTCCGTGGTTAGTGAGTTTATGGAGCAGGAAAAAGGATCTAATGGCCGGATTGTTCGTTTGCTCCTTTTGCTAACAATTCTTATTACCTTTCTGTATACGCAGTGCTTTACAAGGGTGAACTGCTGCTTGTGCCTACTGCTGCTCTGTGGAGCGCTGGCTTGGTCGTGGAATTCCTCGGCTGCAGACTATTTGATTATTGATAGAGACGAAGAACAGGTTTGAACATGAAAATAGGCATTTCCACATTTACGCATGGGGACAACTATGGGCAGAGGCTCCAGAACCTTGCTGTCCAAGAAACTCTCAAACTCTCGGGTGCAGATGTCCTTACGTTCAGACAGAAGGACTCGAGATCTGCCAAATACAAGCTCAAGTCTTTGGCTTCGCTCATTCCAAAGGGGCTTGCCGTTGCCCACATCCAGAGGCATCGTTCGTTTGAGGATTTCAATTCCCGTAACATTTCCTTTAGCCGGGAGGTTATATCTGATTCCAACCCTCCACGTGACATTAAATCCTATGACTTTTTCGTTGCTGGGAGCGACCAAGTTTGGTCTCCGTATTCCCCTGACGCTAACTCCACTATGTTTCTCACGTTTTCGCCAAGAGAAAAGCGCATTGCTTTTTCGCCAAGCTTGGCAGCTCCGACGATTCCCGAGGAGAAGCGTGAGCTGTTCCACGGCTATTTCGACGGGTTTGATAGGCTGTCCGTTCGTGAGCAGAAGAGCGCCGAGCTTATAAACAGTCTGTACGGCTTAAAGGCCGAGGTGTTGATTGACCCAACACTGATGTTTGACGGCTCCTGGTGGGAAAGGTATGAAAAAGAGCCGCACTGCGGGCTTCCAAATGATTATGTATTGACGTACTTCCTCGGGAGTGCAGCTTACGAAGAGAGGGTTGCCGAAATCTGTGATTCACTTAGCTGCAAGAGGGTCGATTTACTAGGGGATGCGCGCTACTACGCCCTCGGGCCTTCAGAGTTCCTCTATGCCGTCCGTCACGCAAAGCTTGTAGCGACAGATTCATATCACGGATCAATTTTCTCGATCTTGTTCGGGAAGCCGCTGATTTATTGCCCTCGTGAGTCCACTGGTCCAGACATGAGCAGCCGATTCGACACGCTAGCCAGCGAGCTGGGTGTTTCTTTCGTTGAGCGGTCAATTCTTTCCGTATGTAATTCGGAACTGCTCGAGAGTGACTATTCAAAGGCGTATGACAGGTTGGCAGCTCAGAGGAAGATCGTTGTTGAATTCCTCGATAGATGTGGATTGAGCATTCCCTCGGAGGCCGCCCGTGGCTAGCCAGCGTAAGGCGGGCGCCCTCCTAGGCTACGCCAACATCCTCGCAAAGAACCTCGTCAACCTCGTCTACACGCCGATGCTACTGTCCTACGTGGGGCAGGCGGACTACGGCGTCTTCCAGAGCTCGAACTCCTTTGTCTTCTCGCTGACGCTCCTGTCCTTCGGCTTCTCCGAGGCCTACGTGCGCTTCTACACGCAGACGGTGGCGCACGGCGGCGAGCGCGACATCCGGCACCTGAACGGCATGTACCTCACGCTTTACGTCGCCGTCACAGCCGCGGCGGTCGCCCTCGGCATGGGCTTCTCCGCAAACGCCGGCGCGGTGTTCTCGGCCGGGTTCACCGAGGCGCAGGTCTCGCTCGCCCGGGAGCTGCTCGCCATCATGACGCTCAACGTCGCCTCGACGTTGTTCACCGTCGTGTTCAATTCCTACATCACGGCGCACGAGCGCTTCGTCTACCAGCAGACCAGGCAGCTCGTCACCACGCTTGCGACGCCGCTGTGCGCCTGGGCCCTGCTGGCCGCCGGTATGGGGCCCGTGGGCGTTGCCCTAGCACAGCTCGCGGTGAACCTCGTCCTGCTCGCCCTCAACGCGCGCTACGCCATCGTCGTGCTGGGCATGCGCTTCGAGCTCAGGGGTGCCGACTGGGGCGTCATGCGCGGCATCGCCGCCTTCAGTGCCTGGATCTTCGGTAACCAGGTCTGCGAGATGGTCAATCAGAGCGTGCCCAACATCATGCTGGGGGCCATCTCGGGCGCGACTGCGGTATCTCTGTTCGCGGTGGCCGTGAACATCCGCCAGGTCTTCTACTCGCTCTCCACCACGATGTCGAACGTCTTCATTCCGAAGGTCAACCGCATCGTCGCCACCTCGGACGACAACGCCGAGCTCACTCGCCTTATGACGCGCGTGGGCCGCTACCAGATGGTACTGTTTTGCTGGGTGTACGGAGGTTTCGCTATTCTCGGGAAGTTTTTCGTGACGAGGTGGGCGGGCCCGGGCTTCGCCGAGGCCTACTGGCTCGTGCTCGCCATGACGCTACCCGTCATGGTGCCCCTCTGTCAGAACGTCGGCATCGAGATCCAGAGGGCCAAGAACATGCACCACGCCAGGAGTCTCGTCTACCTTGCGATGGCGGTCGGGAACGTTGCCTTCACCGCCGCGGCCGCCCCGGCGCTGGGGCCGTGGGCCCCCGCGATCGCCTATGTCGTCAGCATCGTGCTCGGCAACGGACTGTGGATGAACTGGTACTACCAGAAGCGGGTCGGTCTCGACATGCTCTTTTTCTGGAAGCGGAACCTGCCGGTGCTGCTCGCCTGGGCTGCCGTCACCGTCGCCTGCCTCGCTGGCACGGCGGTCCTGCCCGTCAACGGATGGCCCGCGTTCCTCGAGTGGGGCGCCGTTTACAGCGCGCTTTTCGCCATAGCCCTTTGGCTCGCCGTCCTAACGAAGGACGAACGTATCGCGGTCGTCTCTCGTCTCCCGTTCCTTAGATAGGGTCCATCATGAATGATTCCGAGAAATCCCCGAGGGTCGTCTCGCTTGGCGACCGTTGCTGCGGCTGCGGCGCGTGCGCTGCCCGCTGCCCCAAGTCATGCATCTCCATGGAACCCGATGATTGTGGCTTCCTACACCCCACCGTCGACGCCTCCGGGTGCGTAGGCTGCGGGGCGTGCGACGCCGTATGCCCGGCGCTCAACGCCCCTGGGGAGGACGGGTGCGAGTTCGCCCTCTGGGCGAAGGCTCATGACGTCGGCTTACTCGATAGATCGTCGTCGGGCGGCGTGTTCGGTCTACTCGCCGGTGACGCTCTCTCGCGCGGCGGTGTTGTGGCGGGCGCCGCGTGGACGGACGGTTGCCGCGAGCTTCGTCACGTGCTCGTGGAGGACAGGCCGGCGCTCGGCGCCGTTATGCGCTCGAAATACGTTCAGAGCGCGGTTGGCCGCGGCGTCTTCGAGGGCGTCCGCGCCGCCCTGCGTGAAGGCAGGCCGGCGCTCTTTGCCGGTACTGCATGCCAGGTGGCTGGCATGCGCTCATACCTGGGGAAACTCGCCGACTCTGACCTCTTCCTCGGCGTCGACGTCATCTGCCACGGTGTTCCGTCTCCAGAGCTCTGGTCGCGCTGGGTCGACTACCGTGGTGAGGCCTTCGGGTCGGACGTCTGCGACGTCAATATGCGGAGTAAGACAACCGGATGGTTGTCTTACTCCGCTATGTACAAGCACATAGCGGAGAAAGACAACACCGGGGACACCGAGTCCCAGATATTCGGCAAAGACTGGTACATGAAAGCGTTTCTGGCCAATGCGAGCCTTCGTTCGTCCTGTCTGGCATGTCCAGCAAAGCGCTCCAGCGGCGCCGATATCACGCTCGGTGATTTCTGGGGGTTCCAGAATACCCATCCCGAGGTCGACAACTCCAAGGGCGTATCTGCCGTCCTATGCAATACCGAGAAGGGCGTGCGGGCATTCGAGGCTATTTCTGGGCTTACTGCAAACGGTCCGGCGACGCTTGATGGGGTAATCGCGGGCAACCCTAGCCTCGTCCATTCTGTCACGCCTTATCCAAAGCGCGACGAGTTCTTGAACGACGTGTCTGCCGGGCTTTCCATCCCAGATCTCATGGACAAGTGGGATTTCCGTCCCACTCTCTGGCAGCGTGTCCGCGGCAAGCTTGGTGGTATTAAACGACGACTAAAGAGACTCGTTGGAAGGAGAGCCTAGATGGCCAAGGATCGCTACCTTCAAGCTCTTCGTGGGCTTGCGATTTCCGCAGTGGTGCTTATCCACTGTCTTCCTCAATGTGCCGCGTCGGTCGCCATTCGCCCATTCCTCAACTTTTCTGTTGCGTTGTTCTTGTTTTTATCCGGTGTTCTTACCGACGAGCGCAAATTTAATGCGGGGGGGGTCTTCGACGCCGCATTAGCAAGGTTGCCGGACCTTATGCGTTCTGGAGCGTTATCTATCTTGCGGCGTTTCCCGCCCTTCATGGGCGTCTGGGTTTCTGGCGTTCGCCGTGGGCTCCGTATCGGCTCAGATGTACTATCTATTGGTCTATTCACAGCTTGTGCTGCTTACTCCGGTACTGTTCAGGCTCCTTTCACGGTATAGGTTCTTTGTCTATTGTGTGACACCGGCTTGCTTGCTTCTAAGGGAGCTCGCTGCCGTTGCCGGTATCGCATTGCCTCTAATACAGGTTTTCTGCCCCATGTGGCTCATCTTTTATGTTTTCGGTCTCGACTGGAGGCGTTGGGCTGCGCTCATTGAAGGACGAACCACTCAGCTTGTTGCAGTGCTCTTTATATTTTTAATAATTCAGGAGGTCGCAGGCTTCTGGTGGTATTTGACTGGCGATTTCAATATGGCCACAACTCAGCTTAAGCTCGGTTCTGCCGCGACCTCTTTAGCTGTGATCGCGCTTCTTATGGCGGTTCCGGGATCATTCAAGTCGCGATTATCTTCTACTTTGCTTGTTGACCTTGGGAACGCCTCTTTTGGAATCTACCTCTGCCATATACTTGTTCTCAAGGCCGTTTGGAAACTGCTTGGATTATTCGTCATTCCACTTGGTGTTTCGACATTTGCTGTTTGGGCGCTAACTCTTGCCGGATCTTATTCGCTTGTATCACTTTGCGGTCGTTATTTGCCCGAACGAATTCACATCATTGTGGGATTATAAATTGATTTTCGATACTGGCGCTTTTCATAGCGTTGAAGCAAAGTGAGTCCATTACCAACATTTGGCACGCGATCATCGGTGAAGATACCGGACTTCCTGTTTTCGAACGAGAAGATGACTTTTTACTCAAAATGGCTGATTGGATTAACCAACCTGAAATAACCGGAATCAATCTCCCTTGGTCGAGCATCGAAAAATGGAAGGGGCAATTCAGGTAGCCATATTCCGCAGTCATTACCTTGCCTATTTCGTTAAGAATGAGGGGGTTTAGCAAAATAGGATACCCAAGTCTTATTTATCACTCGATCTAAAGCGCATTTCGATTGTAGAGGACAGATTAAATGAAAGGCATCATCCTCGCGGGCGGGTCCGGCACGCGACTGTACCCGCTCACTCTCGTGACCTCCAAGCAGCTGCTGCCGGTCTACGACAAGCCCATGATCTACTACCCGCTGTCCACGCTCATGCTGGCGGGCATCAAGGACATCCTGGTCATCTCCACGCCGACCGACCTGCCCAACTTCCAGCGCCTGCTGGGCGACGGCTCGCGCTTCGGCGTGAACCTCTCCTACGCCGAGCAGCCCTCGCCGGACGGCCTGGCGCAGGCCTTCACCATCGGCGAGGAGTTCATCGGCGGCGAGCCCTGCGCGCTCGTGCTGGGCGACAACATCTTCTACGGCAACGGCCTGTCGCGCCACCTGACGCGCGCCGTCCAGAACGCCGAGTCGGGCCGCGCCACGGTCTTCGGCTACCACGTGGACGACCCCGAGCGCTTCGGCGTCGTGGAGTTCGACGGCGAGGGGAGGGCCGTCTCCATCGAGGAGAAGCCCGCCGAGCCCAAGAGCTCCTACGCCGTCACCGGCCTGTACTTCTACCCGGGCGACGTGTCCTCCCGCGCCGCCGAGGTGAAGCCCTCCGCACGCGGCGAGCTGGAGATCACCACGCTCAACCAGATGTATCTGGAGGAGGGGACGCTCTCCGTGGTGACCCTCGGCCGCGGCTACGCGTGGCTGGACACCGGCACCATGGAGTCGCTCCACGAGGCGGCGGAGTTCGTCCGCGCCGTCGAGCACTCCCAGGACCTACCGGTCTCGGTGCCCGAGGAGATCGCCCGGGAGAACGGCTGGATCACGACCGCCGAGCTGGAGGAGGCGGCCAAGGCCTACGGCAAGTCGGTCTACGGTCGGCACCTGAAGAAGGTCGCCGCCGGCGAGATCGTCAACAGCCCGCGCGAGTACTAG
>OHYS01000546.1_pt1 | contig 17467 bp, 20 predicted proteins | sample 1580301 | NCBI WGS metagenome assembly OHYS01 (sample SAMEA3882531, study PRJEB24775) | human gut metagenome | biome: human-associated habitat; feature: intestine environment; material: feces | place: Netherlands | collected 2009/2010
ATACCATAAGAAAGAGGTGAAAATGATGGGAAATATGAGCAGATTCCATATCCGTTCGGCCCGCCCTGATGAGGCGGGCTTATTTTATACCCCGCACCCCGAAGAAGATAAACGGCGGGGTACCATCGGCCATATCCGCATGGACTTCGGGCGCAGCGGCAACGAGTTCTGGCATACTTGGTGGCCCCGCGGCCCAGAGGAGCTGAACAGCCCTGTGTTCAAAGCGGAGCTGCAGGAGGTCGTGGACACGCTGCGGGAGAGTGTGCTGAAAAACCGCTTTGCCATGGAGCGTTTCTGCTATGAACACGGCGGGAAAATCAGCGGCGGCTGGACACAGAACTACGGCTACATCGTGGAAACCGAGCATTACCGCTACTGCCTGCGCTGCAATCCGTCTCCGGGCGATTATAACTGCTACTGTACGGCCTATGATCTGGATGTGCAGCGGCAGAACATGGCGCAGGAAGAAACATCCCACATGGAAATGGGCGGCATGGTATGAGTTGGAATGGAGGTCGTGCCAGAGGGCTTCCAGTTTTCTATGGCAGCTGCGCAGATTTCCGTTGACTTGTGGGCGATCCTGTGGTAGTTGTGTTGTGTACCGGCACAGGACGGAAAAATAAAAACTGGAGGTACAAAATGAAAAAACTGCAAATCATAGCGGGTATGCTAAGCGTACTGCTCCTTGTAGGCTGCGGCGGGACCGGAGTATCCGCAAAAACCGCAGGAGAAGATCCACCGCAAACAACATCTGCCGATGTTTCCAGAGCCGCAGCGGCGCAAAATGGAAACGAAAACCCTTCGGAGGTCGTAACACAAGATGAGGCAGAACGCCCCGGCCCTGTCGATGCGGAGCCGTCGGGAGAAAAGAAAACCAATTCCTCTGCCGGAGAAGCGAAGCCTGCGGCGGAAGTTCCTCCGGTGCAAGTGCTGCCTGCCGAGACTGTGCCGCCTGAAACTCCGCCCACAGGATCCGCCCCCTCTGAACCCGTGACGGATGAGGCAGCTCCACAGCCGGAGGAGAAAGCCTTTGCCATGGACTACTGGCTGGCCTACGCCAAGGACTATGCCGTGAGCATCGGGCTGGTGCTGGATCCTGCGGCAGCCGGCACATGGGACACTCCCATCCGGTGCAGCAGCAAGACGGAAGATGTTTTGGCCGCCTATATCCGGGATGATCTGACGTACTATAAGGATCAGGAAGGCTGCACCGCCGTCTGGATCTGGGCAGAACAGATCGGAGACGGACAGTACGAACTGTTCATCGGTCGCGGATAACGGCAGCCATATTAGAGAAAAGGCTCTCATGGAGGGCCTTTTTCTTATGTAAAAATTTAGGAGAATAGGAGGTCTATTTTGAAACGAATCATCAAGTGCGGGACGGCTTTTCTGCTGGCGTTGGTGCTGTGCCTATGCCTGCTGCTTACCACAGCCTTCGCCGCATCCAAACAGGTGTATATCTGGAATTTTCCCCTGTCAGATGATACCTTGAAGTCCAGCGGTAACTGGGGCCACGGTGTACTGAATTTGCGGTTTGGCTACCGGGTAGGGGCTTCCAGCTACACGCAGTTCCGGTGTCTGGACTCCTGGCAGGGCGAGGTAGCTTACTGCATCGAACCCGGCGCACCGCAGAAAAACTACGATTCCATCACAGACCACGACGATACCTGGTGGGATCACCTGAGCCTGCCTGACGGGCATCCCCTTACGCCCCGTGAGGTGCAGCGGCAGATCGGCCGCATTATGAGCTACGGCTATCACGGCACCATTGGCGGCGGCTGGTGGGCAGATGTAGAGAGCACGGCGGAGAAGATGGCCTGGGCCTATGCCACGCAGGTCCTCATTTGGGAGGTGGTGGCCGGTGAGCGGGACAGCAGCTTCCACCATATTGATGTGAAATCTATGGGCTATGACGAGGCCTTGGAGCGGGTGGATGCAACCCACCCCCTGCGGAGCAAGATCCTCAGCTACTATGATTCCATTGTGGATTCTGTGCAGACCCATAGTAGGCGCCCCAGCTTCTGCGCATCTACTGCCACCAATGCAGAGACGCTGGAACTGACTTGGGACGGCAGCAAGTTTACCGGCAGCATCACCGACACCAACGGGATGCTGGGAAAGTATAGTTTCAGCTGTGAGGACGCCAACCTGACTTTCAGCAAGAGCGGAGATGTGCTGACCATCTCAGCGGAAAAGCCTATCTCGGATGCCGTTACCATTACCGCCGCCAAAGAGGGCACCACCAGCGCCGGTATGGTGGTATGGGGCGATGGCGTGTGGGGCGAACCTACCGGTATTCAGGATGTGGTTACCTACTCTGCCAGCGTCCGTGACCCGGTAACGGCTTACCTGAAAATCAAGACTGCTGACATCCCCGGCAGGATCACGGTGAAGAAGGTGGATGCCGAGGGTGATCCTCTGTCCGGGATCCGGTTTCTGCTGGAATCCTCTGCGGATCAGGTGAACTGGCAGGAGGTGAGCGCGGCGGAAACAGGTGCGGACGGGGCGGTTTGCTGGGAAAACCTGACAGCAGACGGCAGCACCTACTACCGGGTGACAGAGGTGCAGACGGCGGAGGGAATGACGCTGCTGACGGAGCCGCTGTTCGTGGGAACGCTGGACGCAGGCAGCCATGATATCACCATTACCGCCTGCAACAATGCGGGCTTTGCACTGCCCTTTACGGGCGGTACAGGCTTCACGATTTATATTCTGTTTGCAGCACTCATGCTCTGCATGGGTGTTTATTTTTGCAAAAAATCCACGACGAAAAAGGAGAACTGAACCATGAAGAAAACGAAACGACTTTGGGCGCTGCTTCTGGCCATGGTCATGGCCTTGGGGCTTATCAGCACAGCGTTCGCAGCGCCGACCATTGACTCCGGACGGAAAGCGTCCCTTTCCCTTTATAAGTACGACATCACGGCGGCCAGCGAGGACGGGGCGTGGAATACGGCGTCCTATGTCAGCACCGGTGTGCAGGACGATGCCGTTACCGACAAGCTGGCGCAGTACGCTATTCAGGGCGTGGAGTTCACCTATCTGCGGGTAGCTGACATCGCCATGAACAATGAACTGGTGGACGGGCAGCGTCAGGTAGGTGTGCTGTACGGCTTTGCCGAGGGTACCGTGCTCCAGGCCATCGGCCTGACCGCCGCAGATGCACACAAGAGCGAAAACGGCACCCGCTACTATACCGCCGACAAGCTGAACAAGGCCATGAGCGATGCACTGACCGCCAACGCCACCACCGTCAAAAATGCGCTGGAAGCTGCTGCCCGAAATGGCGGCAAGGCCATGCCCGAGACGGATGAAAACGGACACAGCAAGGTCAGCGGACTGGAGCAGGGGCTCTATCTGGTGGTGGAGACCCGTGTACCGGAGAATGTCACCAGCACTTGCAATCCGTTCTTTGTCTCTCTGCCTATGACCACCATCGACGGCAAAGGCTGGAACTATGATGTGACCGTGTACCCCAAGAACCAGACCGGTAGCCCGGACCTTGAAAAGACCGTCCGGGAGGACAAGAACAGCACCGGCAAGAATACCGGCAGCCTGACCGACATTGCGGATGGCTATGCACACACCGCCACCGCCTCTGTGGGCGATGTGGTGGACTATCAGATCATCAGCACACTGCCCACCATTACCTCCAAGGCTACCAGCCTCACGACTTATACTTTTGTGGACACGCTGAGTAAGGGGATCTGCTACAACAAGAATGATGTGGTCATCGAGTTCTTCCGGGATGCCGAGTGCACAGATAAAATCACCACTTGGGACGAGGATTCCGGCAAGTTCGCCGTTAGCTATGATGACGCTGCCAACACCATGAGCATTGGTATGACCGAGGCCGGGCTGGCGGACATCAACGAGTCCGAGAGTGTCTACACGGACAGCGTGAAGCGTGGTTACAGCGACTGCACCATGCGGATCACCTATGCGGCCACTCTCACCGCCGACGCAAAGCTGGGCGATACCGACAACCCCAACGAGGTGGTGCTGACTTGGAAGCGCACCAACACCAGCTACTATGATACGCTCCAGGACTGCTGCCATCTTTACACCTACGGCGTGGATGTGCTGAAGCAGTTTTCGGACGGCAAGGGCGACCTGACGAATGTCAGCTTCTTGCTGCACAACGACACAGACGATGTGTATATCATTGCCGAGCAGAGGAATGGCATGTACTACGTCAAGGGCTTTACCGACAAGAAGGCCGATGCAACCACTCTTGTTCCGAATGACAGCGGTCATATCATCGTGAACGGTCTGGAGGACGACACCTATACGCTGACAGAGATCGCCACCGACAAGGGCTATGTGCTGCTGAAGGATGGCATCGAAATTATCATTACCGCTGCGGAGGGCGAGAGCGCCTGCGAGATCTGCGGCGTGAAGCTCCTGACAGCCAGCGGCAGCGTCAACGGCGACGCGGTGGACATGGAGGACGGCAATGCCATCGTGCCGCTGACGGTCATCAACAATCCCGGCTTCGACCTGCCTAAGACAGGCGGTTACGGCACCTGGATGTTCACCGTGGGCGGCTGCATGCTGCTGGGCGTGGCGGCGTTTATTGTGGTCCGGGGCCGGAAGCACAATAGGAACGACCAGTGAAGTGGCGACTGCTGGCGGTGGCCTGCGGAGTCATTGCGCTGGGGCTACTGCTTTACCCGCTGCTGGGTGAGCTGCTGAATGAACGGTATCATTCGGATGTGGAAACAGTCTATACCAATGCCATCGAAGACGCCGACGACGCGGAGCTGGCCGAGCAGCGTCGGGCGGCGGAGGCGTATAATGCCTTGCTGCGGGGCGAGGCGGCGGTCAGTACGGGAGGGGCTTCTGCTCCTCCCATGCTCTATGCGGGGCAACTTACCGTGGGCGGGGCCATGTGTACTATCGACATCCCGAAGATCGGCGTGTATCTCCCGGTGCGGCACGGCACGGGAGCGGAGACGCTGGAACGGACCGTGGGGCATGTGGCGGGGACTTCTCTGCCTGTGGGAGGCAGCAGCACCCATGCGGTGCTGTCGGCTCACAGTGGGATGGCTTCGGCGAAGCTGTTTTCGGATATTGACCAACTTGTGGAGGGCGACACTTTTTACATCCATGTGTTGGACGAGGTGCTGGCCTACGAGGTGGACCAGATCGCCACGGTGCTGCCTTCGGACACAACACTGCTGCAAATCGAGGACGGGCAAGACCTGGTGACGCTGGTGACCTGCACGCCCTTTGGGGTGAACACCCACCGGCTGCTGGTGCGGGGACATCGGGTGCCGTATGTGCCGGAGTTGGTGGTAGAAAATGGAAAAACTCCGAAGGCTGATTCTTCGTGGACGCAGCACTATCTCACGGGTTTGGGCATCGGTCTTGGTGTGTTGGCTGCGGCTGGCGGGGTCTGCCTCTTTGCAAGGAGGCAACGCCGTGGGTAAAAAAGCTGCTTTGTTGGCGGTGGCGCTGGCCGTGGCGGGGCTTTGTATTCTGCTGTGGCCGGTGGTTTCCGGGCATAGGCTGCAAGCGGACATGAGCGCGGCGGCACAGGGCTTTTTGGAGGAGGCGAGACAGTCATACCCCGAGTTGCTGGCAGACTTGCAGGGATATAACCAGCGCATTTATACAGAGCGGCAGGCGGGACTGGCCGACGCTTTGGCCTGTGAGGAGCCTGCTGTATTGCTGAGAGACTACGGCGTGGAGGACGAGATCATAGGTGTATTGGAGATACCCACGCTGGAGCTGGTCATGCCGGTCTACTTGGGCGCGTCGGATTCGCACCTTGCCGCAGGGGCGGCGGTGCTGGGGAACACTTCGGCGCCCATTGGCGGCATGAGTACCAACTGCGTCATTGCCGGGCATAGAGGATGGTATGGCGCGGATTATTTTCGGCACATAGACCGCTTGCAGGCGGGTGATATGGTAACGATTACGAATCTATGGAAAACACTCACCTACACGGTGGTTGACATTCAAATCATCCAGCCCCATGAGGTGAACAGAATCAAGATCCAGCCGGGGCGTGACCTGCTGACGCTCATCACCTGCCACCCCTATGCCAGCGGCGGGCGGCAGAGATTGGTGGTCTATTGTGAAAGAAGGAAGTGATGCATTATAGAGCCTATTGGCAAGGCCACATTTGTCGGGGACGATGACATCCTCTATTACGATGCAGAGCCTTTTCTGGACTGCATCCGGGCAGAGCTGCCCTATCGGGATACCACCGGGTTTCGCTACGAAGTCCTGACAGACGACCCTACCGTCTGCAAGGCGGCAGATGATATTTTACATGATTTCTTCGGTGAAGAAAATCCATATACGCTATCTGAATACACACAGAAAATAGGAGGGATCTAAAAATGTTTACATCCGAGAAAATGGTGAAATTCCTGCGGGAAAAATACCCGCCCGGCACCCGCATTCGGCTGGTTTCCATGGAGGACCCCTATGCGCCGGTAGCACCCGGCACAGAGGGTACGCTTGTGTGCGTAGATGACGCCGGGCAATTTCAGATGAAATGGGACAACGGGCGGACTCTGGCCCTTATCCCCGGCGAGGACAGCTTCACTGTCCTGCCGCCCGAACGCAGCATGCTGAAGCTGTATATGCCCCTCACCGCTGAACTCTACGAGCCGGATGAGTGGGGCGATATGCCGGAGGAGGCGGAACGGCTCACCGGCGGCGAATTGGCATCGCATGAGGACAAGATCCGCAGCGCCTTATTCAAAAACCGCATGCAGGAGGAACAGGTCAGAGGCATCATGTACTGGTACAGAAAACCGGACAGCGTCAACGACAAGGTACATTCCGTTGTCTTCGATGTGGAGCAGCGGCACGGCAGGCTGTGGGGCGTGGCGGAGTGTCAGATCAGCGGTGAACTGTCGGCCGGAGAGCTGGCCACGCTGAAGAAGTACATCTCCGGCCAAGCCTCGGACGGCTGGGGCGAGGGCTTCGAGCAGCGGGAGATCGCACTGGATGGAGGTAGAGAGCTGTATGTCCACCTGTGGCAGGATGAGGACTGGAGCATCCGGACGGAGCAGGAGCGGTTCGAGCCTTACCGGGACAAGCTGCCTCAGCTGTGTTTTACCCTGCTGCCGGGTACGGGGCAGCTCATCTGCGTGAAGCGTGGGGAGAGCGGGTACTATCCCAGCGACTGGTCTACGCCGGACGCACAGGAGAACCGCCGCATTGCGGATGAGCAGAACCGGAAGCTGGGTGTGACACCCGCTCAGGAGGAAGCTATGAAGATCGGCAGCATGTGCGGCTGGGATGTCCCCGGCGCAGACCCGGATAACTGTATGGACATTGCGCAGCAGAGAGGGGGTATGGAGCTTGGATAAAAAAGTTTTCTCCGTATATCTGGGTGATCCGGATCGCAGTAATCACGCAGAGCTGGATCTGCCCGCCACGCCGTGGGAACTGATAGATGCACTGGATAAGCTGCGGCTGGAGGATGGACGGGAACCCTATTGGCAGGTGGAGGACATTGGCCGGTACGGCTTTCTTGCACCGCTCCTTGATGACAGCGACCTGTATCAGTTCAATGCACTGGCGGAGCAGCTGAGTACATTCGACCATGTAGAGGACATCGCTTTTGAGGGACTGGTGCAGATGGAGGTCGACAAGCTGTGCCAAACCAATGGCGGCGAACTGACCCTCCAGCGGCTGCTGGATCTGGCGTACAGCGTAGACTGCTGCCATGTGGTGCCGGAGGTCCGGGATGATGCGGCACTGGGCCGGTTCTATGTGGAGAACGATTTCCTGCCGGAGCTGGAACAAATGCCGGATGGTGTGCTGGAGCTGTTGGACTATGCCAAGATCGGTGAAAAAATGCGCCGGGACGAACACGGCGCTATGACCCCGAACGGCTATGTAGTACGGGAAGCCGAGCTGCGGCAGGCTCCGCCCAACTTGGGCAGGCCGCCACGAAAGCCGCCGTATATGATCCATTTCCTCTGTGTCAGTGATGTCCGTGCCGTAAAGTTGTACCTGCCCGCAAAGCAGGCGGAGTTGGACGCCGTGCTGGACTGTCTGGAGGTGGATAGCTGGCAGGAGGTGCAGCTGGAGGAATGCGACACCGCCATGCCGGAGATGTGGGCCTTCGTAGATATGGCTCACACCAGCATGGAGCAGGTCAATCAATTTGCGCAGTGTCTCGAAATGCTGGATGCAAATGGGGAACGGGCGGCGTTCAAGGCAGTGGCCAGTCAGCTGGATATTTACAAGCTGGAGGATGCCATGGCGCTGACAGAGCACCTGAGTGAATACGCCTTCGAACCGAATATCCACTCGTTGGAGGATCGGGCACGGGAGGAACTTTCCCTTATGGCAGACGGGCCAGAGCTTGACCTGCTCATCCGGAATTTGAATCTCACCGCCTACGGCGCAGACCTGATGTATAGAGATAGGGGCATCCTCAGTGACTATGGCTATGTCCATCGTCCGGATGGACAGCCTATGCATCTGCCGCAGCAGGGCATGGATATGACCATGCAGTAAACTGAATCAATAATGGGGCCGCTTTCCGAAAAGGGACAGCGGTCCCACTTTTTGCACCCTTTTCGGTGAGCGGTACCCGGAAAGGAGTGCAAGAATGACGAAGGAGACCATCTCCCGGTATCTGGAGAACGGATGCAAGGGACATAAAAATGTGGTCAGCAGCCGGGAATTGGAGCGGGTGCTGGGCATCAGCGGAAATGAGCTTCGCAGGCACATCAACCGCCTGCGGCGAGGCACTGTGCCGATCGCAGCAGATCAGCGGGGGTATTACTATGCGGAAACGGCGGCAGAGGTCTATGCCACCATCCGAAGCCTTGAGAAGATGCGCAGCGGGTTAGACGCCGCCATCTCCGGACTGGAGCGGGCGCTGGAGAGATTCGGTGAGTAAGCAGATGACGAAGCTCATGCCGTGGGTAGGCGGCAAGGCCCAGCTCATGTGGGCCATCCAGATGCTGCTGCCCACCCACTACAAAACGCTGGTGGATGTGTTTGGCGGCAGCGGCATTATTACCTTAAACACCGCTGTGCCCAGCGGATGCTTGCAAATCTACAACGACCTGAACCATGACCTGTATAATCTCCTGTTCTGTGCCAAGGAGCGTCCGCTGGAGCTGGTCAGGGAGTTGGGCTTTCTTCCTATCAACGCCCATGATGAATTCGATGTACTGCAGCGTCAGCTGCGGGGCGAGGAATTTACGATGGAGTACATGGAGCAGCAGTTGGATCTGACGGAGATCCTATTGCAGCCGCCCCAGGCAGAGGTCGTGCGGCAGCTGCTTTTGGAGCGTGGCCGTCTGGGTGATGTGCGCCGTGCCGCGGCGTTTTATAAGCTGCAGCGCTACAGCTACAATGGCAGCGGAGACAGCTATGGCGTAGGCTCCTGCGATATACGGCGGTTTTTCCGGGATCTGTGGGAGTGCTCTCACCGGCTGAAGGATGCGGTGCTGGAAAACAAAGATTTCGAGAGCATCATCACCGCCCGCAACGACCCGCAGACCGTGGTCTACTGTGACCCGCCCTACTATGAGGCGGAATGCTATACGGTGGAGTTTCCACGCAGCGACCACCAGCGGCTCCACGATGTACTGGTAAAGCATACGGGCTTCGCTATGGTGTCCTATAACAACTGCCCATACATCCGGGAGCTGTACGATGATTTCTTCATTTACGAGGTGGAGCGCCCCAACAGCCAGTCCAAGAAGAAAAACAACAAGTACCGTGAGTACATCATGACCAACTACGATCCCCGCACCTTTGCGCCGCAGATGTCCTTCTTCGGCGACTATGACAGCCGGGGCAAATCGTGCAGGCTGGTGCATACACCGCAGCGGCCTTTAAAAGTATAGGAGGATCTTCGCATGAACAATGAAATGAAATTTGAAAAGAACGGCCTGCTCATTCCCAACGGTGCGCTGGAGGAACTGGGCTTGGCGGGTATCTCCCTGTCTGCGTGGCTGGGACAGGACCACATCCTGCTCATGCCGCAGGAAATGACGGCAGAGCAGCTGCTGCACGCACTGGATGGCTTGTCTCAGGCTTCCGTAGAACTGCTGGGTGTGCTGCAGGAGGCATGCAGGATGCCCTGCGCAGGCGACTGCGAAAGGGACATGGACGATGTGCCGCAGGTACCGGAGAACATTCGTCCCCTGCTCATGCTGAGTGGATGCTGCCCGTCTGCACTGGCGCAGCTTTTGGAGGAAGGAGACATTGTCTATGCTGCCGAGTGAGACGATGTACCCCTACACGGCCAAAGAGGCTCGGGAACGGGGCGAGTTGGAGCTGTGGCGGGCTAATTTCCGCACCAACTGTGCCTGTGCCGGGGCCATAGAACTGGCCATTCGCAGGGACTTTGACGGGATGCATCTTTGGGCCGACTGCGCCAAAAGCGTTATCGACCAGTATGGCTACAAGCGGGTGGGCTTTGTGCTGGCCAACACCTTGCAGGAGCAGTCCTATGACGGCCGCTACCATGAGACCAATAAGAAGTGGAGCCGAACCATCTTTATCCCCGAAGATGGAGGACACCGGCATACCTTCCTCATAAATAGCCACCCCGCCGTGTTGGACGGATTCGTCAGCGAATACCGGGCAGAGCTGGCAAAGCTGCACCTGTTCGGCGCAGAACACTGTGAATCCAATTCCGGGGAGCAGGACTTCACCGGCAGGGTGCTGATCCTGTCGCCAGACACGCTGCGGGAATCCTGCTGGCAGCCGGAAAATCAGCTGTGGCTGGCGCTGAGCGGCTTTGGCTGTCAGCCCCACGCCCGTGGCCGCTCGGTACTCTGCACCTGTTTGGGAGACGGCGAGACCACGAGGTGGAACCGCTCCGAGTTCGTAGGCATTATCCGTGACGAGTGCATCCCTGACTGGGCAGCGGAAAAATTGGCCGAGCTGCGGCGTGGGATACATGAAATGACACTGTAAGGAGGACGCAAAATGAAAACTGCAAAGCGTATCATGCTCATGCTGAGCATCACGGCGCTGCTGTGCTGCCTGCTGTCTGTGGCGGCTTTTGCCGCAGGCAGCGGCGATGTGGCGGGCGCAGTGGAGAGCACCTGGACGGCAGCGTCCAATCAGATCAAGTCGGTGGTCAACAAGGTGGTTTTTCCCGATATCGACATGATCCTGGCTATTTTCTTTTTCGTGAAGCTGGGGACGGCGTATTTTGACTATCGGAAAACAGGGCAATTTGAATGGACGGCTCCGGCCATTCTGTTTGCATGCCTGGTCTTTACGCTGACGGCGCCGCTGTATATTTGGGGGATCATCGGGGTATAACGGCGCAAGTCAATATTCCTCTTGCATAATAGCAGTTTAATGGTATAATATAGTTATAAAACTGCTATGTAAGGAGAGCGAATATGTATATCAAGCCAAGTGCCGCCATTCGGCAAAACTATAATGATATTGCGGAGCTGTGTAAGACGACCGGCGAACCCGTTTATCTGACCAAAAACGGCGAGGGCGATCTGGTAGTCATGGACATCGAGGCGTTTACCCATCGGGAAAAGATGCTGAAGCTGCGGGAAGAATTGCTTGCCGTGGAGGAAGATCGCCTGCACGGCGCTGTGGATCATTCCGTAGATGAGGTGGCCGCCATGATGGAGGTGGCGATCCAGGAGGTACGCCATGCCGGAGCATGAATCGTATCGAGTAGTCGTCTCGAAGCGGGCCGCCCAGCAGTTGGTGGAGCATGCGGCATTTGCCGCAAGGCTGGATGAAAAATTGGCGCACAAACTGGTTTCCGATTTTCGTCAGGCGGCAGTCTCTTTGGAACGATTTCCGTTTCGCAATCCTGTGCTGCGTTCCGAGGTTTTTACGGTCGAGAAGTATCGCAAGCTCATCTTTGACAAATACCACATTTTGCTGTATCAAGTAAAAGATCAGGTGGTCTATGTGGAGTATGTGATCGATGGGCGGCAGGATTATCAATGGCTGCTCACTCCGTGAAAGGCCAAGGGCGTTGGAAACAAAATGAAACTGTGACCAAAAAAACGAATATAGACAGAAGCACTCTGCTGGATCAGTAGAGTGCTTTTTACATTCTGGGAGGTGATTCATTGTTCATATGGGACTTTGTAGCGGACAAAATACTGGGGCAGATCGTGGACTGGTTTTACAGTCAGGTGGTGGGCTTTCTTGGGAACTTCTTTTCCGAGATGGGCAGCATGGGCGCAGAGCTCTTCGAGATGAACTGGGTGCAGAGCGTGGTGCTGTTTTTCTCCTATTTGGGCTGGGCCCTGTTTGCCACGGGACTGGTGGTGGCTGTGTTTGAATGCGGCATCGAGTATTCCGCTGGGCGGGGCAATGTGAAAGAGACGGCGCTGAATGTCCTTAAGGGCTTTCTGGCCGTCTCTCTTTTTACCCAGGTGCCGGTGCGGCTCTATTCTTTGGCAATTTCCTTGCAGGGCACCTTGACGGCGGGCATCACCGGCTTTGGGTCCACCAGCATCGGGGATGCGGCAAAGGCGGCGCTGGCAGATCTTGAAAACCTGGAAAGCCTAACGGAGTCCACCTATCCCCTGCGGGGCTTTGGGCGGGAGACCAGCGGGCTTATGGTTCTTTTCTGCCTTATCCTCATGGCCTATGCGGTCATTAAGGTGTTTTTCAGCAATCTGAAGCGCGGCGGTATTTTGCTGATTCAAATTGCCGTGGGGAGCCTTTATATGTTCTCCGTGCCCAGGGGATATGGAGACGGATTCGTCCAGTGGTGCAAACAGGTCATCGGCCTGTGTCTCACGGCTTTCTTGCAGGCCACCATCCTTGTGGCCGGGCTGATGGTGTTCAAAGACCACGCCCTGCTGGGCTTGGGACTCATGCTCTCTGCCGGGGAAATTCCCCGCATCGCTGGGGCCTTTGGGCTGGACACCACCACGAAGGCCAATCTTACCTCGGCGGTTTACACAGCTCAGAGCGCCGTCAATATTGCCCGGACGGTGGCGGCCAAATGAGGTGCATTACTATGGGCAGCCTGTTTGACGGCATTGGCGGCTTTCCGCTGGCGGCTATACACAACGGTGTCATCCCCCTATGGGCCAGTGAGATCGAGCCTTTCCCCATTCGAGTCACGCAGCAGCGGCTGCCGGGGATGCTACATTATGGAGATATTACGAAGCTGAACGGGGCCATGCTGCCGCCGGTGGATATCATCTGCGGCGGCAGCCCGTGTCAGGATCTGTCCGTAGCCGGAGCCAGGGCCGGGCTGGCCGGAGAGCGCTCCGGCCTCTTCACGGAACAGACCCGCATCGTAAAGGAGATGAGAGATGCAGACAGATCACGAGGCCGGGCAGGTATCCATATTCGGCCCCGATTTATGGTATGGGAAAATGTGCCGGGAGCCTTCTCCAGCGGAGAGCGGAAGGGCGAGGACTTCCGCATCGTCCTGGAAGAGATCGTCCGAATTAAGTGCGGTACCGTTCATGTCCCTGGACCTTACCCCTGGGCATGGCAACCTGCTGGGCGAATCCTACTGGGAACTGATTTCTCCCTATGCTGGCGGTGCCTGGACGCTCAATACTGGGGTGTCCCCCAGAGGCGCAAGAGAATCTTCCTTATCGCAGATTTTGCAGGGCGCACCGCCGACAAAGTATTATTTGACGCCGAGGGCTTGTTTGGGGATACTGCGTCGGGCGTTTGAACGGGGCAAAGCGCTGCCAAAGAAGCTGGAACGGGCGCTGAAGATCCAGGCGGGTCTTGCGCTCCCGGACGGCCAGATCACAGATATAGATGCCTATCACATCAACCAGCGGGACGAGGGCATCGACCTGCAAGGGGTGTCTGGTGCTTTGATGGCCACCTCAAATATGCAGATGCAGACTTTCGTGACGCAGGCAAGTGAAAACACTGAGGGCTTTGACGGCTACAACGGAGACTTGACCGGCGATGTGGCAGCGACCTTGGGCGTGAACTGTGGGATGTCCACCGGCAGGAATGGCGTTATAGCCTTTGCGGCCAACCAAAGAGATGAGGTTCGTGACTTACATGATGTGGCGGGTGCTCTAAATGCACAGCCGGGAATAAAACAGCAGACATTTGTCGCCGGTTTTTCTGCAGGTGCCGGAGCCAGTGCCGGGAGCATCGGATACCACGAAAGCGTTGCTCCGACACTGAAGGCGGGTGCCAGTGGGAACTGTATGCCATCTGTGCTGTGCATCAACGATCAAGGCGGTCAGGTCATGGAAATTTCTGAGAATATGACGGGCACACTGCGGGCGCAGGAGCACGGCCATCAGCCGTTGGTGTATGAAAACCACGGCATTGACAGCCGCTACCGACAGATGGAGGAGGTTGCACCCACCATGTCGGCCCGCTATGGGACGGGCGGCAATAATGTACCGCTGGTGGAGCAGGAACCTGTGATCTGCATTACGGGAAATGCCATAGACCGCCAGCCACAGAACGGCGGGAACGGCATCGGATACCAGCAGGACATCGCCTATACCCTGACTGCCACAGATCACTTATCTGGATATCCAGATAAGTGATCTAATCCCGAGGATTGAGTTATCCCGAGATTAGGCGTGGTCTGTTCGCAAACGTCTTGGTTTATCAATGCTTTTTGTGTGTTGTTCATAAAAAACCTCCAGATAAGAAAAATTATAAAAATACCTCTATAATGGAGTTGGCGGCGAAAGTCGACTAACTGCATTCAGAGGTGTTTTTATGTCCGATGAAATTGTATTTGATGTTCTATGCACAAAAGTGCTGGATGCATTGCGGGCTCTGGGGCTTGGTAAGTTCAGCATACGAAACTACTACTACGAAGGAATGTGGCCAATCATAAAGGTCTACCGTTCCGAGGGGGTGATATTGTATAGTGCTGCCTTTACAAATGAAATTGTGGATCGTTTTCGCTTGGAACACGAAAACGGCTTGGTAGCCGACCGAATCTGGGCGAAAGTCAGAAAGGCTGCAGCTCTCTTTGAGGAGTATGTCCAAACCGGAAAAATCGTTTGGAAACGTGTTAGACCTGCTCCAAAAATCCCCTTGACTCCGTACTATCAAGAACTCCTGTGTAGCTTCTGTCAACATGAAGCGAATACACGAGCCATTGGATTTGAGAGTCTACGGGACGAGGAGAATATCTGCCGCAAATTCTTTGCATATCTCGACGACAACGATTGCCATACTTGCCAAGATATAAACTTGGGAAATGTCAACGCTTTTTTGGTGTTCATCGCATCTCACCGAAAATCAAGCATGGACAGAGTAGGCAACACATTGAAACATCTGAGCGCATACCTGGTATCCACAAAAAGCTGTCGTGATTTCAGCGCCGCATTGATTACTCGGCCCGCGCCCAGGAAGAAACTGCGACCCGCCTTTTCCTCAAAAGAGGTCCGAATGGTCATGGACACAGCGGCGAAAAATCCAACCCTATCGCTCCGCGATACCGCAATGTTTGCTGTTGCCGCCAGTTTGGGGCTGAGAGCTGGGGACATTGTTCGTTTAACGCTTTCTGATATTGACTGGATTCATCATGAAATACACTTCGTACAGAATAAAACCGGAGTTGAACTGCATCTGCCTCTTGAAGCATCAGTAGGAAACGCCATTGCGAATTATATTCTTCACGAGCGACCCAAAACGCAATCCCGGGCCCTCTTTATTCGTTCCCGTATTCCTTTTGACGCCATGACCTCGACCGCTGCAGGAGACCGCCTGAGAAAATATATGAAACTCTCAGATGTTGAGTATACTCCGGGTGACGGCAAAGGTTTTCACAGTTTCAGAAGGTATATCGCCAGTTCCATGATAAACCAAGAAGTTCCCATCGATACCGTGAAGGAAATCTTAGGCCATACGCAGATAGGCTCATTGAAAGCATATATGCGAATCAGCCGGGACAAGCTGGCAATGTGTGCGCTCGGATTTGACGGCATCGAGGTCATTCAGGAGGCCCTGTTATGAGATATACGTTCACCGGGGCATTTGCACCCCATATTTGTGGCCTGATCGAAAAGAAACAGGCACTCGGCTATGACTACCACGGAAGCGCGTGCATTCTTCAAACCTTTGATAAATTCTGCCGTGAGCAATTTCCAAATGAGACCTGCTTGACCGCGGAGTTAGCCATGAAATGGGCCGAGAAGTCCAAGACCGAGCAAAATCTGTCCAGATTGAATAGGGTATCTGTGATTCGGGAGCTCGCCAAACACATGAATAGTGTAGGAGAACAGGCGTATCTTTTGCCACTTCAGCTCACGAAGAAAACCGGACGGCATATCCCGTACATTTATTCAAAAGAAGATCTGTCCAAGTTGTTCAAAGAAATAGATTCTCTGCAGCCCAGCCTTAGAGCACCCACAAAACATCTGGTGGTATCTGTAATATTCCGAATGATTTACTGTTGTGGTCTCAGACCTATAGAAGCCAGACGGCTCCGAAGAAAGGATGTCAACTTGTTTAATGGGACGGTGAATATCCTTGAATCGAAAGGGCACAAAGACAGAATCGTTGTATTGTCCGAAGATATGCTTGAATTGTGCAGAAATTACGACCAGTGCGTGGAAACGATATATCCCGACCGCAAATATTTTTTCCCGAGTCCAAGTGTCCGAGGCGACGGAATGTACTCAATGGAGTGGATCATTCCGACATTCAGAAGGTTCCTTCAGGCGGCAGGCATATCCGGATACGGTGAGATCCAGCCCAGACTTTATGACCTGCGGCATGTACTATAACGCCGGGCACAAAGGTAGCATCGAGACCATGCCCAACACGCCGGGACTGGCCGTGTGGAAGTCCGGGCACATCGGTGTATATATTGGAAACGGTGAGGTCATAGAGGCCATGGACACCCGGTACGGCGTGGTAAAAACGAAGCTCCAGGGCCGAGGCTGGACCCACTGGCTGGAGGTGCCGGGGATCAAGTATGACTAAGGAGGAACGGAAATTGGAAAGTAAGAATATCACCATCGGATTTGACGCAGCCAAATTGGATGCGCTGGAGTTTGTGCTCCGCAAGCAGCGGTCTTCCGTGCAGCGGCGCATGGAGGAAGTGCTGCAGCAGCTCTATGAGTCGGAAGTCCCGGAAGCGGTGCGGGAGTATGTGGACAGTAAGTCTGCTCCTGCGGCCAGACCCAGGCGGCCCGCAAAAGCGTCCGTAACGAAGCAGAAAGAGGGCGATGAGCATGGCACAGCATGAAGAAATCGTCCTGTGGCTGGACCGGAGGTGGAAGAAGGCCATTGAAAAGCACCTCAAGGGTGAGACGCTGCAGGAGCATTTGGAAACTGTGCTGGACGAGCTTTGTAATCAGCTTCCGCAGCGTGAGTATGAGCGCATCAGCCGTGAGATCTATGCCGAGGATGCCGCAAACCGTGAGGCGGAAGAAGCCGCCCGCACCTATGCGGCCTACCATGTGATGGAATGCGGTCAGGAATGGTACTTCAAGACCTTGCCCGGTGAGGAGCTGTTGACGATCGGGAAAAAGCTGCGCAGTTACATCACCAGTGAGAAAGTTACTATGCCGGATTT
>OHYS01000581.1_pt1 | contig 16612 bp, 17 predicted proteins | sample 1580301 | NCBI WGS metagenome assembly OHYS01 (sample SAMEA3882531, study PRJEB24775) | human gut metagenome | biome: human-associated habitat; feature: intestine environment; material: feces | place: Netherlands | collected 2009/2010
GGTGTTGGGGATCTCCATGTGACGTCCAATCCATCTCATAGCTGGCGTGCGGATGCTTTGATTCTATACGTGCGAAGCGTCGTCGGAGATCACGATGCAATGGCATCTCAGCTCGTTGGCTAGATCGTCGAGCGTGCGGCGTCTAGCAACGAGGTCCTGGATCCAGGCGTAGTACTGGTTGTCTTTGGGTTCGGGGCTGTCGGACAGCACGACCGGAGTGCCGGCGGACCTTAGGACGGACAACGCAAAGACAAGGCTGGTTCGCTTGTTGCCGTCCTCGAAGATGTGGTCCTTGACCATGTGCTCGGCGACGTAGGCGACCTGGTCAAAGATGTCCGTGAAACGATCGGCTGGCGATTGGCCGAATATCGTGCAGAACGCGCCCGCAAGCACGGACTCGATGCGTCCGAGCTCGAGCATAGCCCTGTCGCCCGCGGCATCGGTCGTATAGCAGCGTCCGATTGTTAGCAGCGTATTGTGAAGGCGCATGACGGCGCCGGCCATGGCCTCGAGCGACCCAGCGTCATCGAGCACTAGCGGCGCAACAGGAATCGCCCGCCCGTCGACATCGGCAATCATGAGTTTTCCAAAAGCCTGAGCGCGTTGGGCATGGACGCTATGGTTGACTCAACTGCATGGTCAATTGACATAATGCCGTCAAGTGAAATAGGCGAAGCGGAATCGGCCTCGTGCGCAATTGAAGGATCTTCCTGGCCAGCACAATCAGCACCGTCATCAACTTGAACGTAGTTCCAAGGCATGTCCGCCTCCTTTAAATAGATACGCCTCGCGGACGTCGTGGCGAGGTAACACGCGAGAGCCGACAGCGGATATGTCGACAAGTGTAATCATGGTTCAATTGCGGTTTAGCAATAGAATGTCAGGGAATCATCACCAAAGGTTTCGCGCCACTTGTCACAAATGTATCGATGGTTCATGGTGATTAGTTTTGAAAGATCCCTGAGATCCTTAGCCGGAATCTTGCTCTCGTTGTTCGCAAGTGTGCATCCACCATTTTTAGTGAGCCAAAACTTAGTCGAGTTAGCAGCCGCCCTCTTTACCCCTACATGGATGTGAACGGGTTCTCCGTTTTCCGCGATCCAAAAGAACAGAACATACTGTCCAAAAACAAGAATTCGAGGCATTATGCCACCGCCGGTCCAGCTTTTTGCCGTTCTGCAAGCTCGAAGATAAACGGAGCGTTTGATCTAACGAACTCGGTCAAAAAATCCAGATCGTCAGTAGAAAATCCTTCGACGTTAAACCATTTGACCGCAGGTAGAAAGCATTCTGCATGGTCAAAACCAAAATCAACCGGGCGCTCGACGGCTACGCGAACGGTCCCGTCGTCTCGTGTTTCTGAGTAGGCAAACTGAGTGCCGTCATCTAGCTGAACATAGCTCCAAAGCATTGCTACCTCCTTAGTGTTTATATCCAAGTATAAACAGCCACTTAGATGCATCGTGATGCGAATTGAATTATTCCCATAAGACCTGAACTGCTGATTATTTGTATTACTGAGATTTGAACCACCTCACACTTCAGTGTCTTTTTGGCATGGAAAACCGTCATTGTGCGAAAGTCGGACTTTATGTCAAGGATCGTATTCAGATTCAAGCGCCCGCATGCTTAACTACTTGCAGGCGCTTGAATCCTATAGATTACCCAAATGCTGCTCAACAGCCTCCATGCTAACCTCCGCATATTTTAGGAGGCCTTGTATATCGTTGTAGTTCTTGGGCAATCGATCTTTTTCAATTCCAGTAATTTTGGCAAATAATTCGATTGTCAGATCGAGTGCGAAGTCGATTAGTTTTTGAATTTCGCCGTAAGTTAAAGGAAGTCGCCTAACAAGCTCATCATATTTCAGTGCTTCCATGTCGCTATGGGCGAAAACCTTATTTCGCTGATCGCGAAGCATGTCAGTTAGTTTACGGAGACTGTTGAGTCGTTTTTTCCATAAATTGGAAAGGTCATGAGTGGTTATACACACAGTAACCATTCTGTAATGATTTCCGAACAGCTTTTCATCTGAGCGTTGTGACTCAACTTCTTTGGGGTAGAAACGCTCCTCGTCCTTTGCCAATGGATGAACGATTGGATTAAGCCTGTCAAAGTTTGGTCGATCATTAAATAAGGAGATTGCAAGTGCGTCGATTTCAGCAGAATGAGACTTGACGTCTTCTATCAAGTTCCCAATACTGACGTCGCTTTTGGCATCAAATAACCGTGCGCAATTCATGAAACAGGATTCGGTTAATGCAAGTTGTGTAAAGCTGAAGAAGCAGCCAGCGCAAATTACTTCATTCTCATAGTCGGAAGATGCTTTAGACAGTTCGCGAAGGATTGCTAGTTTCGTGTTGGCATAAAATGCCTCGTTGTATAGATAGCTGCAACGCTCAAGCAGCTCAAGAAGGCCGGCGTTTAATTCTTTCTTGGCAGCGTCAACTGTATGATCCGATTCGTGGTACATGTTAGATAAATCCTGAGCAATTGTCGTAATAAATTAATCTACTAATGCGTCGTTAAGAATATGGCCTTCTACATAGTCTATCGAAATGGGTGCTTCAGCACCGACATGCGGCAGCCATGAGCACTGTCCCAAGCAGCGAAAGCGCCAAAGAAGCGGCTATCCAGTTGTTGTCGCCGGTCTTGGGGAGTGCCACAGTTGTTGCGGTGGCAGGCTTGGGCTTGACCGTCTTGGCGACCGTGGTCTTGGTTGTCGTGGCCGCGGGTTTCAGCGCGGGATTTTCCGTGGACCGTGGTGGGCTCTCCGGCAGCGGGGTTAGCATCGATGGGAGACTTATCCACGCTATCGCCAGGCACAACGACCCCATCGGTCTCCTCCGCCGGCGGCGTGGCCACATCGGGCTCAATCACCACGTGCGCTGCCACGACCCCTGCAGCATCCACCACGCCACCAGCACCAAAGACTCCGTCAGCAGGCGTCACAAACCGCGCGGACACAAGCGACCCGCCCGTGCACGCAACACCGCCGTCGGCACCGGTCGCATCGAGCCACGAGGCATCGACGGAAAGCCGACAGCCGGCCGCACCATCGCCAAGGCCCGCATCCTGCAGATACACGCCATAGGCGCGCACGCCCGCTCCGAACCCGGCGCCCGCGGCAACGACGCGCCCGCCGCCGCGCACGGCCATGTCGCCTGCGATCACGCCGGCAACCGCCTCGTCCGTAATATCGGCCCCGTCCGCCCGGGCATCGACGGTGCAACCGTCCACCACGAGCGCCTGCGAGACGTGGATCCCGCACTGCGAGCCCGATGCCGCTAGGGACCCGGTGCCGCGAAGCGTCAGGCTGCCCCACACCTCCATGCCGCACTGCGTGATGTCCGCATCGGGCGCATTCGACTCCGTCACCGAGTTTTGCCCGGCGAGCGTCACGACCAGGTCGCCGTCGGCGGCGGTGGCGTCGCCCGCGTAGCCGTCAAGCTCCAGATGGCCGGCATCGGTCCAGGCCCAGCCGGGGCCCGACACGCCCGGCTCGCAGTACGTCGCGCCCGCGATGATGAGGCTCTCCGCGCCCGCGGCATAAGAAGGCCCGCCCAGCAAAACGCATAGGCAGGCCATGGCAACAATCGGAATGTAATGACGGCTGGTGTGGGACTTGGCAGCAAACATACCTGCTCCGATCTTCGCAGGAGCCAATAGAATGTGCACCAGAAAATGCCCTGGTAGCAGCAGTTAATAGTTTAGCGAGATCAAGCCGTAAGCAAAGAAAATGCTCCTGAGCAGTGCCAATAATTAGGTGTAAATCGTTTTGCCAATCGGTGAAAGGATGGACTCGGGTTGAGCCAGACGTACTATACCAACAAGCTATTTAACGACTTTGCTCAATCACATGTCTGTATCGGAATCTGCCGATATACGTTGAGCCCTTTCGCCCATCTCCTCAATAGCTTCTTTGAAGTCATTGCGAATCCATTCGGTCCTCAATTGTCCCATGCGTGATTTGGATCCGGCTTTGACTAATCTGTCGTCAATGCTTCTTAACCATTCAACAGCTTCGGTTAAGCTCTGTCCATCTGAGTACTCCTTTATGTTTCTATTGAAAAATGAATGTAGAGACATTTGAGAAGCTGCGGTTCCTTCATAGATTGACGCAGCAACATATTCAGCTGGTACATTCAAAATCGTCCTTGAGTACCCGGACTGCATAGCTTCTTTAAATAGGTCGGAGAGCGTATTTCCTGTATCCCCATCAACATCGGACAACTCTAGGCTGATGCGATTTAATGCTCGCTCACTTCCCTCTTTTTCAACGATTGATATAAGCTCATCCATAATATGATCAGCGTTCATACCGTAAAAGTCATTGGCTATTGCCCGCTCTTGCCTTAATATGTCCGCGTTGCACTTAGGGTCATGATTGGCGGCTAGCCGAAGCGATTCGAGAATCTTCTCGCGAAATGATTCATCCCAGAATCCAAGATCAATTAGATTAAGCGCGATCCTGATAATCTTATAAAACCAAGTTAGAGAATACTGTCCCTCAGTTAAAAGTATTTCAAGCTGGTTCGCTAACAATTCGACCTGATCATCTTCCAGCCAGGGCAAAGCAAACCATTGGTTTTCTATGTCTTGGGCCTCGAGATCCGCGGAGGATTCTGGGTTTTTGGCTAGAACAAACTCCATGAAAGAGTTCTTGATAGCACTAGGGCTTACTTTCCCGCCTTCTGTTAAGGGGGCAAGAGCCTTTGATATCAGTAAGAAGTTTTCGTATTCAATGACCTTAGAATTATCGATCATGTTCACAGCCTTGTTTGAAGTATCGGGCTTTTTGGGAGTATTTCCTGCCGATGCCAGGACTGCATAACTAATAAAATCCGAGAGTGCTTGGGCTCTCCCGCATGATTTTACGGTCTTATCGACAAGAACTGATGTGCCCAAGACGCAGTCAATGGTTGGAATTGATCTGGATAAAGCCCTTACATTAATGACGGATCCTTTAATTCCATCAATAATTGCGTCATCAATATCAAAATCAATATGTTTTGGAAATTGTAGTTTGGGTTTAACTAAGCCCCGATAAAGTGTCTGAAGATCAGGCTCAAATAGGATTTGTCTCATAATCGCTTTTTCGACAGAGCTCTCATCCTCAAATGACAGTGGCTTATTTCTGACAAGCATTACATGCCAGCCATGATTTTCGACCATATTGTTTACGAACCCAAGAAATACTCGATCGTCTTGAGCGAAGCGGCTTCGTTCGCAATCATCAAAAATCACGAGTACTTTCTTCATGTTGAGTAAAGGCAGTAACAAATCTGGTTTTAGAGTTAACTGAATTCCAAGGTCTTCGATTTTTTCGCTTAGTATTGAGGAACCAGCTTTAATAGTGTTTTTCACTAAAGCGCTTATCGCGGCACCCACACCGTGTGCAACCTTTTCAGATAAAGGGAGACAGGAAGCGATAACCCGATTGAGAACCTCGTCATAATCGGAAACGCCGAATAACGACACGCGACATGTCTTTACGCCTATTCCTTTTAGAGCAGCTTTAAGATCGTTCTCACAATAATAAGTCTTGCCTGAACCCCATTCGCCATGCAGGACTAACGCTTGAAGACCAATGGAGTCGCATTGCATGTAGCTTTTAACTGCCTCGGTGATTTCTTTGGCTTGCATTGCGTGTTCCCCAATCGGTCATTCCCGGATTTGCAGCACTAGATCAAGTGTTTTCTGATTCAATATATTTAACAGCTAATGTCTTCCCTACTTGCAGATCTTGCTGAACTTGCACATTCGGAATCCGTTGTTGTAATTGCTGATAACTACGAAAGACGGGGGTGTATCGGCGCTAGCCGATACACCCCCGTCCTAAGCTAAGGTGACTTCGCCGTCAGCCAGGTCCTACCTAGCACAGGCAGCTCTCCCCTAGTTCCTCTTAAAAAGATTCCTCGTGTACACCTTGTCCGCCACGTCTGCGAGCTCGTCGCCCCAGCGGTTGGCGACGATCACGTCGCAGCCGACCTTGAAGGCCTCCAGGTCGTGGGTCACCTCGGAGCCCAAGAACTCCGGAGCGTCCAGCGTGGGCTCGTAGACCACCACGGACACGCTCTTAGCCTTCACGCGCTTCATGACGCCCTGGATGGAACTCACTCGGAGGGAATCGGAGCTGAGCTCCATTAACAGGCAGCGCACGCCCAAGACAGGATTCCCCTTTCCGGCATACATGTGATCCCACCCCATCTGCAGCATCACGACGGCCGCGAATTCCTTGCGGATGCGGTTGGCCTCCACGATGGCCTCGATCTTGCTCTGCGGCACGTACTTGTAGTTCGTCAGCAGCTGCGTGGCACCCTTTGGCAGGCAGTAGCCGCCGCAACCGAAACTAGAATCCGGTGAGGAGAATCCGAATCAACGACTGTGCTGTAATTAATCACTGAATAATAATTCAGTTGCAGCAAAATTAGTTAAATTGAAATGAATAGACCCTTTTGAATCAGGGGTTACAAATAAGAAATTTATCCAACCTTGAACACCGCTTCGCCAAGGCTTCATCGAAGCTCAGTTAATGAACGAAATCAACTTTAATGTCATCGAGGATGCCGACAGGATAGCCGGCACCCTCCCCTGCGACTAAATGGGCCTCGCAGTGATAGTGCAAAGGTCGACGGTAGGTTCCTGAAAAACAGTTCAAGGGCGCACGTTATCCACATCTCACAATCGGTCACTTCCCAATCAGTTTCAGCAACTTGTGCTTCTTGGTGCGAAGCCAGAATCGTTTCCAGGCCCAAGTCTTCCGAACGGCCGATTCGAACCCAACCTTCCTATATGCCTTAAGAAACCGAGACCTGTCCCTTGTCCTTGGGGAGGGTTCGTGGAGGTTAGTCTGTTCCACATTGTCGGCCTCGCTGAAGAGGCGCTCTTCGCGGTAAACGGTCTCAGGCAAATCGGCGAGAGCGTCGATGCCAGTCTCCGTATTGCACAGTACTACAGAGACCTTGCCGGGCGGCGCAGACCCCAGTGTTGACTTGTCTAGCCCCCAAAAGTCTCCGAGAGTGATGTCTCCCGCCCGCTGGTTGCACGCGTAAGGACATTCGTAACAGACGTCACGATGGATGGCACCTGTTACGAAGACGGAAAAATATTCGTCTTCGTAACAGGGCTCGTCGAAGACGAGCTCACCGTCGCGATATGCGCACATGTGGAAATCGTTCGCCCCACGAAACGAGAACGAATCCCAGCCTCCTTTGACCTTAAGGTCCAAATGTTCGCGAAGGAATGCGATCGGAGGGGTGCCGTGGCATATGAGATCGATGCAAATCAAGCCCTCGCGCGTATCGCCAACGATAGAGCGCAAGGCAGCGACCTGGCATGGTGTCGAGATGAAGAGTACTTTCCTGCCGTCAGCGAGATACTTTTTGACGTCATTGTATGCGCCGCCGGGATCACTGTAGACGTACTTGGATCCACGTAGGCTCTCCAAGTCGACTTCTCGATCGACTGAAACGCAGCGCGCCGCCCCGTTCACAGAAGCCGTTCCGTAAACGACGCCGCCCCCGTTGATGACCTTCCTTGCAAGCGCTGTGGCAATGCCGCCCGATGAAGAGAGCGCAACGTCACTCGGCTCACTGCTCCAAGCAGCATAGGTCTTTAGGGGCTTCCTGAGCTCGACGGGAGTGCATGCGGGGCAAACAGCATGACATCGCCCACAATCCCTGCAATTTGAGGGGTCGACAGTCGGCACGGGCTCGCCACAAAGGCCGCATTCCTTCATGCTAAGCGCATGGAAGGGACACGCTTCGACGCATGCTCCGCACCCAGAGCACGTCAAGTCACCGCAAACGAAGTTAGCCGACATTTCCCCTCCTAAAGCCAAGTTTATCTCGCAAGATGTCGAAAATTACAAAACGTTCTCCCTTGTCAAACAAAGTGAGCAGCTCGAAGGTATAACCGATGACGGCAGCAGCAAAAGCAACGGCTACGAGCGTAGCCCAATTTGTGCACAGACCCACCTGGTCAACAAGCGCGTAGCCGAACCAAAGGACCGCGAAAACGAATACCTCTCGCATAAGCGGCTTGTAGAACGTCCGCCTGCGCACGCCGATGACAACCGCACAATATAATGGTTGGACAAGCGCGTGACGGACAAACATCAGAATCGAGCTTGTCCCGGCGATGACGGTGAGCTTGTCGAGCGAGGTGAATAAGATCAAAGGGAACTCTATGGCGAGCGTTGCCAAACTGAACCCGAAGGCGATGAGGACTGAACCCTTAATTTTTGTGGTCAGCGTGTTCGCATAATATAGGGGCTCGACAAGAGCGCTCGCAATGAGCGTAATGACGGTCAAAACCGAAAGAAGCTGAATATCGCCTAATTCGGCAACAGAACGGCCAGGCAGCCATAGGGAGTAGAACGACGGCCCGAAGCCGATGAACCCGGCAAGCGGTACGATCATGAACGCTGAGGTGAAACGCATAGCGAAATCGAATCTGCTCACCAGCTCTACCTTGTCCCCACGGGCATAGGCTTGGGCCATCTTAGGGTAAAAGAGGTTTGCTATGCTTCCGGAAAGATTAGTCAAAGCCTGGGGGACCGTCTTAGCAATGGACAGGAGTCCCATGGCGGCCCCGCTAATGAAGATATTGGCAACCAGGAGGTCGAGGCCGGTCTGGATGAGGTTATTGACGTTCTGGAGGCTGTTCCACACACCGATTTTGAGAAGCTCCCAGACTTTGCTGGGACTGAACCGCGAAAGCGACAGCTTGAGTTCGGGAAGGAGCCTGCGTGTCACAGCAACTTGCGCCGCGCCGGTCACGACTGTCGCCACGAGGCCCGCGACGCTGAAGTACCACATATGAGGGAAGGCTACCCAGAACAGGACGAACAGGAAGATGACACGAAGGACCGAACCGAGAAGCTGGCCGATGGAATTTAGGAATAACTCGTTTTTTATGAACGCCGCAACACCAAATACGACCGTAAGCAGCCCTATCCCAGCATTCATGAACGCGAGCAGAACGGTGATTCTCAAGTCGCTGACCAATTCCGGCGTCACACTGACAAGGGTCTCTATGTTAGCAGCGAGGAACACCGATCCCACGAAAATTGCAAATGCCATAATACAGTTCGAGAAAAAGACCGAAGAGAAATACTCTTCGGTCCTTTCGGTATCCCCCTCATGGTAGGAGACCGTGATGAACCGGCTTGCCATGGCATTAAGTGCTGCAGTGATGATTGCGACATAGCTGACGAAGTTGTTGACCAGCCCTACGAACCCATATGCCTCGTCGCCGAGCTTCTGGAGCACGATCGGCGTGAGAACGAAGCTAATGATGAACTGAGTGCCGAGTACCGCGATTTGCGCGGCGAAGTTAAGGGCGAATTTCTTTTTGTCTCCCATCGGTTTTGGCAGAACGCCTAACGCACCCCCCTGCCAACGGAAATGTTGCACCTTAAATAAGACAGGGAGCTTTCGCGAGCGGCCGCTCTGACGGCATCGGCAACTTCAAACTCCAGGGGCATGTCGAGAATAAACGAGAGATCTTCTGGTGTCGTCGCGAGTCTCTCCTTGAGCGACAACCTGTCGAGAAGGTCAACAAGCTTGTTTGCATTCTGTCCGCGCTTTATCACCGCGAAAGGGACGTGCGTTATGGCGGAGAATATCGTTCCGTGGAAGGTGTCAGTCGCCACGAAATCGGCTCCTTTGAAGTAATTCAGAATTTCATCAGGGCCGCAATCGACGTTCTCATCGCAGAAATCTTGATGTCCGTAGACCGCAAGGAGCTTGACGCCCCTTTTCTCGGCGATGGCCCTGATGGCCTCGGCCTCGTCCTGGGTGAAACGGTTGCCGTATCCGTAAACAAGGGCATAACGTTCTGGTGTCTCTACAGGCTTCCATTCAACATTTTCGACACCGGAGACAAGAACTGGGTCGAGATGCGTGCTAACGCCATCGATTCCAAGGGCCTCGAGGATGGCACGGGAGTTTGCGTCCCTAACGGAAATGGCGTCGAAGCATCGGAAGCAATTCCTCACGTCGTCGGCCACGTGGTACTTCTCAAGGTCGGACAAAGTCGTGTGCCCGAAAGACCCGGCATAGCTGATTACGGATTCGCAGTTGTTCCCCCAACCAAGAAGCTGGCGGCAGAAACCGACATTTGGTCCCGCCTGTGTACAGTTGAAGACCTCATCGCTTCCGATGACAAGAACGTCGACATGCTCCCCGATGTTGCGCTTACACGGGTCGACGCCGAGAAGACCGAGGCATCGCTCATATTCGACGTCCATTGGAGTTCGCTTATAAATTCCTGCGGCAATGAGGGCACGCCTTCCCGCGCCAGTAAACCTGACATCGGCCTTAATCCTTCCAAGAAAGTCCTTGAGCCTTCCTCGTGCGTCCCTGAGCCCCGGCACGCACGAGGAAGGCTTGTAGTCAACGAAAAGGACCTCGTGTCCCAGTGACTCGATCATTGACTTTAATCCGTATGCTTGCATGAAGGAGCCGTGGTTCACGACTCTCTGCATTGACATAATGCCAACGCGCATGTCTACCTCCTTGTGAGCGCCCCATTGACACAACAGACACTCTGCTTCTCGTCTTTTTCGATTCCTCCACTCTGGATATCCTCGCTAGCCACGAAAATAGCCATGAGCGCAATGAAAAAGTAGTAGTTGTACGTAATTTCGACGATAGATCCTGCGATCATCGCGTAAAGCATGATGTACATGCCCCAGCTCCAAGAAGGCTTATCTCCTTTTACGCTAGTCCAGGCCATATTGAAGACGGCGAATAGACCCACGACACCATAGTTGACGAGCGTCTCCATAATAGAGTTCTGAGCGTTTCCATACCCGACGTACATGGCCACGGCTGCGTTTCCATAGCCGTACCCGAAGATAGGAGATTCGCTGATGACGGCCCGAAGCCCACTGTAAATCAAATCCCTGCCCGTCAACGTCAAGTTCTCACCGAGGACGTCTACGACAATATGCTTCACAAACGGCACCTGGAGGAGCTGTAATAAGAAGGCAAGGATAACGCCCGTCAAGACCATTGCCGCTATGACGACTGCAGGTTTTTCTAGAATACGCTGGGCTTTCCGTGGGAGGATCACTAAAGCAATCAAGAGGGCAGACATTGCGACGGCCGTCGAGCAGTAGACCGTATGAGCCACGACGAGGGCAAGCAAACCAAGGCCCGCGGTGACCAGGACGACTAAATCTTTGCTCCTGCCTTCGCGACGAAGCTTGGCGTAAGCCAGACATGCCAACATGATGAAGTAATAGCTCGTTGAGAACTTGTTGCCTGCAAAATAGTAGAGCAGGGGGCCATCGGCTGTACCCACCCTTGCAATGAATACAATAGATAGAACGCAGTAGATGACGGTCATCCAGAAGAAGACGCTCATGAAAGTCTCGAGCCTGCCACGTCTGCTGCATGTCGTAATTAGAAGGGCGAGGGCGTAGAGACAGATGGCGTAGAGAAGCGCGTCGGTGCAGTTGGAGGAGTCTACGTACCCAGCCAGATAGCCCGCGATGCTCGAGATCACGACCATGATGCAAAACAGGGCCGACGGGTGTTTGTACTCTCTTCCTTTGAGGTTGGTGATGAGAAAGAGAAGGACGAAGAACACGCAGCTGACTTTAAGGCCTTGCTGCAGCACCTTCGGGATGCAGACCAACTTGAAGACCGCAAAGTAGATAGCAACTAGCGACGCCGTGAGCCAATCGAAGCGTATCCGTTTCGACAAGATAGAATCTCGCGTCCACGACAATTGATGATGCATATTCCGGCCCACCTAAAGGTAGCTGTAGAAGCGCGGCGAAGCAGCGAACAACAGCGCCTTGGCCTTCTCTTTTGTGTTCGTGCCGTATTCGAACAAAAACTTCTTGTCTACGCCCGGCACATCAAGGCCGCCCCGAAGTCCAAGCTCGCGGCAAGTGTGTAGATAGCACTTCGCAAGATAGCCATATAAAGCGTGGCGAAGCTCCAAATCGTTGATTGCGTCAAATTGAGTCTTCCAGCGCCCTAGGATCTCGCACATGGAAACCGCACGTTCGGAAGAATTCTGCGATTTCATGATGGAGCCCGGCCGTTGAATGTAGTTGTAGAACTTGTATTTCAGGCAGACGACGGTATCCGCTGCAAGAAAGACTCTAGGCTGCATCTCCATGTCTTCATGCAGCAGCCCCACGGCAAACCTGAGCCCGTTTTCATTAAACAACGAGAGCTTGCAAAACATGAAGCATGCGCACGGGTACCATTCTCCCGCTTTTAGAGCTGTGAGAATGAAAGCCTTAGTGGGATACGCCTTTCCCTCCTCAAGCGACGCGTAGTGATCGGGCCTGTCCGGACCCGGGGTTACCCTCCAATCCCCAAGGACGATGTCAGCGTGGGAATCGGTTGCCAAACGCAGCAGCCTCTCGCAAGCATCGAGCTCGATAGAATCGTCTGAATCAACGAACATGATGTAATCCCCAGTCGCCTCGGCCAGACCGAAGTTGCGCGCATCCGAAAGCCCTCCGTTCTGCTTGTGGACAACTTTTACCCTCGAATCCGCAAGGGCGTAATCATCGCAGATTCGAGGGCAATCATCCGGACTCCCGTCATCGACGAGAATCACCTCGATATCGCCCAACGTCTGGCAAAGGACACTGTCAACGCAGCGGCCAAGTTCTTTTTCGACCTTATAGACTGGAATAATTATGCTTACAAGCGGCACAAGCAACCTCCGTTTATATCTTGTCCCCAGGCCCAACGTCCTTCGTAACTATTCGAGCCGCCTTCACAATCGCGCCGTCCCCAACGTATATCGGTCCGAAAATGCAGGAGTTTGTGTACACGATAACGTTGCTCCCGAAATGGGGCTGCCAGAAGACCCCCCCCGACCATCTTCGCGATGACGTCCATGAGAGCCGCCGATGGTCACACCCTGATACACTGTGAGCGGCCCCTCGCTGACGACCCCAGCGCCTATAACAACGCCGAGCCCGTGGACGAGGCGAAACCCCGGTGCCAACTTCGCTTTGTAATCCAAATCGACGTGGTAAAGCATCCTGTTCAAACACCAAACAATCTTTGCCAGTGGCTCAAGATGGCAACGGTAGAGCAGGGCGGACAGGCGGAAAAGAGCCACAGCGTGGAAACAGGGGTTCAAAAGAAACGTCCCGAGCGAACGAGGGAAGCCCTTTCCACCGGCGGCTTCGGCAAAGTCGACGTTGATGTTCATTCCCGTCCTCCTTTACGATCCAATGCGGCCTCGTATGCGCCCTCAAGAAGGTGGTAGCTCGAGGAGATGTCGAAAGGCTCCAGGCTCCCCGCACGGAAGGAGTCTTTGCTCCTATCATGTGGCCAAAAGGCCATCGCAGCTATCTCGCCCGCCCATCTTTCAGCGGTTTCTGTAAGGGAAATCGCGTGGAACCTGTCACTCACGCAAGCGTCCTGCGGCACATTGGACGATACGAAGCATTCAAGGCCGGCGAGTTGTGCCTCCACGAGGACGATACCAAGTCCCTCGTGAATCGAGGGAAACACAAAGCAATCCATCGCCGAATAGAGCTTGGCTGGGTCTTTTACGTTGCCAAGCAGCATAATCGAATCATGGGCAGGAGATGCCTCAACCAAGGCCCTAACATCCTTCTCTCCAGGTCCCCCACCAGCAATCATCAGAATCGATTCGGGGTTCTCAGCATGAAATGCCTCGAAAACCTTGATTAGGAACGCATGATTTTTCTCAGGGTTCAACCTCGCCACGTTGCCAAGAATATAGACGTCCTCGTCGATACCGTAGGCTCCGCGCAGCTCGAGGCGAGCTTGCGGATCGAACCTGAACTTGTCAAGGTCGAAGGAATTAGGGATGACGGAAAAGCCCGCATTTCCAAAAAGCCATTTGCCCGCCTCGTCACTGCACGCGAACATGCAGTCGCAAAGTCGAGGCACGAAAGGCCTCAGCACCCTGTGCAGCACGGGATGTTCGCATCCCGTGCTGTGACAGTGGCAGGCCACCACTGTCACAGCACGGGAGCACTTCGCTATAACCAACTCAGGGAAGACCATACCACTGTTGCCGTGGACATGGCAGATGTCAAATTGTCCCTCGTCGAGGGCTTTGCTCAGCGCCTCGAAATAGCCAAGGGTGTCGGACCTCTTATCGGGAAGCTGTGTGACCGCGATGCCGTGAGCTACGGCCTCATCAACTTTCTCTTGTTCGCATGGACCACCGACGAGCAAGGTCACCGTGTGCCCATGCCGGATAAGTTCGAACGAATATGTGAGCACTACCTTGCCAATGCCATTATTGACGAGATTGTATGTAATCATGCAGACGTTCACTTGGCTACCTCACCGTAGAGCAGCTTCAACCAGGCTTCTGCAGAATAATCCAGGGCAATCATTCGCTTTTCGCAACATGTTCTTGAATGTTCCAAGCCCATGGGATTTCTATCTTTCATTCCAAATGCAATCTATGATGTAAGCTAGGGCTTACTGAGTGAATTAGATCGGGCGGAGTCTGGACCATGTTCTTCTCGGGATTATCCACACTCGCTAGATAACACTACCTACGCCGCTACATTCGCAGTTACGAATTCTGCTTAGGCAAAACGAATAGCTCTCCGAGCTCGCAATCGAGCCTGTCCGGCTGCTTCTCATCAGCGTAGAAGGGGTCGAAACCGCCCCCGGTGTAAAAAGTCATCTCGCCGAAGAAAGGATTGCCCGCGATGTTGTAAAGATCGACTCGTACATGCGGAAGATCCGACGCCAACGTCTCAGCAAGTCTGAGCATCAAATCGAAGTTCTCGGGCTTTTCGGTGGGTTTACGATTGGATACTTCGTGATTGATGTCTCCACGTTGCTCCCAGCATGGAGTGAAATACTGCATATCGTGCGCGGTAAAGCGATCAGCATCGGTCTGCACGAGCGCCGCCTTACCATCGAAGCAGTAGAACTTATAGTCAGTCGGGGTCTGCCTACCCGGTTCGTCGAGGTACGCCTCGGCAACCACACGAGGAGCTATATCCTTGTAGGCCCACTCCCGACCCTGCCAGTACCAGTTCCGTTGAAGTGCAGTACGCAGGCGTTTCTTAGCGACCTCAAAATCGAATATTGATTTGTCCGTACACACGATTGTGCTCTGCGAGTCGTGAGTGCACTTCAGCACGAACTTTTCCGGCAACTCATCAATGTCGATTTCTTCCACCGAATCGTAGACGCCATAAAGCGGAACAAGGTACTCATCGCCGATACGCTCCCTTACAAAAGATCGCACTTCAAACTTGTCAACAAGCGTGGTCAAGACTGGATTGTGATAATGCAGCTTGCACCACTGGAGCTTCTCATTAAAGGTCCTGGGATGATCAAGATCGAGCTTATAGTGCAGCTTTGCTCTGAAGCACATGCGAATAAAATCCTCGTCGGGGATAAAGCGCAAGTTGTTCCTCAGAGAAAGCGCGAATCTTTTCTTAAGTTTCATCGTACGCCTCCAACGCCATCGATGTAATCGGAAAGGTCGGCGCAGAACCGCGCCGCGTTGCTCTTGTAGGGCAGGTAATCCTTGGAAAGCACCCGCGCATAAGCGGCGGGCAGGTCGGTAGGGTCCATACACGGCTCAATCAGCCCCATGTCCCCGAACTGTCGAACAATCTCAATCTGGTGATCATCCACATGTTCGCCGTATTTTGCTAGACGCGGAACAGCGATGACTTTCTTGTTGTCCTTAACGGCACCGATGATGGCGCCGGTACCTCCATGGGTTACCACGACATCGCAAGCATCCATATGAACGCGGAAGGAATCACGATCGAGAAATGCCTCGTGTTCTAAATACTCAGGAATGTAAGTGCACACACCCGTCTGAGCAAAAGCTCCATCCTCAGCAACACCGCTCGCAACGAGAGCATCTACCGCCCTGACCAATCTGTCGAACTGGAACTTCTGGGAGCCTACGGTAACGAATATCATGCGACCACCTCCCTAGTACACGCCGCCGACAAAGCGGGCATTGGGGTACACGGATAGCATCGACTCCCACTGCACGTAAAAACGATCGGCGCGTTTGCTCAGCAGCTTTCCCGTCATGGTTGGTGAGTCAGTTTTCGCGAAAGACTCGACATACACAAGCTTGGCGCCCATTGCATGCCCGATCAGGCAAAACGGTATGGTAGCCAGTACCCCCGTACACACAATCACGTCGGGGTGTTCAGTGAACCAATAACGAAGAGACGTCACGGCATTGAACGCCATTCGAGGAAGAAAGCTTGCCTCGTGTCGATTCACCTGGCGCACATAGCGAGCCCGCACAGGTAGCTTGGCATCGTAGGCAGTCTTCTCGGTGAGGATGAAACTGTCGTAGCGCTCCATCAAAGGCTTAAGCGCAAGTAACTGCTCCAGATGCCCACCAGATGACGCAGCAAAGCACACTTTTATGTCCTTGCGACACCCCGTCATGAACTAATCCCTCTTAAACAAATCGCGAGTGTATACCTTATCCGCCACGTCAACGAGCTCGTCGCTCCAGCGGTTGGCAACGATCACATCGCAGCCGGCCTTGAAGGCCTCCAGGTCGTGCGTGACCTCGGAGCCGAAGAACTCCGGCGCGTCCAGCGTGGGCTCGTAGACCACCACGGGCACGCCCTTGGCCTTCACGC
>OHYS01000599.1_pt1 | contig 16080 bp, 17 predicted proteins | sample 1580301 | NCBI WGS metagenome assembly OHYS01 (sample SAMEA3882531, study PRJEB24775) | human gut metagenome | biome: human-associated habitat; feature: intestine environment; material: feces | place: Netherlands | collected 2009/2010
GACGGCAATGTCTGCCACACGGTGGAAAAGCAGGTCGTCAGCCATGATGCCATCTGCGGCGCGTACTATTTCAAGGATAAAAAAACCTACGCCGACGCCTGCGCCGAATACCTGAAAAACTGCGAGTACAAGGAATTTTTTGTCTCCGGCATTTACAATGTGCTGGCCGCGCAGGGCGCAAGAATTGCGGGCTTTGCGTGTGATTTACATCTGCCGTTCGGCACGCCGGACGAGTACCGCGCGGCGGAGGCACCCGCCAATAAGGCCGGTTTTGACGCGCTGACCTGAAGGAGTAAGAATGAAAACACCTGCAAAAAAGCGAACGGCGGCAGAGCTGGCGGCTGCGGTGCTGTGGTGCGCCCTGACGCTGGGAACGGACAGGCTGTTCTTCCGCTATGACTGGCGCACACCGGCGTTCTTTGTCTACAAGGCGCTGTTCCTGGTGCTGGCATTCGGGCTGGTGCACGGCGCGGTGACGCTGGTGCAGAAGCTGCGCGCCGGGGACAAATTTGCCTGGCGGTGGGTGGCCTGGACGCTGCCGTATCTGGCGGTGAATCTGGTCATCCTGCTCATCGTCTGGCCCGGCATCTGGGGCAATGATGACCTGGCCGTGCTGTATCTGGCGCGGACGCTGCAGCCCAACTCATGGCAGCACTTTCTGACCAGCGGCGCGTTCATTCTGTCACTGATGTTTGTACCGATGCCCGGCGGCGTCGTGCTGGTGCAGAACCTGCTCATCAGCGGCATTGTGGGCTGCTTTGCGGCCACGGCGCAGGACCTGGCCGAAAAGCGGCTGACCCGCCCGGTGCGCCCGGCGTGGTTTGCGCTGGTCTACCTGCCGTTTTTGCTGCCGCCCGTGCTGATGCACACCCAGCAGCCCTTCCGCACGACCTGGTCAACGTGGACCGAGCTGTTTTTGGTGTTCATGCTGGCGGCCATGTACCTGCGCGGCACGAAGCTGAACAAAAAGGAGCTGGCCGCTATCGTGATTCTGGGCACGCTGGCTGCGTCGTGGCGCAGCGAGTGCGTCTACTATCTGGCCGCCATCCCGGTGCTGCTGGCGCTGCTCTGCGCACGCAGGCTGCTGCGCCCGCTGGCGGTGGGCGCGGTGACGGCGCTGGTGCTGGTGGGGTATTTCGCCTGCTCCCGCTACAGCAGCGCGCTGATGGGCGAGGCGTGGCAGTACAAGATGATCGCACTGTGCTATCAGACGGCGGCGCTGGTACAGGACGCCGACCCCGTGGAGGACGCCGAGGCGCTGGCCGACATTGACCGCGTGTTTGATGTGGAATTCTGCCGCGCCAACCCCTAGACCCACGGCAATGAACTGCGCGGAGGGATGATCGCCGGGCGCGGCGGCTCGGCGGAGGACTGGTCGGCCTGCCAGAAGGCCATTATAAAGCTGGCCCTCAAGTATCCCAAGAGCATGCTGCGGGAGCGTGCGGGTGTGTTCTACAACACGCTGCGCCAACGCCAGAACGGCCAGTCCAACCAGAAGATCGCGTTTGCATCGGCATTTTTGCTGTATGAGGGCGAGCCGACGCAGGACGACCAAAAGAGCTTTTTGCAGGACAGCGCCGCCGTGCAGCCGTTGAACAAGGAGCTGCGCCGGGCGTTTATTGTGGATATGGCGTCCAGCACCGACTTTGCGGGTGGGCTGATCGACCTGACGTGGTGGATGCTGCCGCCGTTCGTGCTGCTGGGCCTGGCACTGGCGGTGCTGCTGGTGCAGCGGCGCTGGATGCTGTTTTTTGCCGCAGGCACGTTTTTTGCGCGCATCCCGCTTGTGTTTTTGACCGCGCCGGACACCTACTTTATGTACTATCTGACGCCGTTTATCGCCGGGTATGCGGTGGCTGCGGCTGCGGTGCTGTACGCAGTGCTGAAACGGAAATTGAAATCGGAAAGGATCACGGGCTGATGCTTGCACTTTTTTTGCTGCTGGCCCTGCTGCTGGTGCTGGTGGGCCATGCGTTCCGCCTGCTGCGGTGGGAGCAGTTCATCCGCATTTATGAGCGCCCGCCCCGCGGGCAGATGCTGCGCGGCATGGCCGGCGGCTATGCGCTGAACTTTGTGCTGCCGTTCCATCTGGGCGATGCCTTCCGCGCGGTCTACACAGGCCGCAGGATGAAGAGCGGCATCGGCTTTGCGCTGGCAACGGTCATCATGGATCGGTTCCTCGACGTCTGGTTTGTGGCGTTCGGGTTTATTGCGTTCCGGCTGCTGGGGCTGGGCGGTGCGCCGGTGGACGGCGCGGCGCGGTATTACCTTGTGTTCTCGCTGCTGCTGGGGCTGGGATTGGTGCTGGTCGTGGCGCTGCGGGATTTTTTGAAGAAAATCTGCCTTGCGTTCTGCGGGCTGTTCAATGACACGCTGAAGCTGGACGGCATGATGTTCTTCTGGAGCCTCATCAATACCTTCAAGGATCTGGGCCGCGTGAAAATCGGGCGGCTGGTCGTCAATACACTGCTGATGTGGGCGGCGTATCTGGGCTCCTACACCGCGCTGGCGGCGGCGCTGACCGTAGCCGGGGAGCCGATGCAGCTGGTGGATGTGTTCGGGCTGCTGTTCGGGCGCAACGCCGCGGACTTTGCCGCGCTGCTGCCCGGCGGTGCGCTGGGCACGGCGGCCCCCGCGGCCCGCTGGCTGCTGCTGGCATGGTTTGTGCTGCCGCTGCTGGCCATGTGGGCGGCCACGCTGCTGCCCGAGGGCGTGCGCGGCGCGATGAACCAGGCCACGCAGGCCGCCCCCGCCGGGGAAAGCTACCTGAACCTGCTGCCGCAGGCCGACGAGCATGACCGCGCGGTGTTCCTGAGCCGGTATTTCGGTCTGGAAAACAAGGACTACGTCAAGCGGTTTTTGCAGATGAACCGCGGCATTACGATTTTGGAGGACTACTCCGCCGGGTCGAACGCCACGACGATGCTCTGCATGGACACGCAATCGACGTTCTACCGCAAATATGCCTTTGGCAAGGATGGCGCAAAGCTGGCCGAGCAGCTCGACTGGCTGCGTGCCCAGCAAGACCGCCTGCCGCTGTGCGATATTCTGCGCAGCGAGGAGGCCGACGGCTGCTGCTGGTACGACATGGTCTACAACCCGCAGGCCGTGGGGATGTTCCGCTACCTGCACTCGAACCCCGTGGAAAAGAGCCGCGCCATCCTGCGTGCGGTGCTGGCGACGCTGGAGGATAAGCTCTACAAGCCGACGGCGGTCCCGGCGGACGCGGAGAAAATCGAAAAGTACATCGAGACGAAGGTTGACGGCAACCTGAAAAAGCTGCATGAGGACCGGATGCTGCGCGAGCTGATGAGCTATGACACGCTGCGCATCAACGGCGTGGAGTACAAGAACCTGCCCGCGCTGGACTGGATGTTTGACCATGACCGGCTGCGCAACCTGTTTGCGAAGGACCCTGTGGGCACGATCCACGGCGACCTGACGATTGAGAACATCATCTGCCGCACCGACAACGACAGCTGGTATCTGATCGACCCGAATACCGGCAATCTGCACGAAAGTCCGTTCCTGGATTACGGCAAGCTGCTGCAAAGCCTGCACGGCAGCTACGAATTTATGATGAAAACGCCGCGCGTGGCCGTGCAGGACAACCGTATCGACTTCCAGCTGACGCGCAGTGCGGCCTATGACGCGCTGTTGGCCGCCGTGATGGAGGATCTGAGCGCCCGCTACCCGCGGGAGCAGGTCGAGAGCATTCTGATGCACGAGGTCATCCATTGGCTGCGGCTGATGCCCTACAAGCTGAACAAGGACCGCAAGCGCGCGGCGATGTTCTACGCCGGGCTGGTCATGGTCGCCAACGATGTGGCGGATTTTTCGGAACATAAAAAGGAGACACTATGCTGATTTGCGTGGATCTGGACGGGACCCTGCTGGACACAGTGCCGGCCAACGCGGCATCCTACCGCGCGGCGCTGGAGGAGCTGGGCTTTACCGTGACCGATGAATATTACGCCGAGCGCTGCAACGGCGGACATTACACACGGTTCCTGCCGCCGCTGATGGGCGGCGCGCCGAGCACCGCCGATGTGGAGCGCGTGCATGACCGGAAAAAGGCGCTGTACAGTGACTTCCTCGATGCTGTGCGCCCGAACACGGCACTGATGGAAATTTTGAAAACGATGCGCGCCGCCGGGCATGACCTGGCCTGCGTGACCACCGGCAGCAAACAGAACGCCACCGAGGTGCTGGAGCATTTCGGGGTGCGGGAATGGTTCGGCTTGATCGTGACCGGAGAGGACGTGGAAAAGCAGAAGCCCGACCCGGAAGGGTATTGCCGGGCGATGGAGCATTTCCGCGTTACGCCCGCCGATACAATGATCTTTGAGGACTCTGGCATCGGCCTGACCGCGGCCAAGGCCAGCGGGGCAAGGGTATTCAGGGTGGAGCAGTTTTAAGAGTTGTGATGCAGGGGGAAACCTTGTTCGCACGCAGAATATGCAGCCGGTCGCAAGACTCCCGGGCGGATATGGAATCCGCCCCTACGGTGTAGGGGTCGATGCGAGCATCGACCCGGAAAGTGCACGGCGCGGCAAGGTTGACGGGCGAACAATGTTCGCCCCTACAAAAACAGCCCCGGAAGGCAGTTGCCTTTCGGGGCTGTTGTATTTGTGATGGAAAATCAGGCCTTCGCGTCCGGGCGGACGATGTCACGGATGACGTTGACGATGTTGTCAGCGGTCAGGCCGTAGTCACGCAGGACCTCATTAGCGGGGCCGGAGTGACCGAACTGATCCATGACGCCGATGCGGCGCACGGGGACGGGCAGCTTCTCGCTGACGACGGAGCAGACGGCCTCGCCCAGGCCGCCGATGATGCTGTGCTCCTCGACGGTGATGATGCGGCCGCACTCGCGGGCGGCGGTCAGGATGATCTCCTCGTCGATGGGCTTGATGGTCGGCATGTTGATGACGCGGACGTTCATGCCCTGGCGCTTGGCCAGCACGGCGGCACGCAGAGCCTCATTGGTCATCAGGCCGGTGGAGATGACGGCAATGTCATAGCCGTCGGTCAGCTTCTCGCCCTTGCCGATCTGGAACTCGTAGGTCTCGGGATCGTGGAAAACGGGCGTGGCCAGACGGGAGAAGCGCAGGTAGACGGGACCCTGATAGTTGTAGGCGGCGATGACGGCGGCGCGGGCCTCCACATCGTCAGCCGGGCTCAAGACCACCATGCCGGGGATCGAGCGCATGAGGGCGATGTCCTCGCAGCACTGGTGGGACGCGCCGTCCTCACCGACGGAGAGCCCCGCGTGGGTGGCAGCAATCTTGACGTTCAGGTGCGGGTAGCCGATGGAGTTGCGGATCTGCTCAAAGCCGCGGCCCGCAACGAACATGGCAAAGCTGGACACGAAGGGGACATAGCCCATCGTGGCCATACCGGCGGCGACGCCGACCATGTTCTGCTCGGCAATGCCGCAGTCAAAGTGACGATCCGGGTACTCCTTGCGGAAGATTTCGGTTTTGGTGGCAGCGGCCAGGTCGGCGTCAAAAACCACCAGATTGTCAGCGCCCTGCTGGGCCAGCTCTACCAGCGTGTTGCCGTAGCTGACACGGGTAGCAATTTTTTTAATATCAGCCATTGTTGAACTCGATCTCCTTTTCCAGCGTGGCGTGGGCGGCGCGCAGCTCGGTCATAGCCTGGGCGTATTCCTCGTCGTTGGGGGCCTTGCCGTGCCAATCGACGGCGTTTTCCATGTAGCTGACGCCCAGACCCTTGGTCGTGCGCAGCAGGAAGCAGGTGGGCTTGCCGCTGCCGTGGGACAGGTCGAACATCTTGAACGCCTGCTCCAGGTCGGCAAAGGAGTTGCCGTTGCAGACGATGGTGTTGAAGCCGAAGGCATCCATCTTGTGGTCCAGCGGCTCGGAGTTCATGACGTCGCGGGTCGCGCCGTCGATCTGCAGGCCGTTGACATCGATCATGATGCACAGGTTATCGAGCTTGTAGTGGTTGGCGAACATGAACGCCTCCCAGCATTCGCCCTCTTCGATCTCACCGTCGCCCAGCAGGGTGTAGACGTTGATGTCGCTGCCCAGCTTTTTGGCACCCAGCGCCATGCCGCAGGCGGCGGAAACACCCTGGCCCAGGGAACCGGTGCTCATGTCAACACCGGGGACGGTGTTCATGTTGGGGTGGCCCTGCAGGTAGCTGTTGGAGTGGCGCAGCGTGGGCAGGTCGGCCACCGGGAAGAAGCCGCGCTCCGCCAGCGTGGCATACAGGCCGGGGGCGCAGTGGCCCTTGCTAAGTACAAAACGGTCGCGGTTGGGGTCCTGCGGCTGTTCGGGGTCAATGCGCATCTCGCGGAAATACAGATAGGTCAGAACGTCCGCCGCGGACAGGCTGCCGCCCGGATGACCGCACCCGGCACCGTGGGTGGCTTCGATCACACCCATGCGCACGCGGGTCGCAGTCAGTTTTAACTGCAGCGTTTCCAGTTTTGTCATAGCTAAGCTCCTCCGGTCACTTATGGTAAAATCGGGCAGTATATATGGATACTGCTACACAATATACTATCTTATATTATACACGTTTCGCGGAATCCCGCAACATTTTTTTACAAATTTCGTGAAAAAAGGCTGTTTTGGTGCATTCGCGGTAAAATTGACACGCCAAAAAGCCCGCTGCTATGCACCCTTTGTGCGTAGTGCCAAATAATGGGGCGATTCGTACATAAACTACAGCAAAAAGCACCTTGCACAAAGCGGGCATTTGTGGCATAATTTAAGTACAGCCGCGGTGCGGAAAGCCCATGATATGAGGCAGCCGCCCGGCCCGCACTACAAGATATGGGAGGGAAAGAGAGTGCCCAACGGGATCTACATCCAGACTGAGTACCACGGCAAGCTTATCCGCAAAATCGTCTGCAATGGGGATGAACGGTGGTTTATCGGCTCCAACTGTGCCGTGACCTTCCTGTCCATGGACGACTGCATGGCCGCCATTGACCGCCTGTAATTGTAAAAAGGAAGTCTGCCGCACGCCGTCCTTTGGGGGATGACGTGCGGCTTTTTGCATTTGTATACGAGGTTTGTATGAAAAAACGGAACTGGCGTCTGATGCTGCGCCGGGTGCTGAACCTGGTGTTCAGCCGCATTTTTGTGACCGGCGTGCTTCTGCTGCTGCAGGCGTTCTGGCTGTTTGCGCTGTTCTACTGGCTGGCGGACTACGCCAAATGGTTCGGCGGCGTGGGCGTTGCCATGAGCATTATCATGTGCCTGGCGCTGATCCGGCAGGATTCCACGGTGCCGGAGTTTAAGATCAGCTGGATGATCCTGTTTGCCGTTATGCCGGTGCAGGGCGGCATTTTGTACCTGCTGTGGGGCAACAAGCGCCCGGCGCTGGGCTTGCGCCACCGGCTGGAGCGCGCCGAGGACGCAATGGCCCCGGCGCGGAAGGACGACCCCGACGCCGCGGCGGCCTTGCAGCGGCAGGACCCCCGCGCCGCGCTGACGGCCCGCTACCTGCACGACTACGGCCCGATGCCGGTCTGCGGTGGCACGGCGGCGAAATATTACCCGGACGGGCAGAGCATGTTTGCCGATATGCTGCCCGCATTGCAGGGGGCACAACACAGCATTTATGTGGAGAGCTTTATCATCGGCATGGGCGAGATGTGGGGGCAGATCCACGAGATTTTGCGCCGGAAGGCCGCGGCAGGGCTGGACGTGCGGGTCATCTACGACGACGCGGGCTGCCTGAGCCTGCTGCCCCACAACTACGCCGAGATGATGCGGGCCGACGGCATCCGAGCGTTCAGCTTCAACCGCTGTGTGCCAGTGCTGAACCTGGTCATGAACAACCGCGACCACCGCAAGATCATGGTCATCGACGGACAGATCGCCTTTACGGGCGGTGTGAATCTGGCGGACGAGTATATCAATAAAATCGTGCGGTTCGGCTACTGGAAGGACAGCGGCGTCCGGCTGGATGGCCCCGGCGCAGCGAGCCTGGCAAACATCTTTTTGACGTTCTGGAAGGCAAAATACCCCGACGAGGATCTGGACGCGGGCTGCGATCTGCCCGCCGCCGTGCCGGTGGAAACGGACTGTCTGGTGCAGCCCTTTGCCGACACCCCGGTGGACCGCGAGGCTGTGGCGAAGAACGTGTATCTGGAGCTTATCAACCAGGCGCAGAAGCGGCTGTACATCTGCACGCCGTACCTGATTCTGGACAACGACCTGCTGTCCTGTCTGCGGCTGGCGGCCAAGCGCGGCGTCGATGTGCGCATCTACACGCCCGGCGTGCCGGACAAGCCGACGATCTACCAGCTGACGCGGAGCTATTTCCCGCATTTGCTGCGGGCAGGCGTTAAAATTTACAGCTACACGCCGGGCTTTCTGCACGCCAAGACCTGGCTGGTGGATGACCGCATTGCCGCGGTGGGCACGGTGAATCTGGATTACCGCAGCCTGTACCTGCATTTTGAGAACAGCGTGCTGCTCTACGGCGGCGCGGTGCTGGACGATGTGCGGCGCGATCTGGCGGAGATCGAAAAGGAAAGTGCCGCGGTGACGCTGGCGGACTGCCGGACCGGATTTTTTGGCACGCTGTACAGCGCGGTGCTGCGGCTGGTGGCACCGTTGTGCTGAAGGCGGGAGGCTTGCGGAGGATACCCGCTTAGGGGAGCCTGCCGTGAACCCGCCCCTCATCCGGCCCTGCGGGGCCACCTTCCCCCAAGGGGGAAGGCAGGGGGAGTCCCCGATGACAAAAGCATAGCAATACGCAAAGCCCGTCCCGGGTCAGACCGGGGCGGGCTTTGTGGTTTCAGGAGGCGTATTCGTGCTCCAGCGTTTCTATAAAATGTACCGGGTCGATGATGCGGAGGCCGTCGGCGTTGGGGGCGGCGGTGGCCAGCAGGGTTTGCAGCATTTCCTCGTTTGTCAGGGCAGGCGCGACCTGCCAGCCCAGCGCCATGACGCCGACGCAGTAGGGAATGCCCCAGCTCAAACCGCCCACCACATCATAGCGGTAGCCGCATTGGCCGGGGACGTATTCCTCGGCTACGGTGCGGTAGGCGCAGGGCAGGCCCAGGCAGAAGGGACTTTTCCGGGCGGCCAGCATACCGGAGTCATTGGGCAGGCCGGTTTTGCAGGCGGCAGGGCTGTCCCGCCGGGTGAGGTCAAAGGTGGAGGTGCTCAAGGTGAGACGCGCGGAACCCGCAGCGGCACCCTGCGCGGTCAGCACCAGAAGGCCCGCCGCCTCGGCCTCGGCGAGCGCGTCGCGCCAGAGGTCGGCATTTTCAAACAGATCCCTGTCCCCGGGGGCGGCGGAGACTGACACGGCGCGGATCTTTTCTCCCTCCGGCAGGGTCTCGTTGATCTCGAGGATGTGCCGCAGGGCGTCGGCGAGGGGGCGGCTGTCGGCTGCACCGGGCGTGGCCATATAATAGACCTGCACGCCCGGCGCAACGCCGACGGTCTGCCCCGCCAGAATGCTTGCCACGGCGGGGCCGTGCAGCGTGCCCTCGTTGAGACCGCTGTCGATGCCCGTCTCACAGTAAGCGGCGATAGCACCGGAGATTTCGGGGTGGTCGGTCAGCAGGGACTGGTCAATGATGGCGATCTTTACGCCCTGCCCCGTGATGCCGCGCGCCTGCAGGGAACGCACGCCGAGGCCGGGGTCCCTGCCCGCTTCCAGCAGGGCGGCGGTTTCGTCCTCGGCCCCCACAAGGACGGTGCGGTCATTGAAGGAGTAGGTGTCGAGATAGAGGCGGTTGTATTCGTCCGGCTGGTAGGTCTGCTTTTGCTGAAAGCCAAACTCCGGCACGTAGGACAGGTCGTCGTAGGGGAGCGGGGTGGCCTGCGGCGCTGCCGTGGGGGCCGCGGTGGGCGCGGGTGCCGCAGTCGGTGGGGCTGTGGCCGCCGGAACGGCAGTTTCGGCGGCGGTGCAGGCGGTCAGGGTCAGCGCCAGCAGACAGGCGGCAAGGCGGGAAAGACGTTTCATGAAGGGACCCTCTTCTTATAAAAAGATCAGGAGCCGCTGGGACCGCGGGAGCTGACGCTTGGGGGCGGGGTGGTGGTGTAAAAGGCAGTGCCGTTTACGGTGCTCTGGGTCATGCCGACCAGGTCGAGCAGCTGGGACTCCGAATAGCGGGCGGCGTCGAGCTTCTCGCAGGTGCAGCGGTAGACGCCGTCGGAGACCGAGACGATGCCGAGCCGCGTCAGGCGGGCCAGCGATTTTTCGAGCGTCTGCGGGTCGGTGCGATAGCCCTCTTCGGTGAGCGCCGCCGTAAGCTGTGCGGCAGTGCTGGGCTTGTCTCTGAGCAGGAGAGCCAGCGCAAGCCGATGACCCGTGAGGTAATAGGGGAGCAGACCCCTGCGGAGCCAGATGCCCTTTGGATGCTTCATGGCGGAACACTCCTTTTCTTTATGGTATCGTCATCGTAGCATGGAGGGGCGGCGGGTGTCAAGCGGGAAAGCGGAAAAAGAAGCGGAAGTCCGGTTTTTGGGATTGCCAGGCGGGAATTTGCAAAAATATATTGACAACTATATGTTGTTGCATTAAGATGAGAGTAACCAACAATACCTGACAGGAGCGGCAACATATAAGGAGGACAGCGATGGACTATAAGGAAAAAGTGGAGTGGCTGGGTCGCTATCAGGCGTCTGTCAGCTGCCAGCACATGCTGGAAGAAGAAATCGAGGTGCTGCGCAGCGACGCCGAGCGGGTGACGGCCTGCATGAGCGGCATGCCCGGGCGCAGCGGCCCTAACGCGGACAGGCTGCCGCGGGCCGTAGAACGTATCGAAGAAGCGCAGAAAAGGCTGGAGCAGCAGCTGGAAAGCTGCATGGAAACGCGCGCGGAGATTATGTGCGGCATCATGACGGTGCGGGATAGGCCGGGGCAGGAGGTGCTGCGCCGCCGCTATGTGATGGGGCAGAATTTTTCGGAAATCGCGGAGGCGATGGGGGTAGTTCAGCGCCGGGCGTACCAGCTGCACCGGACGGCTGTGGAGGGGATGGCCGTGCCGAAGCGGGCGTGAAAAAGATTTCAGTAAATTTCCCGAAGATTTCGCAAAATTTCATTGTATTTCACAACCAACAGTGGTAATATGATACCATCGAAACTCGTGAGAGGAAGTGATTCCTCCCGCGGGTTTTTTTATGCCCATTCGGGAAAAGGAGGGATGCCGTTGTGTGAGATCGACGCGGACCATGTGCTGGACGAGCTGGCCGAGATCGCCTTTGCCGTCCCCGGCGAGGAGGGCGGTCTGCCGGTCAAGGTGGCCGACAAGCTGCGCGCGCTGGAAATGCTGTACAAGCATCTGGGCCTGGGCGACGGGGCGAAAACAGAGGGGGTGGTCATTGTGGACAGTGAAAGTTAGGAGAGAGAAGAGAGGAGAGAGGCGCCAAGGTGGAAGTGCGGCTGAAGGAGAAGATACCCGGCGTGTTCTGGCCCGTGCATCAGGCGATACGGCGCGGCGAGGTGACCGAGGTCGTGGCCAAGGGCGGGCGCGGGTCCGGTAAGTCGAGCTATCTTTCGATGGAGCTGGTCTGGCAGCTGCTGCGCCACCCGGACTGCCACGCTGTGGTGCTGCGCAAGGTCGGCGGCACGCTGCGCAACAGCGTGTACAACCAGATCGTATGGGCCATCGGGGAGCTGGGGTGCGCGGGGTATTTCCGCTGCACGGTCAGCCCGATGGAGTGCACCTACCTGCCCACCGGGCAGAAGATCTTATTCTTCGGGACGGACGACCCGGGCAAGCTCAAGAGCTTAAAGCTGCCGTTCGGCGCTGTGGGCATTTGTTGGTTTGAGGAGCTTGACCAGTTCGACAGCCCCGAGGAGGTGCGCAACGTCGAGCAGACCGTGCTGCGCGGCGGCAGCTGGACGCTGACGTTAAAGAGCTTCAACCCGCCGGCCATGGCCCGCAGCTGGGCCAACCGCTACGCGCTGGATACCCGCCCCGGCAAGCTGGTGCACCATTCGACCTACCGCGATCTGCCGCGGGCCATGCTGGGCGAGCGGTTCTGGGCCGACGCCGAGCACCTGCAGCGGACGAACCCGGCGGCGTTCCGCCACGAGTACGGCGGCGAGGTCGTGGGCAGCGGTGCGGCGGTGTTTGCCAATTTGCAGCTGCGGGCCGTGCCGGACGACGAGCTGGAACGGTATGACCGCGTCTACTACGGCGTGGACTGGGGCTGGTACCCCGACCCCTGGGCCTACAACGCCGCGGCCTACGATGCGGCGCGGCGAGTGCTAGTGATTTTTGACGAGCTGACGCGCAACCGCACGCCGAACCGCGAGACGGCAGAGCTTTTACTGGCGCGCGGCGCAGGCACGGACGGCCCGCTGACGGCGGATGCCGCCGAGCCGAAATCCTGCGCCGACTACCGCGCCGCCGGGCTGCCCTGCCGCGCAGCCCAGAAGGGCCCTGGCAGCGTGCGCGAGAGCATGAAGTGGCTGCAGGGGCTGGCGGCGATCATCATTGACCCGGTGCGCTGCCCGGCCACGGCGGCGGAGTTCAGTGAGTACGAGTACGAGCGCGACCCGCGGACGGGCGAGGTGCTGCCGGGCTACCCCGACGTGAACAACCACCACATTGACGCGGTGCGGTACGCGGTGGAGGGGGTGTGGAGAAGGAGAGGAAGCTAAAATGTGTTGCGCATGTAGGGGCCGCACATGTGCGGCCCGCAGCCTGGCGAAAACGGACGCTTGCGGGAAGGCCGCGGGCCGGGCATGCCCGGCCCCTACCGCGTGGCAATAAAGAAAGGAGAGGATGATTTGCAATCCTATTTGGAACAGGCATTCGGAAAAAGTGACGTTACATCTGTCAAAATGCGGGCGGCGGTGCGGGAATGGTTTGATCTGTACTACGGCGTGCCGCGCGCGGGCGAGGATACCGCGCCCCGTGTGGCGGCGCTGATCGTCGGTAAGCTCTGCCGCACGGTCTTTGCCGAGTACGAGACCCGCCTGCCGCCCGAGGCACCGGACCCGCTGCGCCGCAGCCTGTCGGCGCTGAATGCGGCGGCCAAGACCGCGATGCAGTACGCGCTGGTGGGCGGAGAGTGTCTGCTGAAACCGGTGCCGCGGGACGGGGCGTTCGACTTTGCGGCCATCCGGCGCGACTGCTACGTGCCGCTGGCCCGCGACGCCCACGGCAGCCTTCTGGCCGTCGGCACGATGGAGCGGCACAGCGTCGATGGGCGGCAGTACGCCCTTTTGGAGCGCCGCACCGCGGGCGCGGACGGCCTGACCATCGAAACGCGGCTGTTTGAGCTGAACGGCCAGACATTGGGCCGCTGTGTGCCGCTGGCCACGCTGCCCGCCTGTGCGGAGCTGGTCCCGCAGCTTGTGCTGCCGGGGGTGCAGGGCGTCGGGCTGGCCGTGCTGAAAACGCCGCTGATGAACTGTGTGGACGGCAGCCCCGACGCGGTCAGCATCTACGCCCCGGCGGCGGGGTTGCTGCACGCACTGGCCCGCTGCGAGGAGCAGCTGAACGCCGAATTTGCGAACGGTGCGTCCCGCGTTTTTGCGTCGGAGGACCTGCTGCGCCCCGACGCCCAGGGCCGCCGTGCGCTGCAGGACGATCTGTTTGTCGGCCTGCCGGACGACCCGGCCAATGTCGGCGTGACGGTCTACAGCCCGGCATTGCGGGAGGGCAGCTATCTGGCCCGCAAGCAGGATCTTCTGCGCGGGTGTGAAAGCCTGCTGGGCCTGCGCCGCGGCATTCTGAGCGAGGTCGAGTCCCCCGCCGAGCCGCGCACGGCGACGGAGATCGCCGCAACGTCGGTGGACTACGACCTGACGATCCGTGACCTGCAGAGTGCGTGGACGGATGCGGTGCAGCAGGCCATGGCGCTGTGCAGTGCGCTGGGCGCGGTGTACGGGCTGGACGGTCTGCCGCAGACCGCAGCCCCGGCTATCGACTGGGGCGACGGTGTTTTGTATGACCGTGCTCGTATCTGGGCCGAGCAGCGTGAGCTGGTGGACGCGGGGCTTCTGCGCCCCGAGCTGGCGCTGGCGTGGTATTTTGATCTGCCGCATGAGACCGAGGCGGAGCTGGCAGAGATTCGCCGCCGGTTTATGGGCGATGCAGGGCGGGCGCAATGAGCCTGCCGTGCAGTGCGGCGGGGGTGAGGTCACCCCGCCCTACGATGCTGCAGAAAGTGAGGTGAAATACAATGGAGAACGAGCAGAACAAGCCGATGCAGACCCCCGCGCCCTATGCCGCGGGGACCGGCAGCGTGCCGGTAGCGCTGGACCGCGACGCCTTTGCGCGGATGGGATACCGGGAGAGACTGGCGCTGAAGAAGGAGAACCCGGAGATTTATAAAGAGTTGAGGAAGTGAGAGGCACCCCCCTCGCAGAGGGAGGCAAGAAAGCGGCCCCTACCGTACAAAAGTAAAACACAAAAAAGGAGAAACTATATGTCTGATTTCATCACGAAGCTGTCCGAACTGATCGACCCTGAGGTTATGGGGGATATGGTGTCCGCGCGCATCCCGAAGAAGCTGCGCGTGGCACCGTTTGCCAAAATTGACGATACGCTGCAGGGCGTGCCCGGCGATACCATCACCGTGCCCGCCTACACCTACATCGGCGACGCCTCCGACGTGGCCGAGGGCGGCGAGGTCGCCATTGAGAAGATGACGACCTCCACCCGCAAGGCCACCATCAAAAAAGCCATGAAGGGCATCGGCCTGACCGACGAGGCCGTGCTGTCCGGCTACGGCAACCCGGTGGGCGAGGCCAATACCCAGCTGGCGCAGGCCATTGCCGCCAAGGTCGACAATGACTGCATGGACGCTTTGCAGACCGCAAGCCTGATCTACGACGGCAGCCAGGCCCAGATCAGCTACAACGCCATCGTCGATGCTGTTGACCTGTTTGAGGAGGAGATGGGCTGCTCCGACAAGGTGCTGTTCATCCACCCGAAGCAGGTCACCCAGCTGCGCAAGAACCCCGACTTCCTGAGCGCCGACAAGTACACGCCCGGCGTCAGCCTGACCGGCGAGATCGGCATGATCGCGGGCTGCCGCCTTGTGCCCAGCAAGAAGGTCCCGCTGGCCGAAGGCGTCTACGCCTGCCCCATCGTCAAGCTGGAGGCCGACCCCGAGGTCGATGACGAGATTCCGGCGCTGACCATCTACCGCAAGCGCGAGGTCAACATTGAGACCGAGCGCAAGCCCAAGACCCGCACCACCGAAATCACGGCGGACGAATTTTACGTCGCTGTGCTGTCCAATGAGGCTAAGGTCGTGCTGGCAAAGTTCAAGGCGTAAGGGGGCGTGCGCGTGCCGGATTATACCTTTTACGTAGAGGATTACCTGGGCGAGGACATCCCGGAGAAGGAGTTCCCCCGCTTCATCAGACGCGCCGGGGACGAGCTGCGCCGTATGCGGGAGATGTACGCCGTGGCCCCGCGCCAGGGGCTGGACCCGGAGCTGGCCGAGAGCATGGCGCTCTGCGCTGTGGCCGACGCAATGTACGAGTTCGCGCAGGAGGACGAAGCCCGGGGCATTGCGAAGGTGAGCGTCGGCAGCGTGAGCGAGACCTACACCGCGCCGCCCGAGCTGTGCTCCCGCACGCTGGCAGACCGGGCGGCGCATTTCCGCCATGAGGCGGGCTACTATCTGCGGATCGGGCGGTGGCTGCCCCATGAATAAGCTGTACCGCGATACCGTGACGCTCTACCACGCCGACGCGGCGGCGCAGAGCGTGGTGCGCACCGTACTGCGGGGCGTTTGCTGGCAGCAGGGCCGCCGGGAGCTGCCCGACGCAGGCGGCACACGCCGGGGCACGGCGCTGCTGGTGGTCATCCCGGAGACGACGGCCCGGTACGGCGCGGACTATACGCTGGCACCGGGGGACAGGCTGTTCCCCGGCGAGGGCCCGGCGCTGACCTGGGCCCTCGCCGGGCTTTGTGCCCGCGGCGGTGGAGGGGGCGGCGCTGGTGCAGTACGTGCTGCCGATGCGGCTGCGCGGTAAACCGCACCATGTCGAGGCCGGTGCCTGGTGGAACGGAAGCGGAACGGGCGTGAGGAGCCTGACAAGGTGAGAATTTTTTTGGCTTCTCCCCCGGGGGAGAAGCTGCCGCCCGCAGGCGGCTGATGAGGGGCG
>OHYS01000603.1_pt1 | contig 15992 bp, 19 predicted proteins | sample 1580301 | NCBI WGS metagenome assembly OHYS01 (sample SAMEA3882531, study PRJEB24775) | human gut metagenome | biome: human-associated habitat; feature: intestine environment; material: feces | place: Netherlands | collected 2009/2010
ACTCGCTTCGCTCATCCATCCTGTCCATCCCATCAAGATTGATGGATTGATAGTTGTTCAAGTCAGTATTTCTTTTTTGAGTAATTACTTGATCAGTATTTATTTGGGACGGCTTTTCCGATAACGGGGCATCCGATGGCGATTTCTCCGTTGACGGCTTTCCCGTCAACGGTAAGTCCGATGACGGAGAACTGGGCTGCGGAATCTCAAATACTGTGTACTCGTTGTTAGAAAAACGCCCACGGGAGTCATAGAGCTGACGGCGGACAACATACCCGCTTCGCTCAAGAGCTTTGACGGCTGCTCTCGTGGAGTCCAGTCCGTCGGCACTGAGTTTCGCCAAGCCGCGCATGGAGTAGTCCCAATCCTCCGGGAGACTCAGCATCAAAGAGAGCAACCCTTTTGCTTTTAACGGAAGAGCCTTATCACGGAGATGGACATTCGACATGACGGTGTAGTTCTTGTTTTTGTTGACGCGAAAGACACCCATATCATCGCTCCTTCTCTGAAGGCTGACGATCCCGACGGGTGGGAAGCGAGATTGGGGAGTATGGGCAGTATTCAAACACGCACGTCTGGTGCCGCCAGAAAGGGCGATGATAACGGCAAGTGCGGCACTCCGGACAAATGCCATCGCAACCGCTGTCATAGTGATCTTGGTTTGGAGCCTCCCTCATGAGAAGTCCAAACGCCTGATAGTATTTTGATGGATTCATTTTTCCCTCCATGTTCTTGAAATAGAAAAAGCCCCTGTCATGGTTCTGCTTCGAGCTTGATGCTCCATGTAGCAGTACATGACAGGGGCTTTCGCTGTATTAAGTTTATTGCTGCGTCCTCCTTTCGATAAGTGCGGTTGCAGCTCGCCGCGGTCAAACAGCTTGTGCTCTGAGTGCTTGCGAAGTTGGACAAAATCAGCGAAACACCAGTGTTTTCAAGGCTTTCTGACCTTGCTCCTATTATAACCTAATCGTCAATACGTCTGACAATGCCTGTAGCTTTCATATATCAAATTCCTCCAGTCGATGCAAATGTTGCACAGATAGTATCCGCCTGCCAAAGGCCGACTATGCAGATATTTCCTGTTTCCTGTTTTTGGAAAGCCGCGCCGCGAAAAAATGCGCATGCCGCTTGAATTCGAACTAATTCCTTGATTTGCCCCTTGATAATTTCCTCGTTTAGCTGTACAATTTTCTCGGACATAGTTTGCTGTCTCCTTTCAGAATGGTGTGTCGTGACTTCATTCTACCAGAGCCTGCAAGCTATGTCTCCTTTTTTGCTCTTTTCAATTTGCGCAACTTATTGTACCTTATCGTATCAAAGACAGCGTTTTTATAGAACCACCATGAAACACAGGTCGATCAGAAACCGCTGCATCGCGGTGCTGTTGGCGCTCCTGTACTTCAGCTGGCGGATGTGCAGGCTGTTGAGATACTGACAGCGGCCTATAGCAAAACGTCCCCGCGGCATCAGACCGCGGGGACGTTTTGCCATCCCATTCCACAAAATTCACAAAAGCCTCTTTTCAAGATTGTCCGCTGATGGTATAATATCTCCGTTATTTTGTACTATAGGGGGAATCACTACCATGAAAAAAACCGTTTTGCGCAAATACGCCCAGCTCATCGCCCAGACCGGCGTCAATGTGCAGCCCGGGCAGGAGGTGTTCATCGCCGCCGACCTGGACCAGCCGGAGTTCGTAAAAATGCTGGTGGAGGAGTGCTATAAGCGCCGGGCCAAGAAAGTGGTGGTGGACTGGAGCTATCAGCCCCTGCAAAAGCTCCACTACCGCTATCGCACCCTGACCACCCTGTCCAAGCTGGACAACTATGAGGAGGCCCGCTGGCAGCACTATGTGGACACCATCCCCTGCCGCATTTACCTGCTGTCGGAGGACCCCGACGGACTGAAGGGCATCAATCAGGAAAAGATGGCCAAGGCCCAGCAGCGGACCTATCCCACCATCCGCAAATACCGGGACCAGATCGAGAACAAGTATCAGTGGTGCATTGCCGCCGTACCCGGCGCGGCCTGGGCCAGGAAGCTGTTCCCCGGCCTGCGTACCAGTCAGGCTATGGAGAAGCTGTGGGAGGCCATCCTGGCCACCAGCCGCGTGGATGACGACCCTGTGGCCGCCTGGGACGCCCACAACAAGGACCTGCATGACCGCTGCCAGTATCTCAACAGCCTGCACATCCGCCAGCTGAAGTACAGGAGCGCCAACGGCACGGACCTGACCGTGGGCCTCATTCCGGAGGGGCAGTTCTGCGGCGGCGGCGAGACCAGCCTCCAGGGCATCTTCTTCAACCCCAACATCCCCACCGAGGAGTGCTTCACCTCTCCCATGAAGGGTCAGGCCGAGGGCATCGTTTACTCCACCAAGCCCCTGAGCTACCAGGGCCAGCTCATCGACAACTTCTGGATCCGCTTCCACCAGGGTAAGGCCGTGGAGTGGAACGCCCAGGTCAACAACGAGCTGCTGACCAAGCTCATCACCATGGACCAGGGCAGCTGCTATCTGGGTGAGTGTGCGCTGGTGCCCTTTGATTCCCCCATCAACCAGTCCGGCCTGCTGTTCTACAACACGCTGTTCGACGAGAACGCCTGCTGCCACCTGGCTCTGGGCATGGGCTTTGCCGATACCATCCGCGACTTCCAGAGCAAGACCCTGGATGAGTGCCGCAGCCTGGGCGTCAACGACTCCATGGTCCACGAGGACTTCATGATCGGCTCGGCGGACCTGTCCATCGACGCCGTGTGTGAGGATGGCCGGACCGTGCCCCTGTTCCGGAACGGCACCTGGGCTTTCTGAAAGAAATAAGAGGCCATCATATCAAATGCCCCCGGAGCGCTGCTCCGGGGGCATTTGGGCTTATCTCACTTGTTTTAATAGCTGGGCCCGAAGGGGTCGATGGGACGGAATTCGTCGTCCTCTCCGCCGTCCTGGGGCGGCTGATAGCCGATGCCCTTGATCTTCTTGATCTCCTGGAAATAACCCACGTTGGCCTGCTCCCTGTAGGGAGCGATCCAGATGTTCAGAATGCCCAGAGTCAGCCAGCACAGGATGGACCATCCCAGGAAGGACAGGTCCAGCACAAACAGCGTACCCTTGAAGCCTGCTGTCTGGGCCTTGCTCATGTTGATGGCCTCCAGAATGCCGATCTCCGGATTCTCGCACAGATTATAAATGGCGAACCGGTACCGGTACTGGGCGATGATGCCGGGGATGAGGAACAGAAGGGACCAGAGATAGACAAAGATCCCCATGACGATGTTCAGCAGGATCAGCTTCCCCAGGAAGGCGAACCCGTCCAGCAGACAGCCGTAGGGCATTTCCTTTCCCTGCCGCACGCCCAGATGATAAATGGACCATCCGGCATTGATGATGACCTGGGCCAGCCAGTTCACTGCCGCCACAAAGGCCATCAGCAGCACGGGGAACTCCGGGAAGGCGGGCAGCATGGCCGCCGCCTGCTGGCCATAGAGCTCCGCGACCTGGTCCACGGTTCTGGACGCGCCCACATAGGAGTCCAGCGCCTCCAGCAGGCCGGTGACCGCCAGAACGATCAGCGTCACCAGATACGCATTGACCCGCGCCCCGCGGACCACCTGCTTGGCTTCCTCTTTTATTTGAATGCGATCGGGCATGAAAGCACTTCCTTTCTCACGCCGCCTGCCGGGCGGCTATATCTGTTTTCCCGCGCATAGTATACCACATCGGCCCCGTGAACACAAGACCGGTTCCTTTTCAGGAAATCTCAGGCAGTTTTGGATAAATATTCCGCTCAAATCCTCCGCAAATGCTAAGAATAAGACAAAAAGCCGCAAATTCCACAGAAAACCGGAATACAGGGGGTGGACAAGAGGACAAATCTGGTGTAGAATTTGGAGCAGTATGTGGTGGCATAGGGCCACCCAGTAGTAAGATGAGGTGAAGACAATGGCACAAGCTTTCTTTGGCGGCGTTCATCCCAATGATATGAAGGCCGCGACCAATGAAAAGGCCATCGAGCAGCTGGCAGCCCCGGCTGAGGTGGTCATTCCCATGTCTATGCACATCGGTGCACCCTGCAAGCCCATCGTTGCGGTGGGCGACAAGGTGACCATCGGTCAGAAGATCGGTGAACCCGGCGGTTTCGTGTCCGCTCCCATCCATGCCAGCGTATCCGGCACGGTGAAGGCGGTGGAGCCCCGTCCCTTCTCCATGGGCGGGACCATGATGTCCGTGGTCATCGAGAACGACTTCCAGAACACCGTGTGCCCGGACATTCATCCCGTTGCCGATCCCGACAGCCTGACGCCTGAGCAGCTGGTGGAGATCGTCAAAAACGCCGGTATCGTGGGCCAGGGCGGCGCGACCTTCCCCACCCATGTGAAGATCAGCTCCGGTCTCGGCAAGGTGGACTATGTCATCATCAACGCCGCCGAGTGCGAGCCCTACATCACCGGCGACCACCGCACCATGCTGGAGCGGCCCGAGCAGGTCATCAAGGGCGCTACCCTGCTGGCCAAGTGCTTCGGCGTGGAGCATGTGTACATCGGCATCGAGGCCAACAAGCAAAACGCGGCCGACGTGCTTAACAAGACGATTGCCGAGCTGAAGGCTCCCGTGGTGGTAGAGGTCCTGCATACCCGCTATCCCCAGGGCGCTGAAAAGCAGCTGTGCCAGGCCATCTCCGGCCGCCAGGTTCCCTCCGGCAAGCTGCCTGCCGACGCCGGCTGCTGCATTTTCAACCTGAACACCACCTGCTCCATTTACAAGGCCGTTTACACCGGCATGCCCGTTGTCAGCAAGGTGGTCACCGTCTCCGGCTCCGGTGTGATCGAGCCCAAGAACCTGGAGTGCCCCATCGGCACCCCCATCACCAAGCTGTTCGACGCCTGCGGCGGCCTGAAGGAAGAGACCTATAAGCTGATCATGGGCGGCCCCATGATGGGCCTGGCCCAGTACAACCTGGACGTCACCGTGGGCAAGGGCACCGGCGCCATGCTGGCCTTCGCCGGCGACGAGGAGCAGTACGAGGAGCATCCCCAGTGCATCCGCTGCGGCAAGTGCGTGGGCGTATGTCCCATGCGCCTGGAGCCTGTGTTCATGTATAAGTATCTGATGAAGGGCGACGTGGACACCTGGCAGAACACCCTGCACGGCATGGACTGCATCGAGTGCGGCGCCTGCGCCTACACCTGCCCCGCCCGTCTGCCGCTGACCCACGCCTTCCGCATGGGCAAGCAGAAAGTCAACAACGCAAGAATGGCCGCCAAGGCCAAGGCAGAGGCCGAGAAGGCCGCCGCCGAAAAGAAGGAGGCGTAAACCATGACCGATTACAAGAATTTGAAGCTGATCGCGTCCTCCTCCCCCCACATCCGGTCCAGCGAGAGCACCCGGACCATCATGATGGACGTGATCATCGCCATGATCCCCGCCCTGGCTATGAGCGTGTTCGTATTCGGCTTCCGCGCCCTGGCGCTGACGCTGGTGTCCGTGGCCGCCTGCGTGTTCTGGGAGTGGGGCTATCGCAAGCTCCTGAAAAAGCCCCAGTCCATTGGCGACCTGTCCGCCGTGGTCACCGGTATGCTGCTGGCCTTTGTGTGCCCCCCCACGCTGCCCTATTGGATGATCATCATCGGCGCGTTCTTCGCCATTGTGGTGGTCAAGCAGCTGTACGGCGGCATCGGCTGCAACTTCCTCAACCCCGCTCTGGCGGGCCGTGCCGCTCTGCTGGCCAGCTATGCCACGGCCATGACCACCTGGGCCGTGCCCATGAGCAAGCTGTCCGCCTTCGGCTCCAACGCTGATGCCGTCACCTCCTCCACCCCCCTGGCCATGATGAAGAACGGCGACTTCGCCACCCTCACCAGCACCTATTCCGTGGTGGATATGTTCCTGGGCCGCGTCGGCGGCTCCCTGGGCGAGGTTTCCGCGCTGATGCTGCTGCTGGGCGGCGTGTACCTGGTGATCCGCAAGGTCATCTCCTGGCACATCCCCGTGGCCTACATTGCCACCGTGGCCATCCTGACCCTCATCGCCGCTCCTGCCGGCATCTCCGGCGTGGACTACATGCTGTACAACGTGTTCGGCGGCGGCCTGATGCTGGGCGCCATCTTCATGGCTACCGACTACGCCACCTCTCCCGTCACCAAGCCCGGCCAGATCATCTTCGGCATCGGCTGCGGCCTGCTGACCTGCTTCATCCGCCGCTTCGGCTCCTATCCCGAGGGCGTTTGCTATTCCATCCTGATCATGAACTGCACCACCTGGCTGCTGGATAAGTACATCCGTCCCACCATCTACGGTGCTCCCAAGAAAGAAAAGAAGGAGGCGGCTGCAAAATGAAGATCTCCGGTAAGTTTATTCTGAAGGTCGCCGGCACCCTGACCGTTATTTCCCTGATCACGGCCTTCCTGCTGGGCCTGGTCAACGGCGTCACCAAGGACAAGATCGCCGCCATCGATGCGGAAAAGACCCGCGTGGCCATGAGCGCCGTTGTCCCCGAGGGCAGCGAGTTCACCGACGCGCTGGAGCTGACCGACGACGTGGTGGCCGCGGCTAAGGCCCAGGGCGGCACCATCACCGAGCTCTACGGTGTCACCAACGGCGGCGCCGAGGCCGGCTATGTGGCCAAGGTCTCCGCCTCCGGCTCCCAGGGCACCATCACCATGATGGTGGGCATCGACGCCAACAAGGCCATCACCGGCATCTCTGTGGTCAGCCACTCCGAGACCTCCGGCATCGGCACCAAGGTCGTTGAGAACAAGCCCAACGCCGCCGGTACCCCCGTCCTGGATCAGTTTATCGGCATGTCCGGCGCCGGCTCTCTGGTGGTGGGCAGCAACATCACCGCCGTCTCCGGTGCCACCGTTTCCACCAAGGGCATCACCATGGGCGCCAACGCCGCCCTGGCTGCCGTGGAAGCTCTGGGCTAAGAAAGGAGGAGCTGCAATATGAACTTTGGCAAGCAATTCAAAGAGGGCCTGATCACCCAGAACCCCGTGCTGGTGCAGCTACTGGGTATGTGCTCCACCATGGCCATCACCACGTCGTTCTTCAACGGCCTGGGCATGGGCGTGTCCGTGCTGATCATCCTGACCCTTTCCAACATTTTCATCGCGCTGCTGCGCAAGATCATCCCCAATGAGGTCCGTATCGCCTGCTTCATCGTGGTCATCGCCGGCTTCGTTACCTGCGTGGACCTGCTGCTCAAGGCGTTCGTTCCCGACCTGTCCAACTCCCTGGGCGTGTTCATCCCCCTGATCGTGGTGAACTGCATCATCCTGGGCCGTGCCGAGGCCTTTGCCTCCAAGAACACGGTGGGCGCTTCCACGGTGGACGGCATCTGCCAGGGCATCGGCTATACCATCGTCCTGATCATCATGTGCGTGTTCCGCGAGCTGCTGGGCTCCGGCAAGTTCGGCGGCGGCCTGTTGGGCGGCGGCGGACTGGGCAGCGCCCCCGGCATCACCATCTTCCCCGAGGAGTTCGGCATCAAGCTGCTGACTCTGCCTGTCGGCGGCTTCCTGACCCTGGGCGCCCTGATCGCCCTGATGCAGTGGGCCCTGGCCAAGAGCGAAAAGAAAAAGGAGGCCAAGTAAGCTATGTCTATTACGACTCTGCTCGCCATTTCTCTTGGCGCTATCCTGACCAATAACTTTATCTTTGCCCAGTTCCTGGGCTGCTGCCCCTTCCTGGGCGTGTCCAAGAAGATCGACACCGCCGTGGGCATGGGCGCGGCCGTGACCTTCGTTATGGGTCTGGCCTCCGCATTCTGCTACCTGGTGAACCTGATCCTCATCCCTCTGCACCTGGAGTTCATGCAGACCGTGGCCTTCATCCTGGTCATCGCCGGTCTGGTGCAGTTCGTGGAAATGTTCCTGAAGAAGAACATCCCCACCCTGTACACCGCCCTGGGCGTGTACCTGCCCCTGATCACCACCAACTGCGCCGTGCTGGGCGTCGCCCTGCTGAACGTGCAGAATGACTACAACTTCATCGGGTCCGTGGTCTACGGCATCACCGGTGGTCTGGGCTTCCTGCTGGCCATCTTCCTGTTTGCCGCCGTCCGCGAGCAGCTGGAGGTTTCCAGCGACAGTCCCAAGTCCTTCGAGGGCTTCCCCATCGCGCTGGTCACCGCCGGCCTGATGGCTCTGGCCTTCATGGGCTTCAGCGGCCTGAAGGTCTGGTAAGGAGGAAGAATTATGGAATTTACTACTGTCATTTGGGCCGTTGTGATCCTTGGCGCTCTTGCCATCGTGTTCGGCCTGATCCTGGCGGTGGCCGCCAAGGTCTTTGAGGTAGAGGTGGATCCCCGCCTGCCCGAGATCCAGGCATGTCTGGCCGGCGCCAACTGCGGCGGCTGCGGCTATCCCGGCTGCGGCGGCTGCGCTGAGGCCATTCTGGCCGGCAAGGCTCCCATCAACGCCTGCGCTCCCGCCGGCGCCGAGGGCGCTGCCAAAATCGCAGCCATTATGGGTCTGGAGGCTCCCTCCGGCGAGAAGATGGTGGCCCACGTTCTGTGCAACGGCGGCGTCAATGCGGTGAAGAACTTCGAGTATCGCGGCGTCAACGACTGCCTGGCCGCCACCAAGGTCCTGGCCGGTGACGCGCTGGCCTGCAAGTACGGCTGCCTGGGCTTCGGCTCCTGTGTGGCCGCCTGTAAGTTCGACGCCATCCATGTGGGCGAAAACGGCGTTGCCGTGGTGGACAAGGAAAAGTGCACCAACTGCGGCGCCTGCCGCGAGGCCTGCCCCCGGAAGCTGATCGTGGAGGTCCCCTATTCCAAGAAGGTGTTCGTCAACTGCTCCAACAAGGACAAGGGCCCCGCCGTTACCAAGGTCTGCGCCAACTCCTGCATCGGCTGCGGTCTGTGCCAGCGCACCTGTAAGTTCGACGCCATCCATGTGGTCAACAACGTGGCCGTCATCGACTATACCAAGTGCAAGGGCTGCACCATGTGCGCCAAGGCTTGCCCCCGCAACGCCATTGAGCCTATCCCCACCCCCGAGGAGAAGGAGAAGTTCAAGGCCGCTCAGAAGGCTGCCGCCGAGAAGAAGGCCGCTGCCGCCAAGGCTGCTGCCGAAAAGGACGCCGCCCAGAAGGCTGAGTAAGCCAAGCGAAAAGCTGATAAAAATGCCGTCCGCCATCGTATGGGTGCTCATAAGACAGTAATTCTAAGAATTACGAAATGAGCATCTGTCAGGCGGGATTGGCAGCGAAATAACGGGTATCTGGTGAGAGCCGGATACCCGTTATTTTTTTGCCGTCACGGAAAGCAATAGATTCATTCACAGCTTTCAGGTATAACTACCTTAAATCAATCCCATCCATTCCGAGATTTTTTCAAAAAATCTCAAAAAAGTTTGGAAGCATTGGAACAGTTCGGCCCTTCTCATCGAGGAAGTCCAGACCCACAACGCCGATCTCAAAAAGCGGCTGACAGCATTTGCGGCAAAGCACCCGCAATGCTGCCGCCAGACCGACGCAGACGAACAGAGCGGGCTGACCTTTGAGATTGAGAAAGGGCGACTGAGCTTTCGGCTGACCGCCCCATACAGTGAAGAATGGCGCAGGGCGGCAAGCGAACAGGCAAAGCAAAACGACGTTCATAAAAAGGTCGCTGATTTACCATGAAGAAGGCGTTGATGTAAGTCGCTTTATATGCTATGCTTATCAGTGAGAAGTCGTTGGCAAACCGTGAGTTGTGGAGGTGAAAACAAATGAAGTATTTAGTTCTATTAGCAGGCTGTGGCCTCGGTGATGGTTCATGTATAGAAGAAGTAATTCTGACGTATGTAGCGCTTGATAAATATGGGTGTGATTACGCTCCTGTCGCAGAAGATGTTTCCATTCAGTCTGTTAACCACCTGACAGAGCAGATAGGAGAAAAGCGGAATATCCTGATAGAAGCAGCCCGCATCGGTAGGGGACGCATTAAAGATATTCATGAGGTTGATTTTGTAGAATACGATGCATTGATCATACCCGGTGGAATTGGTTTATTGAACAATTATAGAGACTCCAATGTGATAAAAACGTGCGTCACACATTTTATTAGCGAAAAAAAACCTGTCGCTGCCATGTGTGCGGGAATCGACTTCCTCCGCCGTTTCTATGGAAGTAATCTATTGGCGCGTGAGATGAAAGAACTAACTGCTGAAAAATTCTGTTTTGATGCTGAAAACAATGTTTATTACACGCCCGCTTTCAGAAAAACCAACAATAGCTATGCGGCGCTATTGGGCGTCGATTCTATGATTTATGCGTTGAAACAGGCACAAACATTACGATGAAGTCTGTTTTGTAGGTTTAATTATTGAACAGAATAACTTACATTCTGCCCGCTGACTATGCCGTATGTGCAAAGCCAGCGGGCTTTTTATTGCCTAAAATCAAGAAAGGAGTGACTACCCATGACAAAGAAAAAAACTGCAGCAGACCATCGAGGAATGTAATGCCGAGCTGGACGACGACAGTGAGATCAAGAGCCGGCCTGAAGGCCTGCCGCTCCAGCGGCGCCGGCAGCCAGCACATCCACATCAAGTACGACGGGCTGGGCTTTATTCCCCTGAATGAACTGCTGAAACAGGAAACGGCGTGACCGAAGCCACGCCGTTCCCGAGAAAATACGATATTACTTTCTTATGACCCCTGTCCGATATGGCAGCGGGTTTTTTCAGGCGGAAGTCTTTGCAAAGTCCGCGATCATGGCATCGATGCCCTGCATGATCTCATAGCAGGAGTCGGTCTTTTTGAAGGCAGGGGTGTAGAAAATCTTCTTCTGCCGGTCGCAGCAGTATTCCGTCGCCTTCAGCGGCGGCACCTCTTCCAGCAGCAGATCGCCGCCCAACAGGCCCCGAAGGAAGTCGATACCGGCGCACATGGCTGCAATAGGCTTGCTGGCGGCAGCAAAATACCGGACACAGTCAGCCACAGCCTGGGAGTGCTGGTAATTGGTCAGCAGTCCCAGTCCGCCGGGTATCACCAGTGCGTCGTAATCCTCCCAGCAAACATCCCGAATTTTCCGCAGCATCCCGCGGCCCAGGCGAGCAGATTCTTTCAGGATCTGGCGTTCCTGATCAGGCTGGCCCGTCAGATGATCCACGGTGAGCACCGGGATATCATCCGCCACAGGCTGATAGGCGCACCCATATTTTTCCAGAGCGGTGTAGGTCAGTGCCACCTCCTCAGGGCAGGATCCGTCCTTTACGCCGCAGCCCGAAAGCAAAACAAGACAATTCATAGAGCATCCTCCTTCAAAAGTGAAAGCCTTAAATTCTTCGGATATTATACCACGCAGGCCAAAAGCTGTCCATACCCGTTTCAGAGGGACAGGCCCTGCGTGCTTCAAAATAACGAAAGCCCCGAAATCGTAGTGATTTCAGGGCTTTTGCGTATGGTGCGCGGTACAGGACTCGAACCTGTGACCCCATGCACGTCAAGCATGTGCTCTACCAGCTGAGCTAACCGCGCGGAACAGTATGTATTTTACACGGTTTGCCCGTATTTGTCAACAGTTTTCTTGCCAAGTTTCTTTTTTTTTGCTATACTTTTCTCAAAACCACCCAGGAGGACAAACATCATGGAAAAAATCGCGCTGGTAACAGGCTCATCCCGGGGCATCGGCCGGGCTGTGGCGGCGGAGCTGGCCCGGCAGGGCTGGGCCGTGTGCATCAACTATCGGCTCCGGGAGGACTGCGCCCGGTCGCTGCTGGAGCAGCTGACGGCAGAGGGCTGCCGGGCCATGATGGTCCAGGCCGACGTGTCTCAACAGGACCAGGTGACGGCCATGGTGCGGCAGGTGGCGGGTCAAGCCCTGTTCCAGGACATCACCCCGGAGCTGTGGCACCGGTACTTCTCCGTCAATGTGGACGGCGCGTTCCACACCATCCAGGCGGTGCTGCCCCACATGCTCCACCAGCACGCAGGCTGCATCGTGAACATTTCCTCCATCTGGGGTCAGCGGGGTGCCAGCTGTGAGGTGACATACTCCTGCACCAAGGCGGCGCTGATCGGCCTGACCCGCTCCCTGGCCATGGAGCTGGCCCCTACCCACATCCGGGTCAACTGCGTGGCACCCGGCGTTATCCGCACGGATATGCTGGATGCCCTGCCGCCGGAGGTACTGCCGCAGCTGGCTCAGGAAACGCCCCTGGGCCGCCTGGGCACACCGGAGGACATTGCCCACGCCGTGGCCTTCCTGGCCGGGGAGCAGGCATCCTTTATCACCGGCCAGGTCCTCACCTGCGACGGCGGCTTCATCCTGTAAAGAAAATTCCTGGTAATGGTATATTTTCCTTTACAGAATGGCCATATCCGGCTATAATGGATAGGCTAAGGAATTTTTCGATAAGGAGACGACCATCTATGGCAGTCATTGAATACGACGAGTACAAACAGAAGCTCCAGGCCCTGGAGCCCACTCTGCGGGAGCTGGAGAAGGCCCTGGGCATCCCCAAGGATCGCCAGGAGCTGAAGAATCTCCAGGCTGAAACGGAGCAGGAGGGCTTCTGGAACAACATCGAGCACAGCCAGAAGGTGTCCCAGCAGATCAAGCGTCTGGAGCACCGCATCAAGAAGTATGACCGGCTGGTGTCCGAGTGGGAGGACACCGTGACCCTGTGCGAAATGGCCCAGGAGGAGGACGACGCCTCCCTGCTGCCGGAAGTCACCGGCGGGTACGAGAACCTGGAAAAGGAAATCAGCGAGCGGCGTCTGGCAGCGCTGCTGTCCGGTGAATACGACGCCAATAACGCCATTCTCACCTTCCACGCCGGTGCAGGCGGCACCGAGGCCCAGGACTGGACCGAGATGCTCTACCGCATGTACACCCGCTGGGCTGAGCGCCACGGCTACACCTATCAGCTGATGGACTACGAGGCAGGCGACGAGGCAGGCATCAAGTCCGCCACCATCCTCATCGAGGGCGACAACGCCTACGGTTATCTCAAGAGCGAGAACGGCGTGCATCGACTGGTCCGTGTATCTCCCTTTGACGCCAACGCCCGGCGGCAGACCAGCTTCGCCGCCGTGGAGGTCATGCCCGAGCTGGACGACGACAGCGAGATCGAGATCCGGCCTGAGGACATCGAGATGCAGGCCTGCCGCTCCAGCGGCGCCGGCGGCCAGCACATCAACAAGACCTCCTCTGCCGTCCGCCTGACCCACCTGCCCACGGGCATCGTGGTGTTCTGCCAGACGGAGCGCAGCCAGTTCCAGAACCGTGACAACGCCATGAAGATGCTGCGGGCCAAGCTGGCGGAGCTGAAGATGCAGCAGCACGCCGAGAAGATCAGCGACCTGAAGGGCGTGCAGATGAAGATCGAGTGGGGCAGCCAGATCCGCTCCTATGTGTTCATGCCCTACACCCTGGCCAAGGACACCCGCACTGGCTACGAAATGGGCAACATCCAGGCCGTCATGGACGGCGACATTGATGGGTTTATCAACGCCTATCTGACTGCCGCTGCTAACGGCGAAATCAAGAAGTAAGCGGGACGCACAAGCCGTCCATGACTCGCCGCTCTGCGGCGCACAAGCGTTTTGCCCGAGGCAAAACCTTGGTTGGGCGGAATTCATTTCTGCCCGACAGGATTTGATCCAGGGGCCCCACAAAGCGCTGCTTTGTGGGGGAACGGCGATATTGACGGGTTCATCAACGCCTATCTGACTGCCGCCGCTAACGGCGAAATCAAGAAGTAATCACTATCATCCTAGAAACCATCAAAGGTGCGGACCGTTGGTCCGCACCTTTGATGGTTTCTACCCCAGCAGGGCAGTCACGTCTGCCGCCGTCAGCGACGGCTGGAGCGCCAAGGTGATGCCATAGCCCAGCAGGCGGCCCAGCTCCCGGATGCGCTGGTCAATGTCCCGGGGCGTCAGAAACAACCCTGCCTCCGGGTCCACATCCACCACTGTGGGGATACCCACGGCAAGGACCGGCACCCCCAGGGTACCCTGATCCAGAGCGCTGCGGCGATTGCCCACGCCGGAGCCGGGCACCAGCCCCGTGTCCGACAGCTGTACCGTGGCACACAGGCGAGCGCTGTCCCGGGCAGCCAGAGCGTCCACGGCGATCACCGCCGCCGGATGCACCCGCTCCACGGCTCCCCGCACCAGCTCCAGGGCTTCCATGCCCGTGCGGGCCAGAACGCCGGGGCACACTGCCGCCACCGGGCGGAAATCCGCGAACTGCCGGGGCATGGCCCGGATCATGTGGCGGGTCACCAACAGATTGTCCACCACCGCCGGGCCCACGGCGTCGCAGGTCATGGCCCGGTTCCCCAGGCCCGCCGCCAGCACCGGTCCCTCCGGCAGCATTCCCCGCAGCTCCTGCGCCAGACACCGGACGCCCCGGTCAAAATAGTCCTCCTCCCGGCGGAAATACGGCCCCAGGTCCACGGTGACATACCGGCCCACAGGCTTCCCCAGCGCCTGGGCCCCGACGTCGCTGTCGATCCGGATGTGTGTTATGGCATAGCCTTCCCGCCGGTTCTCCTGGCTGCGGACCCCGGGAACCGCATCCTCCCGGGCCGCCTTTGCAGCAGCCTGGACGGATTCCAACGCCAGGTCCGTTCGTGTCATGCTCATATCTATGGTCATCGCCCCCCATAAAGCACCAAATATTGTGGCTATAGCCCAGTTTCCCCGGGAGAGAAGAAATTATACGAAAAACTACAGATAAATTTCAAAAAGTGCTTGCAATTTTCTGGCAAAGGTGATAAAATACTATCCTGCCTGGGTATTTAAGTGCCCGTGCAAGAAAATTTATCGCCGGGGAGGTGTTTGGTTTGCCGAATATCAAGTCTGCTAAGAAGCGCGTGCTGATCGCCGAGGTTCGTAACGCTCGCAACAAGGCCAACAAGTCTGCGCTGAAGACTGCTATCAAGAAGTTCGAGGCTGCTGCCGTGGAAGGCAATCGCACCGAGGCCGAGGGCGCTTACAAGGTCGCAGTGAAGTCCATCGACAAGGCCGCTGCCAAGGGTCTGATGCACAAGAACAATGCAGCCCACAAGAAGAGCGCTCTGACTCTGAAGCTGAATCAGATCGGTTGATGAAGCCAAACCAAAGGACGTCCCGAGAGGACGTCCTTTTTTCCGGCTCTAAGGACGTCTCGCCTTTTTAATTCCTGCACCAGGTTGCATTCTGCGCCCGCGCGTGGTAGAATGTCGGAAGTTTTAAGATCCAAGGAGGTCGTCATGGGATTTACCTTTATTTTACTGCTTGCCTATCTGGCCCTGACCGGCCTTGCGGTCATCGCCTTCCGGTCCGGGCGCAAGGTCCTGGGCGGCGGGGTGCTGGCCGTTATGGCCGTCAGCATAGCCGTGCTGGGATACCTGTGGGTCACGTCTCCCATGTGACGGAGGGGAATTATGGAGATCAGACAGCTTACCGATGCGGCGGAAAAACAGGCCGTAACGCGCCTGATTCTGGAGGCGCTGCCGGAGTGGTTCGGCATTCCGGAGGCCCGGGAGGAGTATATCCGGGAAAGTGCAGGCAGGATATTCTTCTGCGCCTATGACCGGAACAGGCCGGTGGGTTTTCTGTATCTGAAGGAAACGGGAAACGCCACCGTGGAGCTGTATGTCATGGGCGTTCGGAAGGAGTATCACCGCCGAGGCATAGGCCGCCAGCTGTTCCGGCAGGCCAGGGAGGCCGCCGCCGGGGCCGGGTACGCCTTTATGCAGGTGAAAACCGTGCAGATGGGGAAATATGAGGAGTACGACCGGACCAACCGATTTTATCTGGCCCTGGGCTTCCGGGAGTTTGAGGTATTCCCCACCCTGTGGGGTGAGGAAAATCCCTGCCAGGTGTATATCATGTCCCTGGAATAGGCCGCAAATTTTCCTTGACGCGGCGGGAAAAACATGGTATCCTCATGCTATTACAGGCGATGATGGGTGCGGCAGCCCGGAGCCGCGGGAGGAAATGCCCGCCGGACGCCCCGTTACCGGCGCAAGAGTGTGGATATATCCAAATTCAGGTGGAACCACGGACGTTATTT
>OHYS01000609.1_pt1 | contig 15936 bp, 7 predicted proteins | sample 1580301 | NCBI WGS metagenome assembly OHYS01 (sample SAMEA3882531, study PRJEB24775) | human gut metagenome | biome: human-associated habitat; feature: intestine environment; material: feces | place: Netherlands | collected 2009/2010
CCACCGCCTGCGGGCGGAGCCCCCTCGCAGAGGGGGCCAGGGTAATGAAAAAGCCGCACAGCTTTTACTGTACGGCTTAACGGCTCACTTATTTTTCCTTCTTCGCCGTCTTTTTGCGGCGGCGGACGCGCCCGCTGTCGGCCTTGGCCTCGGGAACATAGAGGCTATAGCTCAACAGGTAGCGCCCATGGGCAGGGATGCGGTAGAACGCGGCCTTGATGCGCTCCAGCGGGCCGGTGCCGCTCTCGGCGGTGCTGCCGCTCAGCATAACAACATACTGCATATCGGTGTAGCGGGCGGCCACATCGCACTGGCGCAGATTCGTGCGGATCAGATCGCCCAGCTGCTCCACCATCAGAGCGGTCTCGGCAGCATCGGTGTTCTGACTGGGAGCCACGGTCAGGATCGCCAGGAATACCTGCAGACCGTAGCGGACCTGCACGCCGCGCTGTACGCGGTAAATTTCCTTGAACGTCTCAAAGTCGCAGATACAGGCCCCCGTGTCCTCGGTATCCGGCAGAGCAGAGATCAGCTTGGAGACCTCGCTCTCCATATTGCGGTCTGCCTGGCGCATCTGGCGGTAGGCAGAGCCTGCGCGGCCCGGCTCAATGGCATGATGCAGGCAGCCCATGGCGCTGCCGCGGCGTGCCAGATCCTCCGCCTCCTCGTGGCGGCCCAGCGTCTCCAGCGCGACAATCTTTTCCAGATAAAGACGCTCCTCGTAGGGGTCCAGCTCCAGCGCGCGGGTACACAGCGTAACGATGCGGGTGCTCTCGCCCCATTTTTTGCAGAGCTCCAGCAGGTTTAAAATGGCTGTGCGGTACTGCCCGTGCAGACGCACGCTGACACTTTCGACCCACGGCTCGGACGCAGACTGCGGCAGCAGGCGCCCGTCATACAGGTTGACGATCTGTTCATAAATGCGGCTGCGCTTCTCGGCGTCGCTCTCCTTGCGGGCCAGCTCCGACAGGTCGTTGACCTCAAACACATCCACGCTGCAGTCCAGATGGGGGTTCCACTGGTAGTAGCCGCGGCTGGTCACGATGCAGCCCTTCATCTCATCCAGACCCTCCGCGTCGATCATAAGGCGGAAGCGATGCAAGATGGCGCGCAGGGCCATGTCCGGGTTGGTGGACCGCTCTCCTGCCCACAGGGTATCGGTCAGTACCTTGTGGGAGACGCGCTCCCCGCGCCGCAAAACGAGATACTGCACCAGCGCCGTTGCCTTGCGGGACTGCGCCAGCTGTGCCAGCACGGGCTTGCCGTTCACACGGATCTCAAAGCCGCCCAGCATTTTGATTTCAATTGTTGCCATCCTAGTCATCCTCTCTGCTCTGATGCCCATGACGTTCCTGCATTTTGTCCGGCACACAGGTATTCATGTTTTAAAGTATAACAAGTCCATTTGAATTTGTCCAGTACATCCGCCGGGATTGTAATATACTTTTCAAAAATCGTCCCGGAGGGCACCGCTCACGACTCCGACGATGCCTTGCCGTCCCAGGTGCCGGGTTCATACAGGATGACCGGCTCACCGGGCAACTGCACAATGGCTTTTTGGGTGCACAGCGGCACGATCTGGTTGTTGGCGTCCCGCTTGGCCACAGTCAGCACCACCGTCATAGCCGTAATGCGCGGGGTCTTGGTTTCGTCGCCGTCCTGCGTCCAGCTGCGGGCGTAGAAATGCAGTTCGCTGATGAACAGCCCCATATAGGCATCCCGGGGATAGGCCGTTGTGTAGCCGTAGGCAACGTAGGGCCGTGTGACCGTCTCAGTACCGTCCTCGGCCTTGTCCTTTTTTGTGTGCTGCGGGTTGCCGTAGTGCCCGGCGTTATTCAGTTCATCGCGGTAAAAGCGCATGTGCAGGTAGCCGTTCAGTGCATTGGCCTGATCCGCTGTCAGCAGTGCTGTGCCGTCTGTCTTTGTCAGCATCGGCACACAGTTCTTGTCGATCAGCTCAATGTGGTTGGGGTAGACGCTGAATTCCAATGCCGTGCCCTCGCTGTAGTCGTCCTTGGACGCAAAAACGCTGTCCAAATTATTAAGGTCCGTCGCGCCGTCGGTGAAGCGGATATAGCCGTTCGCCTCGAGCACCTCGCCGCGGATCGTCTCAATGAGCGCATCGGCCAGATTTTGCGCGCGCGTCTGCTGCTGGATGTCCATGTACGCCTGTGCGCTGGGCTGTATCAGCGTAACCGCCGCCAGCGTAAAGAGCGACAGCAGCACCATGCAGACGATCAGCTCCACCAGCGTTGTGCCGTTCTGGTTTTTCAAACGCTGCTTCATGGGTTGGTCTTCCCTTCTGCCGTGCTCTTGCTGTAGCGGTAAAACTTGTGCTGTTCCGTCGTTTTTTGGCCGTTTTCCGTAACTTCTGCGCTTGTCTCCACGCTGTCCAGCTCAACGCCATCCACCACAAACTCACCGTAATCGCCAAAGGAGAACTTCAGCCCCTCCTTCTCCTTCGTCCAGTCGGGGGCCACGTCCCTGGCCGGGTACAGCCCGGCACAGAAGGCATAGGCTGTCTCCCGCAGCGACTCGGCCTTTTGGGACATGGCGCGGGCGTACCGCAGCGAAACGACGAACATCGACGTAAAAATCATCAGCAGCAGGAACGACACAAGCACTTCCACAATGGTCTCGCCGCGCTGACTTTGTAAAGTATGTTTCATAGCGGGTCACTCCTGTGTTGTGCCGGTGCTCTGTTTGGCACCGCGGGTGTAGGTGATGGAATCGGGCTGCTGGCTGGTGTCGCAGTGGAACGTCAGGCGGTTGCTGGCAATGTTGCCGTCAGTAATGGTCAGGTCACCACTGCCGGGGGCGTAGAACGTCAGGGCTTTAATGCGGTAATACTTTGTTGGACCGTCGTTTATTGTGTAGTACACCTTTGGTAATTTTTTGCTTTTTGCCTGGCTTCCGTCGCTGTCGTACTTCACTGTGCGGTCATAGGTCCGCGTGAAGGCAAAGCTCTCGCCGTTTTTCGTGACTGTCACCGTAATGTCCAGCTGTAAATCGACGATTGCCATGCCCTTGCGGTCTTCGCCCTCCAGTGTGTCGAGCAGGTTGCGCAGGTCTGTGGCACTGGTGCTGTTCGCCGTTTGGTTCAGCTTGTCGGCACCGTCGCCCGGGCGGCGGCGCAGTGTTACCGTGATGGCCTCGGCCCCGCCATCAGGCTGGCTGCCCTTCGGTTTCCAGGCGAACTCCTTGGGCTGGGATTCCAAATCATAGATGTCCTTGCCGTAGCTTTGGGAGAACATGAACTGCTCATTGACGAACTTGGCAAAGCTGCTGTCCTTATTGTTCAGCTCCCCTTCCAGCACGTCGGAAAAGCTGGTTGCCAGCTGGTAGGCTTCCTGTTCCAGCAGCTGGCGGTTGGCATTGGCCGTCAGCACGGAGGCCGCATAGACCAGCGCTGCCGACAGCGCCACAAACAGCGCGCCGATGCAGAGGACCAGTATCATCGAAAGTCCCTGCTCCCCGTGCAGAATGCTGCGTGCCCTGCGGTGCATAATGCCACCTTCTTTCCTGAAATAAAATTACGATGCGTCGCTTGTTTCCGTCCGTTTCGGGGGCGCGGTTTTCGCCGCATCCGTCTCATCCGGGGCAGCGGCGGTCTCCGGGGTCGCCATGGGCAGTGCCGCACGGGCCCGCATCAGGACCGGGGGCACGCTTGCGGGGGCGCTTTCCGCCGCCGTGCTTTCTGCGGTCTCGGCGGGCGCGACGCTCTCCGTGGAGTCCATACTCTGGGCATCCTCCGCCGCATCGGCGGTGTTCGTCTCGTTGACGGGGACCTTGACCGAACCGGACGCAACGGTCTTACCGTTGTTATCCGAATGCGCCAGCGTCTGCAGCATCACACTTGCGGTGAACTTTTGCAGAGCGAGCGAGTCGTCCTGCACCTTTTCCTGCAGCTCGGGCAGGGTGATGCGGTAAACAGGCTCGGCGCCGTCCTCCTGCACCAGCTCCAGCATGGGAACCGTCTGTGCCTTGTAGTACAGCGTACCGCCGTCCTTTTCCACCGTGCCGGTGACGTCATAGGGTTGCGATTCCCAGCCGGTCAGATTGTTATCTTTGTCGTACACAGGCTCAACGCTCAGGTCGTACCAGATGCGGGTGACTTCGCCAGCCTCATTTACGTCGTTGGTCGGGTCGATGTTGGTTTTTTTATCACCAATCGTCTTGGTAACGGTCTTGATTTCCCCGCGCTTATGCGTGACATTGCCGTCTATGTCCGTCACGTCCCTGTCGTAGGTCGTCACCGTAATGATGTAGGGCTTTTTGTCCTTGTCCAGCGGCGTGACCGTAAAGCTGTAGCTGTCTGTCAGGTTGCGCACCGTGCCGTCGGTCTGGGTGTACTTGTTCACCGCGGTCCACTCCACCGTAAAGCGGCGCAGCTCCAGCGGAGTCGTACCGCGATTGGTCTTACACTCGGGGTCGTTGTACAGGTTGACTTCCTGCTTGTAAACGGCATTGCCAAGCGCGCGTTCCGGTTCGGCAGCGTCCACGGGGGCGTCCAGCGTGATGGCCGGCAGCTGTGCCGCTTCGGTATCCTGCTGCAGGATATAGAACCAGTTCGACGCTGTCGTGCCGTCGGTGGGCATAACACGCACCGCGGGCAGCAGGTATTGTTTTGCATGGTCGGGCGTCAGCGTAAAGCCGTTGCCGTCGGGCACAAAGGTATAGCTGGCGGTGGTGCCGTCGGCGCTGGCGCTCCCGCCCACCGTGCGGCTGTCCTTCGGGATGACCAGCTCGGCGTCGCCATTGTTCAGCATCTCGTCCAGTTTTTTGGTCAACTCCTGCTGGGCCGTGTACTTGGCCTGTCCGGTGCCTTCGTCCTGCCAAGCCTTGGCCAGATTGGCAATTTCTGTATACTTGTCCGCATCGCTGAAGATATAGCCGGTAAAGTAGACATTGCCCTGTGCGGCTGCGTTCAGCGTCATGTTGAGCTTGAGGTCGTTCAGGAACTTCTCCTGATTCGGGCTGTTGTTGTCAAAAGCGACGTTTTCAACCACAGGCGCATCGGCGCGGCGGACGATGGTCTCGGACTGGCTCAATGCGCCGTCCGGGCCGTCAAAGCAATTGCTACCAGTCTTGCGGCGGGCAACAACGCGGAAGCGCAATGTCTTGCCCTGATACTGCTCCAGATCCAGCGTCAGGCTGCCGACGTTGCCCGTGGTGGGCAGCGTCAGCACAGGTTTGCCGCCGTCATCGACGACGCACAGTTCATAGTGGTCAATGCGCGCGTCGTCGGACGGCGACCATCTGACCGTGTAGAGCAGGGCATCCGCGTTGTCGGTCTCGCCGTTGACGCGGGTGATGGAGCTCGGCGCGCTGATGCCGGGCAGGCGCTGCTTAACGCTGTAATCCGCCACAGCGGACGCGCCGATTTCATCGGTGCCGGCTGCCGCCACACGGGTGACCTCGAGCCGGACCTTGTCATAGCGCCAGCTGTCGCTGCCGTTGGCCAGCATGGTATCCACGTTGACAGGCAGGGTAAAGCTGTTGCCATTTTGTGTCGGCGTCAGGGTGACGCCGTCCTTCAGCGCAATTTGCTCCTGACCGGTCACCTTGCCGTCCGCGTTCGTCAGTAAGCCGTAGAGCTTGATCTGGTAGTCGGGGGCTGCGTCCGCGGCCTTCATGTCGTCCTGTGTCCATTTGAACGTGTAGGTCAGCTGATTGTTGTTATCCACTACGACGTCCCCAATGGTTTCGGCCAGCGTCGGGGCTTTTAGGACATTCAGGTTCAGCTGCTTGAAGATGATCTGCGGGGTCGTTACCGTGGCCTGTGTAGCCCAACTCGGGTCATCGGTGCGGTTCACGTCGGAGAAGCAGAGCGGCGTCAGATGGGCATAGGTATAGCTGTGCTCGCCCGTGCGGACGATCTCATAGCCGTTCTTCCACCAGATTTCTTTGCCGGTGTCGTTTGTCTCGTTCGCATGGCTGGCGATGGCTGTGGACACTTCCTCCTCCGTGGCATCCCAGCGATACTTCATGTCGCCCTTGCCGCTGGTGACGGGCACCGCGACAACGAGGAAGTCGGTGTAGTTCGTCATGGCATCCGACGGCAGGCTGTTCAGGTTGAAGGTGACGGGAGACTCCGTCACAATGCTTTCCCGCGCGGCCAGCGTGATGTACTGGCCGTTCAAAGATACGCCGTTGACTTCGTCATTGCCCAGATATTTTGCCAGCAGCATGACGCGGTAGGTCGGGCTGCCGTGCTCGCTGCTGTCGCTCTTGACCCCCGGGGTAAAGCTGAACTTCACGGTTGCTTCAAAGCTCTCCGCTGTCTGGCCGGTGTAGGTCACAAACTCCGTGTCGCCGTCCTTGTTCAGCTTGCCCAGCGGCAGACCGTCCTCGTCCTTGCCGGAGCCACCGTTGTGGTCTCGCCACTGGGACGGGAGATAGGTCTCTGACTTGTACTGGGCCGAGCGCAGATACTTTGTACTGCTGCTGTTGTCCGGGGTTGCCAGCGCCGTAAGCGTCAAAGTGCGTTCCAAATTTTGGGTCAGGCGGATGTACTGCTTGCCATCCTGTCTGCTGAAATAATAAGTATGCTTCCCATCGGTCAGCTTGACGGTCCAAGCCTCATCTGTCGGGTATTCGGTGTAGTTTTTCAGCACCGCGACAACCTCATACTTGAATTCTCTCGATTTTTCATCCGGCGTCTGGCACTGATTCCAGTCAAAGCCGCCGTTCTCGCGTTTGACCAGCCGGAACTCAATCTCCGGTGTAGGCAGGGCGTGCATAAAGGTCTGCACGGCGCTGGTCCGGGAGTTGTCTACCTGCGTCGGGTCGTCGTTGGTGTTGTAGGGCGTTACACGCACGACGAAGTTACCCGCCCACGCTTTATCAGCCACAAAGGTATAGCTGCGCTGGTAGACGTCCGCCTTCAGATAGGGAACTGCATCCGATGCGACTTTACCCGCAGCATCGCAGGGCAGAATTTCAACACGGTAGTAAGCGGCGGGGCTGGCATTCTTGTCGCTGTCGCTCGGCTCGGCCCACGTCACTTCATAACGGCCATAGACGTTGTTGTCCGCGTCCTGCACCTGGCTGGCCTTGACGTGGATTTTTCCCGGCTTGGCTGGCTTGGTGCTGTCCAGCACGTACTTATAGTAGTTCTGGATGACCTCGTCGGTGATGTCGGTAATATCAACGTCCGATTTCGTACTGTTCGCGGCTTCGCCGAATTGCAGCATCACAGTCGCTCTCTGTTTGCCGGGATTGGTATCATCGCCCGCGCCGGTGTCATCGAAAATGTAGGCTTTGTTACCGTCGTTCTTGATATAGGCAGAGTTTGGTTTGGCAGACGGGCCCGCAGATGTAAGACCGCTAATCCACCACAGACTGTACGCTGCACCGTTCTCATCGTCTGCCAAAGTGGGCAGGAACGCAATATAAGGATAGGTTTTGTCATCGACGTTATAGCCTATGTACAAACGGTGTGCTTTTACTTTTCCCGAGGACGAGTTCCAATCTGTCTCGTTGTAGGCCTTGTCACTTCCTTGCTCATCCGCTTTCTCCCAGTTACCTGTTGTACTGTTCGATTTTACTGTGGTCAGTTTACGGGAATCTTTCTTAAAGAAGCTCTTGCCTGCACTTTCGGAATCTTCAATATAATAGTTGCCGTGGCCGGTGACATTCTCGTAACTCTGGCGCAAATAGGCAATAGGATACCAACCTGTACCAACCGTGGCAAAGCAGTTTGTGACATTGGTTGCTTCTTGCGACCCAGAGCCATTACCGCGGCTGCCGACAATGCCGACTCTCCTGTCATACACTCCGCCACACGTAAAGTCTGTATTAAGGTTTCGGCAGCGGTCAATATTTACCGTAACATTATCAATGTTCCCCTTGTTGTACGGGCCGATCCATGCCAGAATGCCGACTGCCTGCGACGCTGCCTTGATTGCGCCGCTATTGACGCAGTCGATGATGTTCAGCGTCATAATATCGGTGGGCTTCTTCATCTCGATTTTACCGATAATGCCCGCGCAGTCATTTGCGCCGTTTGATTTATACCAAATCTGACCGTAGTTACGGCAGGAAAGCACATTTGTGGTGCCGCCGGAAATAGGCTGGTCAATAAAGCCGACAATACCGCCGACTGCACCGTAACCGCTGTTTTTGTCGTTCGTGTTTGTTGTGATTTTGCCAAAATTGAAGCATTTCTGCACGGTTCCGCCGTAGTCCAGCCAATAGGCGATCACGCCGCCCACATTGGCCGAGCGGCTGTTGAACACACTGCCGCAGTTGACTACCTTGCTGACAGACCACCGGTCATCGCTGCGGTTCTGCTGCTGGCCAATGACACCGCCCACATGGACAACTACACGGCTGCCGTCCTTGTAAATGTTGTCATCGTCTGTATCATCCTCGTTCTTCACGTGCGTAAACCGGCGCACGGCGGCACAGTTTACCACAGTGTCCAGCACGCTTTTGTCTGTGATGTTGGATTCGTTCTGGCCGACAATACCGCCGACGGTGGATGCCGTTGTCGCATTGTCAGAATAGACAAACCACTGGCCGGTGGCGGAAGTATCGATTGTACCGTGGAGAGAGTTAAAGCCTGCCAGACCGCCCAGATAACCGGCGGCACGGACGGTCTCGCTGTTGTTGCTGCCGCGCAGGGCGACAAGCAGATCATTGGCGGCAAGGCCTGTGTCGCTGTAAACGTTCGTGTAGCCATAGCCCGTCACAGTGTCAACGCCCTTGAGGCCCGCGTAGGTCTTGCCTGTGGTCAGCTCTGCCGCCATGCTGTTGATGCCGGCATTGGCATCTGCCGCATCCAGCCAATTATCAACCTGTGTAACAAGGGCGGGTGTTGCTTCTCCGTCGCTGACCAGCGCTTTTTTGCTGCCGCTGCCCGTGATAGTGCCGTTGTTGGAGCCCGCGACGCCGCCCACAAAGCCGTAACGCGCCGTGATGATGCTGCCCGCGCCGCCGCTGCGCTCGGTGGCGACATAGCTGTTGACGATTTCGGCATTGTTGCGGCCCGCAATGCCGCCCACATGGCTGGCACTGGCGAGCTTTTCGTCTGCGGTCTGGGTCGTGGTGATGTTGCTGATACCGCTGACCTGCAGTTTGATGTATTTGACCTCACAGCCGGTGATTGTGCTGTTGTTCAGACCGGCAATGCCGCCCACCGTGCTGCCGGTGCTGCGCGCACCGACGGAGACAAGGCCGTCCGTGTCCGCGTTGCCGCCCATCGTGCCGGAATAGGTACACTGCTTCAGGGTACCGTCGTTCTGGCCTGCGACGCCGCCCAAATTTGTATATTTATCAAGATTTTGTGTAAGGTCCAGCCGAACGTTGGTGCTGCTGACCTTGCCGTCCTTCGTGGTGCGGCCCACCGCGCCGCCCAGCGTGACGGTGTTGGTGCCCGCGCGCAGGCCGTTGTTCAGCGTCAGCGCGCCGTTTTCGACCTGACAGCCGGTGACGGTGCCCTCGTTCATGCCCGCAAGACCGCCGATGGTGACCGCCGGGGTGCTGAACCGCACGTTGGCGTTCTCCGCCAGCTTCACATTGCGCATTGTCGCGCCCGCGCGGTTGTACGCCGCAACAGCGCCGATGCTCTCCGACGTGCCGGTGATCGTGCAGTTGCTTACGCTGCTGTTGTTTTCCAGCCCGGTCTCCTGACCGATGATGCCGAAGTTCGTGGCCGTGACGCCGCCCGCCGTGCCGTTGGCCGCGGTGACGGCGGCGCGGACCTGCACATTCTCAATCAGCGCGTCTTTATTATTATTGCCCGCGATGCCGCCCGCCTCGCCGTTGGTGGCGTAGACCTGATTCTGGGCATGGACGCAGGCGCTGATTTTGCCGCCCGCGTCGTTCACGCCCGCAATACCGCCCGCATATTGTGTGCTGGCGCGCACCGAGGCGTGGTTCTCCACACGGGTGATTTCGGCGCTGTTCGTACCGGCCACGCCACCCGCGTATTTGGCGGCATTGACGCTGCCCAGGACCGTGCCGTTGGTGTTTTCAGCGCCGTAAATGCGGCCCTTATAGGCGTTATACGTCGTATTGATACCGGCCACACCGCCCGCATAGTCGGCGGCGGTGACACTGCTTTGCAGCTGGCCGGACAGCGAGATATTGCCGACGTTGGCACCGGCCACGCCGCCCGCATATTGGTTGGCCTCCACCGTGCCAGTACTGTTGTTCTCTGTGCAAATGATGAGGCCCTTGCGGGTGCTTGCCGCAGCGTCACCGCCCAGGTTGACGCCCGCAATGCCGCCGACATAGCTGTCACCGCGCACGGCGCAGTCCTGCGCCGGGTAGGCAGACTGAATACGACCGCCGTTGACGCCCGCAACGCCGCCCAGATAGGTATACCCGGTTTCACGGTTGCCGAGGGACGCCTCCATGCTGCCGCCGGTGATCGTGCCCTCGTTCCAGCCCGCAAAGCCGCCCGCGGCGCACTTGTGAGCCACTGTGCCGTAGTTTATGCAGTTTTCCAGCTTCGTGTTGGGTGTGGCATAGCCGATGATACCGCCCGCCAGTGCGCCGCGCGCGGTGCCAAAGTCATAGCGGCCATCGGCCAGCGCGTTCAGCGATACGCCGCCTTTAAACGCGCCGTTGTTGGACGGGTTCAGGCCGCCGACGGACAGGGCATTCTCCGTTGCGCCGTTAGTTGCCTTTTGAATCGTCAGCTTCGTGTCGGCGTCGTTTGCGCCGACGATGCCGCCGACGTAGATGTCGGCCTGCAGGTTGAGCTTGTTCCAGAAACCAGTCAGGATGATTGTGCCGTCCGCCGTTTTCACGGCGGGGCTGTCGGTCAGCACGCCGGTCTTCTGGTCAATCGTCGGCAGCAGCGCCTCCAGCGTGACGTCCGCGGGCTTGTCCGCCAGCAGACGGTTGTAGCCGATGATGCCGCCCGCGACGGCGTCGGCCTCGACGCGGCCCGAGGCCACATTTGTTTTAAACGCGCCGCCGTCCGCCACGGTGAAGCGGCCCACCGGCAGGTTGGCGCCGATGACGCCGCCGACAAGCCGCTGACCCGCCACGCGGCTGACCTTCACAGTGGCGGAGGGCAGTTCCGGCGCGCAGTTCAGGCCGATCATGCCGCCGACAGCCTTGCCCGCCGCCACGATCTGGCCGCTGATGGTCAGGTCCTGGCCGGAGGTGTTGGAGATCGTCGCCTTTTCATCGTTATAACCGACCACGCCGCCCACGTAGTTGTTGCCGTACAGGATGGCACCCAGCGTCGGGGTGCTTGTATCCCACGTCACAACGCCGTTTTTGCCGTTGCAGCCCGCGATGCCGCCGACGTAGTCGGCGTAGCCGCCCGCGGAGCTGCCCGCGGATCTGCTCAGCTCTTTTAACAGGTTGATGCGGCGGGTGTCGGTGGCGTTGTCGCCGGACATACGGTTGGCGCAGTTCTGCACGGTGGCTGTGGCTTTCGGGTCTTGGCTGCCGCCCCAGTCGGCATCATTGACGCCGACGATGCCGCCGACGTAGGCCGCGTTCTTTCCAAAGGCCGCGACCAGACCCGTATTGGTCATGCCGCTGATTTTGCTGTTGCCGCCGTTGACCGACACGATGCCGCCGACGTAGCGGTTGCCAAAGACGTCACTGCTGTTCTTATCGTTCTGTTGTACGCCGCTGCCGGTAAAGCCACCGGCCAGACCGCCCACAAACCGGCTGCCGAGCACGTAGCCCTTGCCGGTCTTGCAGTCCTCCAGCGTAATATCCTTGCCGTAGCCGACAAGGCCGCCGACGAAATCGCCCTTGAGGGGGCTGGCGTCGGTCAACGTCCCGGTTGTGTCGAAGCCCGCCTTGACCTGCTCCTTGAGCTGGGTCTCGGTCAGGTCGCTGCGGGTCACGCTTTCGCAGCCTTGCAGGGTCACGCCCCTGCCGTAGCCCGCAATGCCGCCGAAGAACTGCCCCAGCACCAGGCTGTGCGCATCGCCCTCGGTATCGCCCTTATAGTTGGCGCCCGCGCTGACCGTGCCGTTGTTCCTCAGGCCCGTCAGGCTCTGGGACACGCTGGTGTCCGTCGTAAACAGGTTGCCGACGATGCCGCCCGTAAAGCCGTTGCCGGTCACAAAGCCGTTGTTGACGATGTTCGTATCGTCGTTCGTTGTCATCTGGGTAGCGTCCACCGTGCCGAACACGCCGCCCACGCCGACGCTGCGCCAGAGGGAGTTCTTGTCATTCGGCTCGGCTGCCGCGGCAGCGTAGCGGGCCTTCTCGGCCTGCTGGTCTGCCGCTGTGGTCTCTGCAACGGATTGCGTGTCCTTGTCCACAAGCAGACCCGCTACCGCCACGTCCGACGCAACGGTCAGGTCCTGCATGACGGAATCCGTTGTTTTGGGTATGGCAACGCCGACGAGACCGCCAATGCCGCGCGGCTCGTCTGTATAATAGGTATAGTTTTTGTTATTTACGGTCTTGTATGCTGCTGTTCGCTCTGTCGCGGTGGTGGAGTCGCCAAACGCCAGCGCCGCGGCCACCAGCGCACTCGTCGAGGAGTTCGTGCCGCGGGTCAGGGCGCAGTTTTCCAGCGTGCCGGTGTTGACGCCGCAGAGTGCGCCGACGGCGCGCACATCGCGCCAGTTCTCGTCGTCCTCCGCCAGCGCCGTGACGAATTTGGTCGCGGTCAGCTTGAGCTGGTCTGCCTTCGGCAGCGTATCGGCGGCGACGGTCTCGGTCTTGACGTTGACCTGAATGTCCGGGTCGCGCAGTGTGATGTAAGAAATTTTGCCCTTGTTCTCGCCGATAAGGCCGACATAGTGGTCGGCCAGCACGTCCTTCTCTGCCTTGCCGGTTTTTGCAACGGACTTGCTGCTCAATTGCAGATTGAGGATGGGCACACGGGTCGTTTGGGTTGTAAGACCCGTTGTTATGCTCGTAAGTTCGATTTTTTCGCCCAGTTCCGGGATCGTCGGCCAGGCGACAGGGTCATTGAGGGACGGCACCTTGGCTGCCGGGTACTGCCCACCCGACGCGCAGTAGACCGTGACGCCGCCGCCCGTCCAGTTCAGGCCGGTGCTGTTGCTGGCCTGGGGGGTCAGCATGTAGGTGCCCTCGCCGGCATTCTTCCAATCCGCGGACCAGCGCAGGTTGTACAGATGGCGGAAATATTTCAGGTCGGCCTCTTTCGCCGTGCCGCCCTTGGCCAGCAGGGTGTTTTCCTCGTTCGTCGTTTTCTCTTTGCTGGCTGTATAGGTGTCACTGTAGTTTTCCCGTGGCTCGGCGCGCATGGCAATGTAGATGTCCTTCGGGTCGTTCAGCAGGCGGGTGATGCTGTACAGGCTCGTGGCGGCAACTTCAGCGCTGTTCTCACACGCGCGCAGCAGCGCCGCGTCCGCCATGGCGTCCAGCGTCAGCACAAAGCTGCCCTTGTTGTAGCTTAGCGGGAAGTAGAGTTCTTTCTTGGTTTCCGTCCGTTGGCCCGCATTATCATACGTATAAATCGTAACAGGCATTTCTGTGATGACCTGCTTGTCATCATCCGCCGCACCCGCGGTGTCGCGCTTGATCGTGATGGTAAACAGCGGCTTCGTCTTGCCGGTATCCTTGGCATCGTAGGCCGTGGCCGTGTAGGAGGTGTCCAGATCGCCGAGGCTGGAGTTGCCGCTCCAGCTCAGGGTCAGCGTCTCGCCGTTCGTCAGGCGGGGATTCTTGACCTTCAGCTTCGTCTGCACCAGCTGCACAACGTTGACGCGGTCCTCGGCAGAGTAGTAGCCGACAAGGGTGTCATTGCGGCGGTGGCCATAGCTGCGGTCATAAATATTCGTAGCACCGTCCTGATTGAAGCGGAGCTTATCGGATTTGGTATCGTAAAAGACCGAGTAGACCTGCCCGCTCTGCACGTCGATCTCGACGCAGATCGAGGCATTCAGCAGCGAGGCGTCGTAGATGTAATCGCCCAGCAGCTCCTTGACCAGCGCGTTATGGTTGCCCGCGGCAGCGCCCGTGCGGTCATAGTAGAGCGCGGCCACGTTCTGGTTCAGTTCGGTCTTGGTGCGGCTCACAAGGGTTTTGCCGTCCGCGTCGGTCACGGTGGCGTCGTTCTGGAAGTGTTCGCCCGTGCTGCCCTCCTCCATGACCTGCCGGCGGAACGCATCCAGCTCCCCCGCCGTCTCCATCCGGGTCAGGGAGATCTGCGCCGTCTGGAACAGCGTGCGGGCGTTGGCCTCGTTCTTTTCAAACCGGGCCAGCCGTGTGTAGGCGATCAGCCCGCCGCCGACCAGCACCGCCAGAATGGCCGTGATAGCCAGAACGACCATCAGCTCCACCAGCGTAAAGCCTTTCTTTTTGTTTTTTATATTTTTATTGTACTGCACCATAGATGCTCCCGTCGTTTCTCCGGTGAAAGGTTACAATTAGACACAATATCACATTATATATATTGTCATTATACTCGGAATGTGACGTTTCCGCAACAAAGTCCGCGAGATTTCAGCAAATTTACACCAAATATAGTGGGTCAGCGGCAGGTTGTGCACGATTTCGCCATAATTTCCGTTAGCTTTGAACAAAAAGCAGCGTTTTTTTCGCGAAATTCCTTGCAAATACAGGCCCGGCACGGTATACTGAATAGCGTGTTATTATATGGTAGAGGATGTGTAACAATGCTGGCAGCACGACTGGGCGCATGGCTGCGCCATACCGGGGAACGCTGGGCCAAAGCTGCGTTTGCGGAAAAGCTCGCCGTACTGCTGGCGCTGGGCGCTGTCCTGTATACTATTGTGACCGGCGCGGCGGAGCTGCGCTATCAGGCCCGTGCGCGGGAGGCCCTGGCTCAGGTCAAGGCTGCGCGGCTGGCGGCCTGTGCCGTGTCTGCCCAGTGCTACTCCGCCGGGCAGACGTTCGCCGACCAGACAAGCGCGGACGGCTTTGCGGACGGCATTGCCGAGGAAATCCGCACGCTGGGCTCACTGCCCGGCACAGTGACGCTTTTGCAGATCGACCCGAACGGCTACACCGTGCAGCGGCTCCTGTATCAGGAGAACGGCATGTACGCCATCTATGATGCCGACGGCGGTTACCGCGTTTTCCGCGCGGAGGACCGGCTGCAATACGGCGCGGGGGTGGGCCATGCTGCTGCTTGAGCTTCTGTTGGGACTCATTCGTTTTCTGCTGGGCGCAGCGTTGTTCAGCTTTATGAACGTCGTCGCGTGGCGGCTGCCGCGGGGCATGGACCCGCTGAAGGGCCGCAGCGTGTGCCCGCAGTGCGGCCATACGCTGGGTGCGCCGGACTTAGTGCCTGTGTTCAGCTGGTTATTCTTGCGCGGGCAGTGCCGCCACTGCGGTGCGCACATTCCGGCGCGATACCTGCTGGTGGAGCTTCTGGGCGGCGTGCTGGCGCTGGGCTGCACTTGGCGGTACGGCGCTGCCTACGCCCTGCCGGGCGGGCTGTTCGGCATGAGCTGGGCCGCGCTGCTGGCGCTGGCGGTCTGCGGGATCTTGCTGAGCGTTTCACTCATTGATGCCGAGACGCAGACCATCCCGGACCGGCTGAATCTGGCGCTGGCGGTCTGCGGCGCGGTGAGCGTGCTGCTCTCCCCTGCCGACTGGCTGCCGCACATCATCGGTGCGCTCTGCGTCAGTGTGCCGATGTTTCTGCTCTGCCTTGTCATCGACGGCGCGTTCGGCGGCGGCGACATCAAGCTGATGGCAGCCGCTGGGCTGTTCCTGGGCTGGCAGAATACGCTGCTGGCGATGTTTTTCGGCATTGTTTTTGGCGGTATGTACGGCATATACCTGCTGGCCGCCAAAAAAGCAGGGAAGAAGGACCACTTCGCCTTCGGCCCGTTTCTGTGTGCGGGCATCGTGATCGCGATGCTGTTTGGCGGGCCCGTTTTGGAATGGTACTGCGCGTTTTTGTGACTGTGCTCTCCTGCCAATGCAAAATCGGCATCCGTCGCGGGGTTTTCTCCCTCCGGCGCTTCGCGCCACCTCCCTCGCAGAGGGAGGCAAGGCGCCTTGGCC
>OHYS01000624.1_pt1 | contig 15607 bp, 10 predicted proteins | sample 1580301 | NCBI WGS metagenome assembly OHYS01 (sample SAMEA3882531, study PRJEB24775) | human gut metagenome | biome: human-associated habitat; feature: intestine environment; material: feces | place: Netherlands | collected 2009/2010
AGCGGCCTTGTCTAAGCCTTTTTATAGGGTATCTTTTTTGTAACATAGAGACAAGGTCACTTGCGATTGCAAGTGACCTTGTCTGTTTATATGTTGCAGTCTTATGATACTGTTGTGCAACATACATTTGCCATATTAACAAACGCCGTCTTCATTCGGGAGAATTCCGAATGAAGACGGCGTTGTTTCTGATATGTTGTTTTACCCCTTCTCAAACTCCTTCGCCACATCCTGCAGCAGCTGTCTGATGGGCAGGTGCTGGGGGCAGACGCGCTCGCACTGGCCGCAGCGGATGCAGTCCGAGGCGCGGGAGCCGGGCCCGGTGTGGACATCCTCATAGTAGTAGTCCGCGTTCCAGTCGTGGTGGGTGTGCTTCGTGTTCATGATGGCGAACAGGTCGGGGATGGAGATATGCTTCGGGCAGCCGTCGGTGCAGTAGCGGCAGGACGTGCAGGGGATCAGATCCTGCTTGCGGAAGATCTCCACCACCTTGGAAACGGCGGTACGCTCGGCATCGTTCAGCGGCGTAAAGTCCTTCATGTAGCTCAGGTTGTCCTGCATCTGCTCCATGCTGCTCATGCCGGACAGCACCATCAGCATACCGGGGAAGCCCGCGGCAAACCGGATGGCATAGCTGGCGGGGCTGCCGCCGTGCAGGGCGTCCAGCACGGCTTTTGCGTCGTCGGGCAGGTTGACAAGGCTGCCGCCCTTGACCGGCTCCATGACCAGCACGGGCTTGCCATGTCTGCGGCAGACCTCATAGCACTTGCGGCTCTGGACGGCCACGTCGTCATAGTCCAGATAATTGAACTGGATCTGCACGACCTCGATGGCCGGATAGTCGGTCAGAATCTGCTCCAGCACGGCGGCGCGGTCATGGAACGAGATGCCCACATGGCGGACCTTGCCCTCGGCCTTGAGGGCGAAGGCCGTCTCATAGGCGCGGCAGTCCCTGTAGTGCTGGTAGTTTGTCGTGCTCTGGGAGTGCATTAAATAAAAGTCAAAGTAATCCACGCCGCAGGCTGCAAGCTGGCTCTCAAAGAACGGGCGGATGTCCTCTTCCTTTTTAAAATAGGATCCGCTCAGCTTGTCGGTCAGGACATAGTCCTCCCGCGGGTAACGGCTGGTCAGGCACTCCTTCAGTGCCAGCTCGCTCTTGCCCTGAAGGTAGCCGTGGGCCGTGTCAAAATAATTGAAGCCCTGCTCCAAAAAGCAGTCCACCATCTGTTTCGTCTGCTCCATATCGACGTCCTCGCCGATCATGGGCAGGCGCATACAGCCGAAGCCGAAATTCTTCCTGATCTTTTCCATTTGTAAATGCTCCATTCGCAAGTTTACCTTTCACAGATCTCTCCGGGGTAGGTTTTTCTCTTGGCCCCCTCTGCGAGGGGGCTCCGCCCGCAGGCGGTGGGGGAGAGAACCTTGCGGCAATCCGAAGCATTTCGGGCTATTGCAAGGTTCTCTCCCTCCGCCCCTTCGGGGCACCTCCCTCGCAGAGGGAGGCATGAATCTTTACGCCAGCTCAAACATCCCGTGATACAGCTGGTAATACTCGCCCTTTTTGGCCAGCAGCTCGTCGTGGGTGCCGCGCTCAATGATATGGCCATGCTCCAGCACGATGATGGCGTCCGCGTTGCGCACCGTGGAAAGCCGGTGCGCGATGACAAACACCGTGCGGCCCTCCATCAGGCCGTCCATGCCCTTCTGGATCAGCGCCTCGGTGCGGGTGTCGATGCTCGACGTGGCCTCGTCCAGAATCAGCACCGGCGGGTCGGCGACGGCGGCGCGGGCGATGGCCAGCAGCTGGCGCTGTCCCTGGCTCAGGTTTGCGCCGTCGCTCGTCACCATCGTGTTGTAGCCCTGCGGCAGGCGGCGGATGAAGGAGTCGGCGTTCGCAATTTTGGCCGCCTTTTCAATTTCCGCCTGCGTCGCGTCCAGCTTGCCGAAGCGGATGTTGTCCGCCACCGTGCCGGTGAACAGGTGGGTGTCCTGCAAGACGACGCCCAGCGAGCGGCGCAGGTCGTTTTTCTTGATGAGCCGCACATCCATGCCGTCGTAGGTGATGGACCCGCCCGACACCTCATAAAAGCGGTTGATGAGGTTGGTAATTGTAGTCTTGCCCGCGCCCGTGGAGCCGACAAAGGCAATTTTTTGCCCCGGCTTGGCGTAGAGCGAGAGGTTCTGCAGAATCATCCGGTCCGGCGTATAGCCAAAGCTGACGTCGTGGAACCGCACGTCGCCGTGCAGCGGCTCGAGCGGGACGTCGGGACGGCGGCGGTCACACCAGGCCCAGCGGCCCGTGCTCCCGGCGCACTCGGTCAGCGTACCGTCGCTGTTTTCCCGCACGCTGACCAGCTCCACCGTGCCCTCGTCGATCTCCGGCTTTTCCTCCATGACCGTGAAGATACGCTCCGCGCCCGCCAGCGCCGCCAGCAGGAAGTTGCCCTGCTGGGTCAGCTGGTTGATGGGCAGCGTCGTCTGGCGCACAAAGACCAGATAGCTGGCCAGGCTGCCGAGGTCGGACCAGCCCCACATGACCATAAGGCCGCCGACCACCGCAATGACCGCGTAGTTCAGGTAGCCGATGCTGACGACGGCGGGAATCATCGTGGCGGCGTAGCTCTGCGCGCCGGTGCCGGCCTCGCGCAGCTTCTCGTTGCGGGCGGCAAAGGCGGCCATGTCGGCCTGCTGGTGGTTGAACACCTTGACGACCTTCTGCCCGGCGATCATCTCCTCCATGTAGGCGTCCAGTTCACCGAGGCTGGCCTGCTGGCGCGCATAAAAGGCGCGGCTGCGCTGTGTCGAGTAGTTGATATACCAGAACATGGCAATATAGCCAACGACCACCAGCAGCGAGAGCCGCCAGTTGAGGACGAACAGCAAAAGCAGCGTGCCTGCGACCTGAATAAAGGTCTGGATGACCACCGCAAAGCTGTTGTTCAGCGCGTCCGAGATCGTGTCCACGTCGTTCGTGAACAGGCTCATCAGATCGCCCTTGCGGTTCGTGTCAAAGTAGTGCAGCGGCAGCGTCTGCAGATGTGCAAACAGGTCGCGGCGGATGTCCTGCAAAATCTTCTGCGCGGCACGGACCATGAGCTGGGTGTAGCCCAAGGTAGACAGTGCGCCGACGATGTAGATGCCCGCGGTCAGCGCCACAACACCGGCCAGATAGGCGGCACTGCCGTTTTCCAGCACGCCGTTGACGATAGGGCGGATCATGTAGGTGCCCAGCAGCGCGGCCAGCGCACTGACCGCCGCCAGCAAGCCGACGACGCCAAGCATGATTTTGTGGCGGCCCAGATAGTCCATGAAGCGGCGCAGCGTGTGCCGCAGGTCCTGCGGGCGCTTACCGCCGAATGGCTTCGCCATCTGCGTCGCCCCCTTTCATCTGGGAATGGTAAATTTCCTGATAGATCGTATCTTTTGCCAGCAGCTCGTCATGCGTGCCCACGGCATGCAGCCGCCCGTCGTCCAGAATGACGATGAGGTCGGCGCTCTGCACCGACGTGATGCGCTGGGCAATGATGAGCTTGGTCACGCTGCCCAGTCCGGCCAGCGCATGGCGGATGCCCGACTCCGTCGCCGTGTCCACGGCGCTGGTGGAGTCGTCAAAAATCAGCACCTTCGGGTGCTTGAGCAGCGTCCGCGCGATGCAGAGGCGCTGCTTCTGCCCGCCCGAGACGTTGCACCCGCCCTGGCCCAGGTCGGTGTCAAGGCCGTCGGGCATCCGGGACAAAAATTCGTCCGCACGGGCGGCGCGGCAGGCGGCCCAGAGGTCGTCGTCCGTCGCGTCGGGATCGCCCCATTTCAGGTTGTCGCGGATCGTGCCGGAGAAGAGCAGGTTCTTTTGCAGCACGATGCCGACGGCGTCCCGCAGGGCGTTCACGTCGTAGCCGCGGACGTCGCGCCCGCCGACCCGGACCGTGCCCTCGGTGGCGTCGTACAGGCGCGGAATGAGCTGGACGAGCGTCGTTTTGGCCGCGCCCGTGCCGCCGATGATGCCCACCGTCGCACCTGCCGGGATGTGGAGCGTGATGTCGGAGAGGGCATTTTTCTCCGCTTTGGCGTTGTATTTGAAGCTGACGTGGTCAAAGTCGATTTGGCCGTCGGGGATGGTGTCCACCGGCGCGGCGGCATTCGCAAGGTCGGGCGTCTCGGTCAGGACCTCACGGATGCGGCGGGCGCTGGCCAGCGAGCGGGACATCTGCAGAAAGACGCCGGAGAACATCATGACCGAGTTGAGCACCTGCAAAACATAGCTCAAAAACGCCGTCAGCTGGCCGACGGACATCGTGCCGACGAGGATATAATTGCCGCCGAACCAAAGGATGCAGACGATGGCCGTATACATGACGGCCTGGAACGCAGGCAGGTTGAGGACGGCATAGCGGAAGGTTTCCGTCGAAGCATCGCTCAATTCCGTGTTGACGGTGTCAAACTGGGCGTTCTCGTAGTCGCCGCGGACGAACGCCTTGATGGCGCGGATGGCGGTCAGGGACTCCTGGATGCGGCCATTCAGGTGATCCACGGCGCTCTGCTGGCGGCCATAGAGCGGGCCGACCTTTGTGACGATCCAGGCGAGGACAGCGGCCAGAATCGGCGTTGTGACGAGGAATACAATCGTCAGCCGCGGGCTGAGCACGCAGGCCATCGCCAGCCCCATGCAGAGCATGACCGGGCTGCGCACCAGCGGACGCAGACCGGCGTTGACGGCGTTGAGCATAACCGTGACGTCGGTGGTCATGCGGGTGACGAGGGACGCATCGGAGAAGCGGTCGAGGTTGGCGAAGTCGAATTTCTGCACGGCGGCATACTCCGCCATGCGCAGCTCTGCCGCGAACCCGTTTGCGAACCGCGCCGCGTACCGCGCATACAGCAGCCCCGTGATAAGCGCGAGCACCGCGCACAAAATCATCAGCCCGCCCTGCCGGAAGATGACGGCCATGTTATGGGTGGGCACGCCGTCATCCACGAGGGTGGACATCAGGACGGGGATGACCATTTCAAAGATACATTCAATAAAGATCAGCCCCACCGCCGCGAACAGATCGCGCCGGTACGGGCGGGCATAACGGAAGATTTTGCGCAGATCTTGCATGGGTGGCTCCTTGCGGTGGGGGTAGGATGGTTGTTATGGAAGGTTTGCGGTGAATGTTGTAGGGGGCGGCGTCCCCGACGCCCCGCGGAGGGGTCAAGACCCCTCCCTACGGGGCAAAAGATACATGGGCGGTAATGGCAAGGTGGAGGGCCGGGCATGCCCGGCCCCTACGGACTGCTGTGAAAATTTACGCACGAGAGGGGCGAGGGAGGGCGGCAGCCCGCCCCTTTTGCAGTGGGCGGAGGTTGCCCGTTGATGAGTGGCATAGCAAAGTCGCGGGCCGGGCATGCCCGGCCCCTACGGACTGCTGTTTCCGGCAACGGGGGTTCGGGGGAACACCCGACTCAAAGGTGGAGGAAGGCCCGACGGCGTTAAGAACGGACAGTAATACTGCGTCCGTTTAGCCGTCGGGCCTTCCGACTTCCTTATTGGGGTTCTTAGGGGCGTGCAGCCCCTAAGTCGCGGGTCCGCTGCGTCGAAACAGCGGCAGTTTTCTTTGCCAAGCTTTCTTTTGCTGCCAAAAGAAAGCGAGTTCCCGGGAGGCTGCCGCTAATCCTTCAGCCGCTCACTTCCCCCTCGCTGACTGAATATACTGCCGCGGCGTCTGGTTGTATTCCGCCCGGAATGCGCGGTAAAAGTTTGCGTAATCGCCAAAACCGCAGTATTGGCAGACTTCATTCGGCGGGACGCCGCCGGCTAAAAGCTGCTTCGCGTTTAATAGCCGCTTCTGCAAAATATAGCGATGCACCGTCGTGCCGACCTGCGCATCGAACTTCCGCAGAAGATGATACTTGCTGATAAAGAACTTCTCCGACAACTGGTCCAGCGTCAGGGCCTCGCTGTAGTGCTCGTTGATGTAGTGCAGCACCGCGTCCACGACCTGGTCACTCGTGCCGGTGGGGCGGGCGTCGCCGCGCTCGGCTGCGGCACGGTTCAGGCCGACCAAAAGCTCCACCAGCGCACTCTGGGCCAAAAGGTCACTGCCGTACGCCTTGTCCGCCTTTAACGCGCACAGCTTATCCACCGTTGTGCGCAGCGGCGCGCCGGTGGCCCCGGGCAGCCGCAGCAGGTTCGTGTGGCCGGGGACTGTCGTGTCAAAGCAGCGGGTCAGACTTGTGCGCGGGGTGGACAAGCCCTCCAGATAGGGCCGCGCGATCCAGAGCACGATGCGCTCATAGGCGTCGGCGTCGGTGGCAATGCGCGCCTGGTGCAGCTCCAGCGGGCTGCACAGCATCCAATCGCCGGGGCGCACGCGGTAGAGCTGGTTCTCGACGATGTACTCCACCCGCCCGCGCAGCAGCAGGTAAATCTCATAGAAGTCGTGGTGGTGCAGCTCGACCTCGTTCATGTAGGTCGAGCGATAGCGGTAGACCTCATAATCCGGCGCGATCATCGTCTGGCGCTTGGTGTAGGGGTTGTAGTTTGACATAGGTGACTCCCAAAAAGCCTTCCCCTCCGGGACAGACTCCCCCGGTACGGGGGAGGTGGCGCATAGCGCCAGAAGGGGAGTAGGTGGCTGAGCGAAGCGAAGCCGGATGAGGGCCGACCTTGCCGCTGCCACCCTGCAAGCGGGATTTTGCGGCCAGCTCTCCCCTCATCAGCCGCCTGCGGCGGCAGCTTCTCCCCCAAGGGAGAAGCCTTTTCTGCGTTGCTATGATTTTACCGCAATTTTCGCAATTTTTCAAGCAATCAGCGTTATTTTCTTGCAAAAAATCACGCGGTATACTATAGACATCGCGGGCGGTCGTGTGCCGCCCACCCCCACAGCAACAAAAGGAGCAAATCATTATGCAGATGAATGCGTCTTCCATCGTCAACCAGAAAGCCGAGTGGGAAAAGCTGGGCGTCAAGCTGCCCGCCTTTGACCACGCTGCCATGACTGCCGCCACCAAGGAGCACCCCATCTGGGTCCACTTCGGTGCGGGCAACATCTTCCGCGGCTTCATCGCCGCGCTGCAGCAGCGCCTGCTGAACGAGGGTGCCGCTGACCGCGGCATCATCGCAGCCGACACCTTCGACTACGACATCATCGACATGATCTACACCCCGTATGACAACCTGACGATGAACGTCACCCTGAACCCGGACGGCACCACCAGCCGCGAGATCATCGGCTCTGTGGCCGAGGGCCTGCGCGCCAACTCTGCCGACGCGGAGATGATGGCCCGCTTCAAGCAGATCTTCACCGATCCCAGCCTGCAGATGATCTCCTTCACCATCACCGAGAAGGGCTACGCTCTGTACCGTCCCGACGGCAGCCTGATGCCCGTCGTGCAGGCCGACATTGACGAGGGTCCCGCCCACGCCCGCCACGCCATGAGCATGGTCGCCGCCCTGCTGCTGGAGCGTTTCCAGAACGGTGCCTATCCTCTGGCCGTCGTCAGCATGGACAACTGCTCCCACAACGGCGAGAAGCTGCAGACCAGCGTTATGACCGTTGCCAAGGCATGGCTGGAGAAGGGCTTCGTCGGTCAGGACTTCATCGACTACCTGTCCGATGAGACCAAGATCACCTTCCCCTGGTCCATGATCGACAAGATCACCCCGCGCCCCCACAATATCGTCGAGGAGTCTCTGGAGAAGGACGGCATCGAGGGCATGACCCCCATCGTCACCTCCAAGAACACCTTCATTGCCGCGTTCGTCAACGCCGAGCGCCCGCAGTATCTGGTCGTCGAGGACAAGTTCCCCAACGGCCGCCCCGCGCTGGAGAAGGCCGGTGTCTACATGACCGACCGCGAGACCGTCAACAAGACCGAGCGCATGAAGGTCACCACCTGCCTGAACCCGCTGCACACCGCCATGAGCGTGTACGGCTGCATGCTGGGCTATGACCTGATCTGCGCCGAGATGAAGGACGAGGACATCGTCGCCCTCATCAAGCGCTTGGGCTACGTCGAGGGCCTGCCCGTCGTCGTTGACCCGAAGATCCTTAACCCGAAGGCCTTCATCGACGAGGTCATCGAGCAGCGCCTGCCCAACCCCTTCATGCCCGACATGCCGCAGCGCATCGCTACCGACACGTCCCAGAAGGTCGGCATCCGCTTTGGCGAGACCATCAAGAGCTACGTTGCCGAGGGCCGCGACCTGAACACGCTGGTTTCCATTCCTCTGGCCATCGCCGGTTGGCTGCGTTACCTTCTGGCCATCGACGACAACGGCAACGCCTTTGAGGTCAGTGCTGACCCGCTGAAGGACGAACTGCAGGCCAAGCTCTCCGGCATCGAGTTCGGCAAGCCCGATACCGTCACCGACCAGCTGGACGGCATCCTGTCCAATGCGTCCATCTTCGGCAGCGACCTGACCAAGACCGTCCTGGCCGACAAGATCAAGGCGTACTTCAAGGCCGAGATCGCCGGTGCCGGTGCCGTCCGCAAGACCCTGCACGAGGCCGTGAACGGCTAAGTTTCTTAAAGCCTTCCCCTAAGGGGGAAGGTGGCCCCGCAGGGCCGGATGAGGGGTGAGCTTCCCGCAGCAACCCGTTACCGGGCAATAAAGGCAAACTTGCCCCTCATCAGTCATCTTCGATGACAGCTTCCCCCGAGGGGGAAGCCTTGCATCTGCCGCCCCGTAGGGGCCGGACATGTCCGGCCCGCCACGTAAAATGTATAACCCGCTCACGGGTTCGCAACCGGAAACTTGCGGGCGAGGCATGCCTCGCCTCTACGCAAACGACTATACAAACAAAAGGAGCACCACATGTCTATGAAAATGGGTTGGCGCTGGTATGGTGAGGGCAATGACCCCATCACCCTGAGCGACATTAAGCAGATCCCCGGTGTTGAGGAGATCGTCTGGGCCCTGCACAGCAAAATGCCCGGCGAGATCTGGGAGGAGGCCGAGATCAAGGAGGTCGTAGACCAGATCCATGCTGCCGGCTTTGACGCCACCGTCGTCGAGTCCGTCAACGTCCACGACGACATCAAGATCGGCCTGCCGACGCGCGACAAGTACATCGAGAACTACAAGCAGTGCATCCGCAACCTGTCCAAGTTCGGCGTCAAGACCATCTGCTACAACTTCATGCCCATCTTTGACTGGACCCGCACCGACCTGTTCCACCCCGTCGGCGACGGCTCCACCGCCCTGTTCTATCAGAAGGACCTGATCCAGGACGACTACAAGGGCATGGCAAACTACATTCTCGAATTCACCGAGAAGTACAACATGACCTTCCCCGGCTGGGAGCCGGAGCGCATGGCCAAGCTGGACGAGCTGTTCAAGGCCTACGCCCCCGTCACCAAGGAGAAGCTGTGGGATAACCTCAAATACTTCCTCGAGGCCATCATGCCCACCTGCCGCGAGTGCGACATCAAGATGGCGATCCATCAGGACGATCCCCCATGGGACATCTTCGGCCTGCCCCGTCTGCTGGTTGACGCCGAGAGCATTGACCGCTTCCTGACGATGGTCGATGACCCGTACAACTGCCTGACGCTCTGCTCCGGCAGCATGAACGCCAACCCCAACAACAACGTGGCCGCCATTGTGCGCAAGCACTGTGACCGCATCCCGTTTGCCCACGTGCGCAATATCCACCACTTCGAGAACGGTGACTTCTCCGAGGCTGCCCACCGCGACTGCTGCGGCGAGACCGGCATCATTGAGATCCTGCGCGCCTACCATGACTGCGGCTTTGACGGCTGCATCCGCCCCGACCATGGCCGCCAGCTGTGGGAGGAAGGCCCCGGCAACTGCCGCCCCGGCTACGGCAAGTATGACCGCGCCCTCGGCGTGCAGTACATGCTGGGTGTCTGGGACCTGCTGGACCGCCTGGACGAAGAAAAGTCCAAGTAATTTTTGCCATCCTCAAATTGCTGTATAACAAAAAGGACGCTGTAGCGATACAGCGTCCTTTTTTGTTAGGATTTTATTGTATGATGAGCCGCTTTGTCCCCTTGCTCCCTCTGCCGCCATTGCCCCTACCCGACACCTTACCCTTTTCACCACTCTGTAGGGGCCGGGCATGCCCGGCCCGCCACCTCACGGCTGCCGCCATTGAATCCTCCCTTCGTAGGGAGGGGTCTTGACCCCTCCGCCGCACCTTACCCCTGCCCGACAGCTTACCCTTTGCACCTCCCGGCTACCGCCATTTAATCTTCCATTCGTAGGGAGGGGTTTTGACCCCTCCGCCGCACCTTGCCCCTGCCGCTGCTTTATCTTCCACTCTGTAGGGGCGGCATATATGCCGCCCGCGCCTCCCTTGTCAAAGGGAGGTAGCCGAGCCCGCGAGGCCGGAGGGATTCCTGCAGCTTTGCCGTTATTGCCCTTCTGCCTTCCTTACCCCTTCACCTCGTTCACCAGCTTCTCCCCTCTCGCAAACGCCCGCGCGTTCTCCATCGTCGTGATGGCAATGCTCTGCAATGCCGTCCGCGTGAAAAATGCCTGATGGCTCGTCACCACCACATTCGGGAAACTCATCAAAATCGGCACGACCTCGTTCTGCAAAACGTCGTCCGAGAAGTCCTCGAACACCTGCCCGTCCTCGGCCTCGTAGACATCCAGCCCCACGCCCGCAAATTTGCGGGCCCGCAGCGCGTCGATCAGCGCGTTGGTGTCGATCAGCCCACCGCGGCTCGTGTTGACAAGAATCGCGTTATCACGCATCATTTTGATGGTGTCGGCGTTGATCATGTGGTAGGTTTCCGCTGTCAGCGGGCAGTGCAGACTGATAAGGTCTGCCGTGCGCAGCAGCTCATCCAGCTCCACATAGCGCACAATGCCGTCCAGCGCGGGGTTCCTGTACTGGTCGTAGGCCAGCACCGTCATGCCAAACCCGTGACAGATGCGCGCCATGGCCGCCCCGATGCGCCCCGTGCCCACAATGCCCGCCGACGAGCCGTACAGGTTGTACCCCAGCAGACCGTCCAGCGCAAAGTTGTTGTTACGCACCTTGATATACGCCTTGCAGATGCGCCGGTTCGCGGCCTGCGCCAGCGCCATAGCGTGCTCGGCCACGGCCTCCGGGCTGTAGCCCGGCACGCGCAGCACCGTGATGCCGCATTTCTGCGCCGCGGCCAGGTCCACATTATTGTACCCCGCGCACCGCAGCAGCAAGCAGCGGATGCCCACCTGCGCCAGCTTTTCCAGCACCGGAGCCGAGCAATCCGCATTGACGAACGCGCACACAGCGTCCCCGCCCTGCGCCAGCGGCGCTGTGTCCGCATCGAGATTCGCCGTCAGAAACCTGATCTCGCAGCCATATTCCGAGTCCGCCGCCAGCACATCAAAATAGTAGTGGTCATATTCCCGCGTCCCGTAAAAGACGATCTTCATAGCAATCCCCCCGTCATAGCCAGTATTTGCTGTTTGCCCGCCTGCTATACCGCCCATATTTTATGCCTGTATGACAAAAAAGTACCCCCGCACGGCTTGCACCGTGCGGGGGTGTTGTTGTGTTGAATCACATGGGGCTTGGTGGATGCTAACGCGCCCAACCAGGAGCGGCAGCATTGGGTACCGCTACCCTATGGGGAAACCACACAATTAGTCTTTCTTGCGCAGAACGAGGCCGTAAACGCCGTAGCCCATCAGCAGGGCAACAACTGCCAGGCTGCCGCCGATCAGCGGAGCAGCATTGGTAGCACCGGTCTTAGGCAGAACCTTGGTGGTGTTAGCCGGGGCAGCGGCAGCCTTGACGACCTGCTTCTCGTTAGAAGCAGTGGTGGTCTTGTTGCTGGAAGAGGAAGAGTTGGAGGAAGAGCTGGAGGAAGAGCCGGAGGAAGAGTTTCCATTCTCGCTCTTAACATCCTGGAAGACGGGGGTCAGGGTAACCCAGGCATTGCCTTCGTTATCCCAGTTGCCGTTCAGCAGAGCCTTCAGGGTGTCGAACTTGACATGCTCGCCCTTGACAAAGTTAGTGGTATTGCCACCGTTCTTGTACTGCCAGCCAATCAGCTTCTTGCCAGCGGGAACCTTGCCATCGTACAGGTTGTCGGTCAGGATGGTGAACTCGTCCTTAGCGGTGAAGTTGTTCTGCGGAGCAGCAACATCTTCCTGAGCGCCGTCCTTATCCTCGACATACTTGATGGTGATGTTCTTCAGCTCGACATCGGTCTTGAGGTCAGCGTAGAAGTTCAGGTAAGCAACACCGTCCTTATCGACGTTCTTGCCAGCCAGTTCCTTCAGGGACTCGAAGGTGACCTTCTCACCAGCGGCATACTTAGCGCCGTTCTGGAACAGAGTCCAGCCGGTCAGCTTCTCACTGGCAGTCAGGTTGATGACGCCAGCAGCGTCGGGCAGGACGTACCACTCGGAAGCAGCAGTCAGCTCACCGGTAGCGAAAACAGAGGTAGCGCCGTCAGCCTTGGTGAAGATCATCTTGATCTTGGTCAGGGAGACTTCAGGCTTCTTGACCTCGCGAACCTTAACATTCACGGTGTCGTTGGTGCCGATGTAAACATCGCCGGTCTCGCACAGTTCATAGCCAGCGGGGACTTTCTTCAGCAGAGAAGTGCTGAAAGTGGTAGCACCGTTCTCCAGTTCAATCTGCTCGATAGCGTCGGCCAGAGGCTTGCCACTCTCCAGAATGTAGCTGACGTAGACAACCTTAGCAGGCTTCTTGACCTCGCGAACCTTAACATTCACGGTGTCGTTGGTGCCGATGTAAACATCGCCGGTCTCGCACAGTTCATAGCCAGCGGGGACTTTCTTCAGCAGAGAAGTGCTGAAAGTGGTAGCACCGTTCTCCAGTTCAATCTGCTCGATAGCGTCGGCCAGAGGCTTGCCACTCTCCAGAATGTAGCTGACGTAGACAACCTTAGCAGGCTTCTTAATCTCGCGAACCTTAACATTCACGGTGTCGTTGGTGCCGATGTAAACATCGCCGGTCTCGCACAGTTCATAGCCAGCGGGGACTTTCTTCAGCAGAGAAGTGCTGAAAGTGGTAGCACCGTTCTCCAGTTCAATCTGCTCGATAGCGTCGGCCAGAGGCTTGCCACTCTCCAGAATGTAGCTGACGTAGACAACCTTAGCAGGCTTCTTAATCTCGCGAACCTTAACATTCACGGTGTCGTTGGTGCCGATGTAAACATCGCCGGTCTCGCACAGCTCATAGCCAGCGGGAACTTTCTTCAGCAGAGAAGTGCTAAAAGTGGTAGCACCGTTCTCCATTTCAATCTGCTCGGTAGCGTTTGCCAGAGGCTCGCCGCTCTCCAAAATGTAGCTAACGTAAACAGGTTTGGTAGCGGGTTTCGGAGCCTCGAAAACGGCATCCAAAGTCAGCGTGCCACCCTGAGCATACTGGCTCAGCTCATCCCAGCTATAGCTGGTACCGGGCTTCAGGGTAACTTCGGAGTGACCCAGAGGTACCCAACCAGTCAGTTCCTTGCCTTCGGGAATAACGCTGTCATCTTCCAAAGCATCGCGCAGAGTCCAAGTGCCATATTCCTGCTTGAAAGAATCCGAACCAACAGGCTGACTATCAACATAGAAGTTGATAGTCATTACTGCGTCATCTGCAAACGCTGCAAACGGGATGCTCACAACAACCATGAACGCGGCCGTCAGCAGAGCAAGCAGACGAGTTTTGAAATTCATTTTCTGCATATTATTTCTCCTGTTCTTTAAGTATTTATCTAAAGCGTTTTGCAGGCAGATGCCCCAAGCGCACCGGCTTACTGGCGCAGTAGATACGGACATATATCCAACACCCCCACTTGGGATGAGGGCGGTGAATCAGAGGTTATTATTTCCTTTGAAAAAGGAAATACAAAAGCCCTAGGGCTTTTCGCCAAAATTTTTAACCTTATTTGCCGGCAGGCCAGCGGGCGGGAAGGAGCGGATCGCTGTTGATGTGTACCTCATCCGCCGCAGTGGTCTCACCGTCCCGCAAGGGGCGTGCCAGAATGACCATACGCGCATCATCCATCTGGTAGGTGCAGGTGCTTAAGGTCAGCAGCCGCTCAGTGGGGTAGGCATAGTCACCGGTGGTATAAAACGCGCGCTTTGCCACCTCGTCCAAAAATGTCTGCTCTGTGGCATCGTCCAGGTCGATATACTCGTTGAAGCGGAAGACATCGCCGTCGCTCTCGCGGGAGGTGACGGCGTAGACCGCTACAATCTTGTAAATCTCGCTTTTATATAGCGTGTCAAGCTTCAAGTAGGGGTGCGCGGTGTAGTAATCAGCGTCGCGGTACTTTTGCAGGTTAGAAAAGCGGTCGGTATTATTAACGCCCATGTTATGCCCGTAGATGATGAGATGGCGACCGTTTTTCATGTCGCACTCAAAATCTGCAAAGGGCATGCCGCGCTTATCATCGGCGCGATCCAGATCATGGTATAAGTAAAAGTAATTATCTGTCGTTTGCAGGATCGGCAGGTCAATGTCCACACCCGGGATTTCGATCCAACCCGCAAAATCCGGGTTGCGGGCGATAAGGTCCGCATATTTAGTCCGCTGAGCAGCTTCCTCAGTGGCCGGGTCAGGGGTGGCCTCGGGCTCCTTTATAATAGGTGCAGCCGTTTCTACCGGCTTAATGGCTTCCACCTCTTTTTTCTGCTTATAGGAAGGGAGCCAGAGGATCAGCCCGCCGACCAGCCCTGCAAAGGCCGCGCCGGAGATAACCCCCGCCAAAAGTGCTTTGGTGCGTTGTTTCATAAACTCAGATCCACAAAATAAGCGTTTCCGTTACTGCCATCTGCCAGCATTTCCTGATAAGCAACAACAAAATCATTGGTGTCCTGCGGTAAATTTACCAGCATCCAGCCGGAAAGGCTCTCACCTGGCTGCAAGGTTGTCGCATCAGGCATCATAACATCGTCCACAGCATCCAATGCTACGCCAAAGTCATCCTTGCCCCATTGGATTTGAAAATCGTCTTTAAAAATATCGTAGGTCTCATTGCTGGTATTTGTTACAGTCATCATAAAAATGACAAGTTTTTCACCATCGGGAGTTGTAATGTTGTTATATCCATCCACCACACGGGGGGTATCACAGGTAAAATCGAATAATGCCGTCTGTACCGTCTCATTGGCTTCTGCCCGAATAGAAGCATCCGATCCGCCGCAGCCAGCCAGCAGCAGCGCCACCACCAAAGTTAATACACAAAGGACTGTTTTGTACAAATTAAATGTCGTTTTACTCAAAACCGTTATATCTCCAAAAGTAATTCTATTCCATCGCATATTTTCTACGATTACTTTTATAATGATACAACAAATTCAAGAAAATTTCAATAGTTACACACACTTTGTCCGCCGCTAAAATGCACAATTATTGTCCAAATTTTGCGGCAAATTGTGATTACCTCGTTTTAATTGTGTAATTTAGTGCGTTGTACCACAATTCATAGTGTTCGGTAAAAGTTTGGCAGGCAACAAATATTCCCGTAATTTCTTGCATCAGGCAGCGCTCCGCAAAACCTCACCTTTCAGCGCTTGCTCCTCCGCCCGCGCATTGCCTCCCCGGAAAACAGCAATAAAAAATACCCCGCAACTTCTTGCGAGGTATCTTTTTGGTGACCCGTGCGGGAATCGAACCCACGTTAACGGCGTGAGAGGCCGCTG
>OHYS01000643.1_pt1 | contig 15256 bp, 20 predicted proteins | sample 1580301 | NCBI WGS metagenome assembly OHYS01 (sample SAMEA3882531, study PRJEB24775) | human gut metagenome | biome: human-associated habitat; feature: intestine environment; material: feces | place: Netherlands | collected 2009/2010
CGGTCTTTCATGCAGCAGGGGCTCTCAATGTTTTTATGTCCTGCTCATATCGTCTGTTCTGGCTGCTTTGCCGCAATGCGGCAATCAAGGTCCCCAAGGTAAAGAATCCGATGAATGCTTGGACAATCAGATTGGCGATGTCTATATCGATGCCAAAAATCATTGGATGGTCACCGGCTCAGCGTCGTGGGGCGATAATTCTAACTCCGAATAATACGGCTTGATCGATGGTCGACGTTACGTAAACGTCAAAATGGGTTTGTCTTAACAGCCTTATTTTCTTAAGACAAACTTGCCGCAACGCCAATTCAAAGAGTTTGCCGTGACGCAGACAGATGCAGTTGGTTGCTGAAAAGCGTGGTTATTTGGGCAGGATTCGCTTCAAAACGCCCGTCGATTATTACGATCTAATGCAGCCTGTAGGGTGGATGTACTTCGATAAGCAGTAGTCGACATGCTCTGGTTTTGAACGAAAAGTCCCAGAGACAATCGATAACGATTCTTCTTTGATGATGCGAGCGGCGCTACCATTAGCAGCGCCGCTTGTTTTCCGCTCGCAGATAGATCCCGCCATGTTGACCACCGAATGCATCTTGACCGACGTGCTCGTACTCCTATTCGGGCACAGAAATTGGAGGCGCGGCCCCCAGCGTCTACTCAGCGAAATTCGTTAAGAAAGCTGACATCGAACACTGTGAACTCCGTCATCGAATCGAATCTCATTGACTGGGATGCGTTCATTAATGATGACTTTGATGCCTATTTCAAAGCTCGCGTCATGGCTTTGCTGGACGCTATTGAGTTCGCACTGGGCAAGTCCATCTCCGATAGGGGCACCGAGGAAACAGTAAAGAGATTTGGCCGCTCATTGGAATAAGATGCTTCTTAGCTCCGTTATTGGTTATAGAAAGAAGGCTTAATGTCTGATTTTGAAATTTTGCAGCAGTTGTGCGAAACAGCAGACGAACTTTCAAAGAAATACATCAGCTCTAGTTCGCCTGACTTTAAAGCATGGAAGACAAGGGCGGACAGGCTTTTAATTAGGCGATTTGGAAAAGACAGCTACGAATTTAAAAGCTTTAACAAAATCAGCTACTCGTTGTCTTTCTTCACCTCCGGTACGCCCGACTCGGCTTTCGTTGAAGCCTGTGCGGACGGCCTGCGCAGTGCAAAAGCTGTGCTGGAGACATACCTTGATGAGTTTTCAGACGAAGGGGAAACCGGATCGACTGCAAATGTTGGAGATTATTCGAAGGTATTTATCGTTCATGGTCACAACGGAGAGCTTAGAGAAAGGGTCGCGAGAATCATCGAAAGGCAGGGCCTGACGGCGGTTGTCCTAAACGAGCAGTCAAATCAGGGCAAGACAATCATCGAAAAGCTGGAAATTGAAGGCGATGCAGCAGGAGCGGTATGCCTTTTTACGGCGGACGACGAAGGAAGAGCCCAGGCAGAACAGTCGGAAAAGCCCAGGGCTAGACAAAATGTTGTATTTGAAGCCGGATACTTTATTGGTCGGCTTGGCAGGGAAAACGTTGCAATTCTTGTTGACAAAGGTATCGAGATTCCCTCCGATCTACAGGGCGTCGTTTATACCGGAACAGACAGTTGGGAGTTCGGCCTCTTGAAAGAACTCAAGTCCATGGGATATTCCATCGACTTTAATAAGATGGATATCTAATCCGTTGATCCCTCCTTTCACCGACTGGCAAAACGATTTACACCTAATTGTGGACATTGCCCACACGATTTCTCTTTGCTCCCGCATTGATCTCGCTAAACTATTAATTGCTGCTACCAGGGCATTTTCTGGTGCACATTCTATTGGCTCCTGCGAAGATCGGAGCAGGTATGTTTGCTGCCAAGTCCCACACCAGCCGTCATTACATTCCGATTGTTGCCATGGCCTGCCTATGCGTTTTGCTGGGCGGGCCTTCTTATGCCGCTGGCGCGGAGAGCCTCATCATCGCGGGCGCGACGTACTACGAGCCGGGCGTGTCGGGCCCCGGCTGGGTCTGGACCGATGCCGACCACCTGGAGCTTAATGGCTACGCGGGCGAGGCCATCGGCGCCGAGGGCGACCTGGTGCTGACGCTTGCCGGGCAGAACTCCGTGACGGAGTCGCATGCGCCCGATGCGGACATCACGCTGTGCGGCATGGAGGTGTGGGGCAACCTGACGCTTCGCGGCACCGGGACCCTGACGGCGACGGGCTCGCAGTGCGGGATCCACGTTTCGCAGGCGCTCGTGGTGGACGGATGCACCGTCGATGCCCGGGCGGACGGGGCCGATATTACTGACGAGACGGTCGCCGGCGTGATCGCAGGCGACATGGCCGTACGCGGCGGCGGACGCGTCGTTGCCGCGAGCACCGGGTCCGGAGCGGGCGTGCACGCCTACGGCGTGTATCTGCAGGACTTAGGTCTTGGTGATGGCGCGGCCGGCTGTCGGCTTTCCGTCGACGCCTCGTGGCTTGATGCGGCCGGTGCCGATGGCGGTGTTGCGTGCTTGGGCGGGTCGCTTGTGTCTGCGCGGTTTGTGGCGCCTGCTGGCGGGTCCTTTGGTGCTGGTAGCGTGGTGGATGCTGGCGGGGCCGTGGCTGCGCATGTGGTGGTTGAGCCCGAGGGCGCCACGGCTCCGGCGGGGGAGACCGACGGGCGCGAGGTGCCCGGTGGCGCGGGCGAGCCGGCTGGTGGCGCCGGTCCTGCCGGTGGGCAGCCCGGTGCCGGGTCCGCGACGGATCCCGCCCTGAAGCCCGCGACTGCGACGCCCAAGACGATCACGACAACCAAAACGACAGTAAACAGGACCACGGTGTCCACGCCATCCAAGGCCAAGGCTGCCGGCGCCGCCACCGCCACGCTCCCCAAGACCGCCGACAGCAACTGGATCGCCGCCTCATTAGCGCTATTCCTGCTAGGAGCAGCGCTTATAGCTGCCGCGCACCGCTGCTCGGTATCGCATTCATCGTCATGGCGGTTGTTCCCGCTTTGAGCTACGCAGGCAACCGATTAAAAGCGAGTTTTATGTTTCCCAAAGTAGGGGCGCACCGGCTAACGCCGGCGCGCCCCTACTACTGAACGGACAGTTTTAATTACTAAGGATACGGCAGCAATCCGTACATTCCGCAGCAGTCGGGAACCATTCTATTCCGCCTCTACGATTTCGTCTGCATTGCCTTCGGTTTCGTTGTTCGGCTCATTTATCTCAGTGTTCTTGGCCACCGTCTCTGTGTCACCGTCTTCTGCAGGGAGGTAATACATTAAGCCAAATAGCTCATTTATCGCTCTGCGAGTATTTGCAGCTGAGACACCGATGCGCTTCAGCTGCATTGCATAGACAAGATAGCGTAGAAGCAGCAAATCAAGAATGGCAGCACCTTTGAAATCCTTGTCAATGTTTCCATGGGCAAAGTCATTTCTTTGCTCAGCCAGCCTGCTTCCAATGACTTCGTAGGAAAATTCCTCATCATTCCTTTTGTATAGACCTTCCCCAAATACCCCAATCATTTCATGAAAATCTCGACCAGCCTGTACTATCTTCGATTCCAGATTGCTAAAGCCGATGCTCTTCTTTGCATATTTCAATATCTTTTTAGCTTTTCCGGAGCTTTGGTTAATGCATTCATCCATCTGAGCTGATGCTCGTTGCTCAGCAGCCACTCGAGCTTCTGATTTGACAACTCCGCTTGGATACGCTTGGTCAAATTCCCATTCAAATGCTGCGGAAGTCAGCACGAAGTCCGATGCATCGAGCGTATGTCCCTTTTCGTATGTTTCAGGAATATGCCTTAGGTAGATTTCTCCGTCTGCAATCGCTCCAAACATTTTAATCTCATACGGGTCCAGCAAAGACAGCTGAATATATCGACCTTTTTCAAGAGGCTTGGTATCAAATGGCTCTGAGGATCTCGCTAGCTTGAATTCAGCTGTGCTGGGGTAATGCGAGTCGTCGTACATAGCCTGCAGGCTGCAATCCTCAATTAGTGTGTTTTTGCTGAATGTCAGATATTTGAGGAAGTCTTCTGCTGCATGCCACAGGCGATAGAAAAACCAGTAATCGTCCGTTTCATCAAACTCGAAAATCATGCTGGAATTAAGGGTGATGGGTGGAGTACTAATTTTCATACTGCATGTCCACCCAACTGAGAAATACGCCGCGATATCTCTGCCCTCAAAGCGAAATGCTCTCTTCACGGTCGAAGTTCTGTCGAATCCATTTGTCCTGATAGAGATGATTCCCTTTTCTGTAAGGTCGTCAGAATCAAATACCTGCGAGAATGCCCTATTAACCGGATGAATGTAATTCAAGGCCCTGCCGGATAGAGTCATCCTGCAAAAACCATTGGTATTCGGGCTACATTCCAGATACCCAACAACGTTGATATACAGAGTCGAATTTCGACTTCCGACAGTCGATTCCTCCCTGGTCAAAAAGATCAATCGCTTGCTTGTCTCGTTGCAGAAGCCGTCAAGATAAGGCACATCAACAGTCAAAGGGTCGCCGGATGTATACACACCGGGGCAAATTTCTTTTTTTAGCCAACCCCACATAATGTCATTCTTGCGTTCTTTGGGCGGGATGAGAACAAGCTCAGAGCCATCGAACACAAAGACAAAATCAACATCTTTGAATTTTAGAGTTCCCGAATACGTGTTGTCTGTCATCTTATTTACCCCTCATAATGACCTTTCCAGTCCTTGTTCGCAACCTTGTCGCCGATCCTCTCGAGATCGACGCAGGCGAAATGCCAGTCTCCTAACAGCTTGTCCAAGCTGGGCTTAACGGGTTCCACATCACCTGCGTGAACCCGAAGTCGGAGTGGGGGAAGCTGATAGTGAGGTACTTTCCCGAGCTCGCGCCGCTACAGGCGATTCGGAACAACTATCCGAAGACCCCGCTCACGCTCGACCGCGTTGACGTGGGAGGTCGCGGCGGCATCAGGCAAGAGAACATCATCGACTGGATGCTGTCCGGGGCATGGCCAACAACGTCTCTTATGCCGAGTTCACAATTTAGACAGGAGAACCTGTACCCGCGAGATTAATTGCGTCTCATCCATTTCCTCGGGGGCAATCATCGAACTTAAGGTGGCGCATCGGAGCCATGGAATTAAAGAACTTATCACCGAAATAGTCGAGCAGAAACTCTGGAAAAGCCGATAGCACAAACACCGAACCGTCCTCGATCCGCATCCTTTTCTCCTCGCGGAAGATCGCATCGACCGTAACCAGCTCTCGATACGTCTCAAATGAAACCTCATCGAGACCGAGCAGGCACTTGCATCTCAATACGAAGGCAGCGATTGCATCTTTCCATTGGGGAAGCTCCATGTGCTTCCCCACGTTAACGTTTCCCTCTCCCGACTTATTTTTATATTGAGCGATTTCCGAGTTGTCAACAAAACAGCCTGAATGCGCCTGGCACTGCCCTGCGCGATAATCGTACAGTGCCTCGACCATCGGGTAGCTTATATAGAGCTTTCCGCTCTCGTGCTCGTTATCGAATGCGAGGAGCATCGCCTCCACAAGGGCATCGGACTCGCATCCAGGCGCATTGTTCTGATGAGAGTCGTAGTCAAAGAAGAGAAAGACCTCATCAACAGAATCCCTCTCCACGCCCTCTAGACATTTTGCAGCAGAAGGCACCGTTTCTCTCAGTACCTCCACAACATCCAGATCGAAGTCCTCCTCTGCAAGCCGCTCGTAAAGCATGTAGATGTTCTGCGCCGCTGGCAGACAGATCACCCTCAGGTCATCTCTCCCTTTCAGAAAAAGATCCTTCATCTTCTCCGCAAAGCGCAGGTCACGCGACTCTCCTTCAACGATGAAGAGCGTGACCGGGCTAGCCATCGAAAGCACCAGCCTTAAACATCTTCTGGAGGTTATGCGCCAATCTGAGCTCCTTGGGTGTTAGCTTTTCCAGCGAGCGAATCTCCCCCTCCTTGAGAATGAAATAGACATCGGGGCGCATGAGGTCGTTCGTCAAAAGGTCCGTGTTGTGCGTCGTAATGAAAACCTGGACACCCTCAAGGTCCCGTAGCATCTCCACGATCGACCGGGACAATTCAAAGTGATAAAAGGCATCGAATTCATCGATAAAGACCAAGGAAGCCTTGCTCATCTTGATATACCAGTAGTAGTACAGAGCAAGTGACATGGTGCCTGTCGAGGCGACCGACGCAAACGGAACGGTACCGCCCTCGAACCTGCAATAAAGCTCGGGAACTCCATTCACGTCCACGGATACGAGGTTCAGGGAGATTCCCTGCTGGCGCAAGAATTCTTGGAAGTCCTCCATCTTTCCTTCGCGAATAATGCCCTGGGTAAAGATATCCGAGCCAACCGAAAGCCCCTGATATCCACGCTCATCGAGCGAGTAGAACATGAGCATGTTGTCGACAAAGGAGGTGAAGGCTCTAAACGCCCTGGCAGACGGCTCATCTCGCAGTATTGCATTGCTCTTGACATATTTGACACGCGACAGCCTGTCGGACTCAGTGGGGAGATCGGTAGAAAGCGAGAGGGACTCGGCGCCCGGCAGGTCAACATGGCCCGTTTGAGCGTCGAACCTGTAGCTCAAGACCTCCACGCCAGCAATGTACAGACTCTCGTATACAAGCGTCTGTGGGTCGGTTTTCCCGTAGCGGTATACGACCTCGATATTGTCGAAGACAAAATCGTATTGAAACTCTGTAATTGAACTCTTTGAATTAAGGCACCGGTATGGCGAGTATTTTTTGAGCAGCTTTTCCTTGTCGGTCAGATGCAGAACAATGTCGAATATCGCGAGGGCGAAATTGGACTTTCCACTGCCATTCGCACCATATATGATGCCCTTTGCCTTAATGCCATCCTGAATTACCTGTTGATTGAATGAATAGTTGGCGGGATCGGATAGATCAAATGTAATTCGCTTATTGAAGCACTTGAAATTTGAAACCGAAAACTTCTTGAGCATGGCACGGCTCCTCTGCTTTCTGAGTCTATTTGAAACACAGGATAAAGTAGCTTAGCAAATTGGTCAATTTGCCCGTATTTTTAATACGGATATTCCGAAGAAAAACTACGGAAGTACGCGATATACGCCGGGCCTGTCCAACCGATCATAGTCTTCGCAGGGCAAGACTTCTTCGCGCGCGAGGGAGAATGTGATCTCGATCGTTAGGCGCACGCTGATAAAACTAGGCGGTACCGTCTCAGCGACCCCGCCTTACAAATCCGAAGGTTTTTCATCTAAATCTATTATGAACCATCTTTTATGGACTATCGGAACCATTTATCAAACAACATCATCAGAAACGTGAAGGGCGAATTCGGAAGCTGATTCTCCCTTTCACCGGCTGGCAAAACGATTTACACCTAATTGTGGACATTGCCCACGCGATTTCTCTTTGCTCCCGCATCGATCTCGCTAAACTAATAGGTGCTGCTACCAGGGCATTTTTCGGGTGCATATTCTATTGGCTCCTGCGAAGATCGGAGCGGCTATGTTTGCCGCCGAGTCCCACACCGGCCGTCATCACATCGCGATCGCTGCCATGGCCTGCCTATGCGTTTTGCTGGGCGGGCCTTCTTGTGCCGTGGGCGCGGAGAGCCTGTTTATCGCGGGCGCGACGTACTGCGAGCCGGGCGTGTCGGGCCCCGGCTGGGCCTGGACCGATGCCGGCCATCTGGAGCTTGACGGCTACGCGGGCGACGCCACCGCCGCCGACGGCGACCTGGTCGTGACGCTCGCGGGCAAAACTCGGTGACGGAGTCGAATGCGCCCGATGCGGACATCTCGCAGTGCGGCATGGAGGTGTGGGGCGACCTGACGCTTAGCGGCACCGGGTCCCTGGCGGCATCGGGCTCGCAGTGCGCGATCCACGTCTCGCGAGCGCTCGTTGTGGACGGCTGCACCGTCGATGCCCGGGCGGACGGGGCGAACGTCACGGGCGAGGCCATGGCCGGCGTGATCGCCGGCGACATGGCCGTGCGCGGCGGCGGGCGCGTCGTCGCCTTCGGTGCCGCGCCCGCCGCCGGCGTGTACGCTTTCGGTTTGTACCTGCAGGACGCTGGCGACGGCTCGGCCGGGTGCGGGCTTTCGGTCGACGCCTCGTGGCTCGACGCGGCCGGTGCCGATGGCGGCGTTGCTTGCACGGGTGGGTCGCTCGTGTCCGCGCGGTTCGTGACGCCTGCTGGCGGGACCTTTGGTACTAGTGGCGTTGTGGATGCTGCAGGAGTCGTGGCACCGCATGTGATGGTTGAGCCCGATGTCGCCATGCCTCCGGCGGGGGAGAACGATGGGTCCGATGTGCCGGGCAGCGGGACGGGCGCGCCTGATGGTGGCGTCGGTCCCGCTGCAGAGCAACCCGGTACGGAGCCAACGACGGTTGCCGCAATGAAGCCTGCGGCTACGTCGCCCAAGACAAACATAACGACCAAGACGACGGTGACCAAGACCACGGTGCCTACGCCGTCCAAGCCTAAAGCCACCAACGTGACCGCAGCGACACTCCCCAAGACTGCCGACAACAACTGGATCGCAACTTCCGTGACGCTTTTCCTTCTTGGTATAGTGTTTCTAGCTACCGCATGTCGTTGTTGAGATAGCTGCCATTTAGAAGAAAGGGACATCCACAAGGTATAACTATATGCTTGTTTGTTTATTGGCACCCAATAATCGAAGGCGGGGCCATACGGACGCGACCATGGGCTGAATCGTGACATGCGACCCAGGTCCACATGAATGATACAAGCATTCAATAATGTCGCAGTTTGGACTGAAGGCAACGAAGGGGCACCGGGGTCTTTGTCGACCTTGGTGCCCAAGCGAAAAACCATCAGAGTTGCTTCGCAATATTCGGCGGTGCCAAAGCGGGCAAATACTAAACCGAACTCATTGGTGAGCTGTATGAGCTGCTTTTTAGTGACATCCCGGATTGTCTATAAGCAAAAGTCTGGTGTTTCGGAAATGTTATACCGTTCACTAAAACTCTCGATTTCCTCTTTTAACATAGCTGGCTCAATCTCTGCAAGCAGCCGCATAACGTCATAGAGTGTTACGATGCCTCGTATCTTCTTACTCCTCATCCGCACGAGTTCGTAAATCAGTTGAACAGAAATAGTTGTTGTATACGATTCGCCGCTTCTATCAAGATTTAATGCTCTAGCAGCATCATTTATCGCAGTGCAAAATAGGAGATCAGGGGAAATCCCTTCAGCGGGGTTTTCGATTTTGATATTTACCTTATCTCCGCAAAGCTCAATTTCTGTTTCTCCAACTCTGCTTTGCTTAAGAAAGGGTTCTGTTTTACCTAGACCTAAATATTCCGCTCTTTTAAGACGCTGCCTGCGGCAGCTCTCCTTAAACATATTGTTACGGCAATCTATGATGGCGGCATTCACGATCTGGTCAGTCAGGCATGGGTAAAAACCTATTAGGATCCAATCGACCTCGCAAGATGACTTGAAAAGAAGATCGTAAATTTCCGCATAAAGTGGGCATTGCCCACTGACGAGGCGGGCTACTCTTGTTCCATCGTGCATGAATAATCCCTGAAAATCTGAATGAATTTCAATTAGATAACCCAATTCAATGCGGCCATCATCACCGCTAAGTTCAGTAAGGTGATTGCGGTATTTAGGTAATTTGCTAGCATGGCCTGTTTTTCCACCAAACAATCGGGCATCTAGAGAGCGCGACAAATCATCGCAACATGCACAGCTTTGATGGTATTTTGCCAACGAGACATAGTTTGCGAAGATGCCCGCCAATTCCTCCAGCGAAACATCGTCAGCCTTAAGCCTTGGCATTAGCTTTTCGCGCTCAGCTTTCATCACAGATGTGAACTCAGCAGATTTTGATTGAGCGTTTCGACCATGTTTGATGTTATGGTCGATTCTAAAATGTTCCAAACCAACAATGGATCCATTTTCGCGGGTAATAACAATATCGGGGCACTCGCTGCTTGCGTTAATAGATCCACTCACCTTCAAGGCAGCTTTCTTCTTGTAACCACCCGTGGCCATCGATAGCCTAAGAACATCATTGAACACTTGCTCTTCATGCGCGTTCTGGTCGCTTTTATTCTTGCTCATGCCGGATCCTCCGCCCTTCGAAGTTATACATAATTCAACTCGCGCCTTTTAACGTTGTCGATAGACGTTCACTGAAAGGTAAGCAATTCAGCAATGTCATCAAGGGAGCCAAGTCTCAAACCCTGATAGGGAATGTAACCGTTGAACACGTTGTGTGTTACACCGTCCCTGTCCTCCTGTTTAAATTCGATATCGCAGTCGTGGCCAGTGACGATTCGAAACTCATGTTGATATTCATATGCACGATTCTTGTGGAAAGGAACTTCACTGGCTGCCTGCTTAAAGTTGGATAACGCCACCTTGGGCTCAAATATGTCTCCGTCATAAGAAACCAGTCCAAAATTGATACCTTCAGGTTCCGCTTCCTGAAATCGAAGCAAAAACTCGACAGGATCCTTAATCAAAACTGCAGCGCCTCTATTTGAAAATTCGTCTTTAATGCGCCGCCCATCCTTACTCTGTAGGAAGAATTGATAATTCGAATCTTCAAGTGCCGTCATGCAGTAAATTGCACAACTTGAACCAACAGACATAAAACTTGTAAGGAGACCCTCGTAGGCATCAGACCTTCCATCTCCCGCCTCTTTTGATCTAAATTCATCAATCGCCTGCAGGTAGGGGATTCCCTGGATAAGTTGTTCCGCGTAAACTCTCTGCGTAACAAATTTGATTAATGACCCGACATGCCACTGCTCAAGTGCGCCGCCAATTTCCGATTTAGAGATTCGCCGAACCATACAATCATCTCCTTGCTGCTATTCTTCGCTCTTATCAAGAGCTAATCCAGCGAGCTTAAACGATGGTGTATATCTATCAACGTTCTCCTCATGCATTGTCAGATGACGCCGATTCGTCGACGAAAGATGGCTTGATCTAACCAGCCTCATAAGCTCACCAATTATTCCGCTAGAGTCGTACAAGCTCATAATGAAATGGCTCTGATAAAAGCAAGTGTCTTATGCGTAGAATTGCTCAATAAGTGGAGTCGTGAGATTACTGGATTTTGTAGAAGACTTCTTGTGGAGAGGAACACGTTGGCTGAATTAATATGCTCGGTTATCTCTTTAGCATTGGCGTTTGCCGTCGCCGTTGTACAGTATTGCCAGAGCAAGCGCATGGAGGAATTCGAGCGTCGTCAGGACGAGAGGGATGAGCGTAGGCACGCCGAAGGGAATAAGGCACGAGCGATTGAATTCATCTCGAAGCATTACGCCGACAGAGGCCTGATTCCGCTATGCGCCGTTGCCGCCATGCACAATGATCTTTTCCATTATTCACGTAAGATGTATTGGGAATTCTGCTGCCTTGTGCCGGAGGTGCAGAATCTGATTCTTAAATACTGCAATCTTGACTTGCGGGTCAGGGGAGAGGACGACCTGTTCGTCCGTTGCATCGCCGCAGTCGAAGCCGCCCTCCGTGACCGCTTTCCAGAAGATGAACCTGTTCTTTATGATGATGGGAAATACGTGCTTCGCAGTCTGGAAAGGTATGCGGGGGAGAGACTGCCAGCACCTCGGGTTGGCCTTCTTCCTGAGTGCTTGGACTCTTCCTTCCTGCCCCCTGATAGCTGTACCCCGGGGTACGATTACCTTATCCGTAAGGTACTTTCCGAGGCCTTCGAATCGAGGGATGCTTCCTTCGCCCCCATTTCCTATCTAAAAAATGAATATCAATTCGAATCGAGCTCCGAGATTGAGGCCTGCCGATTCGCGTCGACCATTGCATTCTACGCGGCGACCTACGGCTCTGGTGACGAGGCCAACGATAAGGACTACGGGTGCCCCGGCGGTTTCGATGGCGAGAGAATCGAGACCATGGAAGACCTATTTCTTCTTACTGTCTTCCAGATATATACCAAGCTTCTGCTTCCGAACGAAGGGTAAGAAATAACACGAGGCATTCGTTATTTGACTCTGCCTAATTCTGCCAAATTCATTTTCGATACCTCACTCATTTCCTTCATTACTTGGGCATACTTAAATCAGAAATTGGTCGTAGGGCGCGACCAACGAAATCAAAAGAAAGCCCACTGAGAAGATGTCTTCAATCTCTTTGGGTTGGAGGCATTTTCTTTTTCGGAGAGTCTGCATGAATTCTAAAAATGTCTTTTTGACAAACTCGTTTACAAAGAACATCCAAACCATCTAGTCTGCTCTTTATACTCGGATATAAACACTAAGGAGGTAGACGTGTTTTGGAGCTATGTTCAGCTTGATGACGGCACTCAGTTTGCCTACTCAGAGACAAGAGATGACGGGACCGTTCGCGTAGCCGTCGAGCGTCCGGTTGACCTTGGCTTTGACCATGCAGAATGCTTCTTGCCTGCGGTTAATTGGTTCAATGTCGAAGGATTTTCTATTGACGATCTGGATTTTTTGACCGAGTTCGTTAGATCAAACGCCCCATTTATCTTCGAGCTTGCAGAACGGCAAAAAGCCGGACCGGCGGTTTCGGCGCTGGCCCCCTGACGTCTACTGTTGAACGGCAAATAACCCATGATTACGCCTACCGACATATCCACCGCCGCCTCCCGCGTGCTTGCTCAATACGACGTCAGCGAAGCATATTAATTTGGCTCGTTTGCCCGAGGCGAGCAAACGCCCAATAGCGATATTGACTTGCGCCTAGTCTGCGGCAACGCCATGACGTTCGGCACGCTTTACGAACTCTCCCATGAGCTCGAGAGGGAACTTGGGCGAAAGGTTGATATCGTCACCAACCCACCAGAGCACATGCGCCCGGCATTCCGCAAAAGCATCGAGCAAGATGAGGTGCGTGTCTATGAAGCTCTGTAAGCAGGACGAGGCGTTAGTGTGCTCCGGCGTGATCAGCAAGTCTGAATTTTGTCGCATTCTTCCGGACTCGGCGAGCCTTAGGAGCCAGTATTGAACTCAAACTCGGTTCCAGACACCCTCTTGCTATTTGAATACAGGTATCGCTCTAGCGATAGTATGTTATACTATCGCTAGAGCGATACCTGTTAGGAGACTCGCGTGGAACTGTGGCATGGTTCTCAGAAAATCATTAAGGCTCCCCAGCTTGGCATGGGGAAAGTCCATAACGACTATGGACAGGGATTCTATTGCACAGAGAGCCTCGACCTTGCAAAGGAATGGGCATGCTCTCGGGATGTCGATGGTTTTGCAAATAGATATGAACTCGATATGACCGATCTTAATATCCTCGACCTGCTATCGCCGCAATATAGCGTCATTCATTGGATAGCGTTGCTCATAGAGCATCGTTCTTTTCGTAAAGATACTGCCGTTGCCGTAGGGGCGTGCGAATATCTCCACAATCACTTTTTACCGGATACTGAAGCCTATGATGTGATTAGAGGATGGCGTGCGGACGACTCGTACTTTAGCTATGCCAGGGCATTTGTGAACAATACGATCACCGTTGAGCAACTTGGTCGATCTATGAGGCTTGGCAACCTGGGGGAGCAGATCATGCTCAAAAGCGAGCGTGCGTTTAAGAATATTCGATTTGCTGGATTTGAGCGCGCACCGCTAGCCCTGTATGGACCATTGGCCAGGGAACGAGACGAAGCAGCAAGAGAACAGTATCGGCAGCTGCTTGCCGAAAACCCGTTTGAGGGAATCCGCATCGTCGACATCATTCGAGAGGGGATGACTGCAGATGACCTGCGCCTACAGTGAAGTGTATCTCGAGGACGCTATGAGAACGCTGGGCGAGGCAGTCGATTTTGCCCTCTGCGACCAAGGGCTGAATCCGACCGAACTGACGGCGATCTTGTCAAACGCTCTTGAGATGAAACAGTTTGAGCGCGGTATCCCACGCGTTGTCTGCGGCATGTCGGGCGACGAGCTTGCACGCGAGATCATTGTTCACGCGGGTCTGAAGCCCGTCGAATTCAGGGAGGCCTATCCGTTCGACCGTTCCCCGCAATACTGGGCAGGTTGGGTTTTGGCATACACGCAGTGGACGTGCAGCCTAGGCTTTAGCGAACTTTTTGATGTGGCACCACTCGATTGGATTATCGGCTCGTACCATCCGCTTCATGAGGCCTCCGAAGATAAATTCGCCCAGATAGTCATTGATAAATGGAACAAAGCCCAGGCAGGCAAAAAGGGCCTCAAGGCAGCACGAAAGGCGTCCGGCCTGACCCAAAAGCAGTTGGCCGCCCAATCGGGAGTCAAACTCCGTGCCATACAGCTCTACGAGCAAAACCAACTGGACCTGCGCCGTGCCTCGGTTTCCTCGGCATTGGCGCTTGCAGACACCCTAAACTGCACCATCAAAGACCTCGTCTGGCAACCGATTGCTCTGGAGTACGACTCGCAGGCTATTTCGTCTGTAAAGCTATAGAGGAGTCAGACATGCCTTGGAGCTATGTTCAACAAGATGACGGCGCTGATTGCGTTGCTCAAGAAGATCATTCAACTGCGCACGTGGCAAATTCAGTATCACCGATTTTGCTCGGCGGCACCACGTCAATCGACGAAGCTATTCGGCTGACCATTTCGAACATGCCCAACGCGCTCAGGCTCTTGGAGAACTCATGATGGCGGACACGAAGCGGGGAGCGCATCCGTTCGCGCCGCTCGTGCTCGATGATGCCGGTTCGCTCGAAGATATGGCCGCGGCCGTGATGCGCCTGCACAGCACGCTGATGACGGTCGGGCGCTGCTATACAACCGACGCCACAGGCGACCGGGCCGCGCTTGAGCTTGGACGCGTCGAGTCCGTGCTTGCGGGTGCATTCTGTACGATATTCGGTCAATCGCCGGCCGATCGCTTCGCAGACATCTTTGACCAGGTCACCTACGTGGCCGAGCACATGGTCAAGGACCATATCTTTGAAGACGGTAACAAACGAACCAGCCTTGTCTTTGCGTTGTCCGTCTTAAGGTTCGCAGGCACTCCGGTCGTGCTGTCTGACAGCCCCGAACCAAAAGACAACCAGTACTACGCCTGGATCCAGGACCTCGTTTCCAGTCGCCGCACGAACAGCGAGCTAGCCGAAGAGCTGCGCTGCGGATTCGTTGCGGGCACGGGCGATCTTTCGCTCGTATAGAATCTAAGCATCCGCATGCCAGCTATTAAATGGAATGGACACCACATGGAAATCCCCAGCACCCTGTGCAGCAATGTCTACGACTTTGCGTTTTGCCCCGAGCCCTGTTACGAGCGCTTGGCCGACCTCGCCG
>OHYS01000644.1_pt1 | contig 15203 bp, 18 predicted proteins | sample 1580301 | NCBI WGS metagenome assembly OHYS01 (sample SAMEA3882531, study PRJEB24775) | human gut metagenome | biome: human-associated habitat; feature: intestine environment; material: feces | place: Netherlands | collected 2009/2010
CTGTTCGGAGCCAAGAAGCAGGGAAGTTTTGACAAAACATTTTCCTCCATTTCCAAAAGCGTGAAAAACCTTACCAAAACGGTAGCCGGTGTGGCTGCAACCTATGTATCTGCCAAAGCGCTGGCAGATGTGGGAAAATCCGCACTGGAGAGCGCATCCGGTCTGGAAGGATACCGCAGCACCCTGAATGTCGTTCTGAAGGACCAGCAGAAGGCTGCCAAAATGATGGCGTGGGCGGTGGAGTTTGCGAACAAAACGCCGTTTGAAACCGACTCAGTAGTAGAGGCAACGGTCCGCTTGCAGTCCTACGGCATCGAGGCGCAGAAGGTGATGACGCAGATCGGCGACATGGCGGGCGTAATGAACAAAGACCTCATGCAGGCGGTGGAAGCGGTAGCAGATGCCCAAACGGGAGAGCTGGAGAGGCTGAAAGAGTTTGGCATAACAAAGGCTATGATTATCGCCAAGGGAGCCGAGCTGTACAAAAATCAAACCATCGTAAACAACAAAGGGCAAATCGTTGATCAGCAAAAATTCAACGATGCCCTTTTTGCTTTGATGGAGGAACGTTTTAAGGGCGGCATGGAGATACAGGCAAAGAGCTACAAAGGCTTGATGTCAACCATCTCCGGCGTTTGGAAAACAGGACTGGCTCAGATGGCAGGTATCAGCGGCACCGGCGAGATTATCGAAGGCAGCGCGTTTGATGCAGCCAAAGAGGGATTAGGTTGGGTATCCGATAAGATGCAGAGTCTATCCAAATCGGGAACCTTTGAAAAAATCGGTAAAAAAATCGGCTCAACAGTGCAAACGGGCATCAAGTACGGCAAAAAGGTGCTGGATGTGGCAAAGCGCATCAAGGATAGCGTGGGAGATACCATCCGCACCATATCCGCAAAACTGGAGCCGCTGCGCCCGACCTTTGAGAGCATCCAAAACAAGGCGGTAAGCCTGGGACGCAAGCTGACAGACGGATTTACACGAGCCGGTCCGCCGATAAAAGCTTTTGCTGAGCGGTACATCCCCAAAGCGGTGGAGGCAGTAGCAAAGCTGGCGGACAAAGCCATGAGTTTTGCAAACTTTATCGCGGACCATTGGAATATCATTGGACCAATCGTAAAAGGCGTCGTTGCGAGCTTTTTGGCGTTTAAGGGGCTTAATGCACTCTCAAACACTATCGGAAAGGTAAAACAGCTGACAGAAGTATTCCAAGGCGTAAAAGGTGTTACCGGGATTGTGGGCAAAATCCAGAAGCTTTCCGGCACCTTTAAAGGGCTGGGCGGCATTGCAAAATTGGTAGCCTCTCCGTTTGCCAAGTGGGCGCTGATTATCGGTGCAGTAGTAGCGGGAATCATCCTGATTTACAAAAATGCCGATAAAATCAAAGCTGCCTTTTCCAAATTGGGCGATTGGATTATTGCAAAGGTGCAACCCGCAGTGGATTGGCTCAACGGTGCAGCCGATTGGGTCGGAGAAAAGTGGGGGCAGGCAATCGAGTTTTTTAAAGGCTTAGGCTCTGCAATCGTGGGAGCTTTCCAGATGATGGGAGAGGATGTAAAAGCACTTTTCTCTGGCATCTGGCAGGGGCTGACTAGCGGTTTCAAGGGATTTATCAACTTTTTTATCAAGGGAATCAACACGCTGATCGGCGGTGCAAACAAACTGTCCTTTACCGCTCCCGAATGGGTGCCGGGGCTTGGCGGGAAAACCATCGGATTTAATCTGCCAACCATCCCCCTGCTGGCAAAGGGAGGCATTGCAACCGCACCAACGCTGGCAATGGTAGGCGAGGGCAGAGAGCATGAGGCAATCTTGCCGCTCTCCAAGCTGCAGAACCTGATCCAGAGAGCAAAGGGCACCGGCGGCGGTGGCGGAAATGTATATCACTATAATCCGCACATCGAGGTGAACGGCGGAAAGCCGGAGGATGTAGAGCGAATCATGACAGAGGATAAAAAACGCTTTGAAAAATGGAGAAGAGAACAGGAAGAATATGAGCGGAGAACCAGGATAAAACCGAAGCCGAAGCTCGCATAAGGAGAACCAGATGAAGCAGTATCAAACAATTCAAGGGGATATGTGGGACAGTATCGCCAAAAAGGTGTATGGCACCGAAAAGGCAATGGAACTGCTGATGCAGGCAAACCCTACGTATCTGGATACGGCAGTTTTTGGGGCGGGTGCGATATTGCATCTGCCCCAATTTACTGCACAGGAGCAGGAAAACACGATGGTGCCACCGTGGAGGAGGTAAGGGTTTGAAGGGCAGGAGAATAAAGGTAAAGGTATCGCTCAACGGGGTGGACATCAGCTCCGATGTGAGCGGGGACACTCTATCGCTCACCTTTACCGACAGCGCAGAGGAACACGCAGACAACGTGGATTTTCAAATCCAAAACCGGGAAAAGAAGTGGCTCAAGGGCTGGTTCCCGGAAAAGAGGGACACTTTTTCGGCGCAGATTATCGCAGACAGCGGAACACTGGATTGCGGTACCTTTTTGCTGGATGATGTGGGAATGTCCGGGCGACCGCTGACGGTGAGCATCAAAGGGGTGGCAAAGCCATCCGATCAGGACTTTTCGGAGGTAAAGCACAATCAGACGTGGGAGCAGGCAACCTTGCAGGATATTGCAGCCACCATCGCCGGGCGTGCCGGGGTGGCGCTGGAGTATGATGCCGGTATCAATCCCACCATCGCCTTTCAAACGCAGGAGGACAAAACCGACCAGGACTTCCTTCAGGAGCTTGCCGCAAAACATGGCATCACGATGAAGCTGTACAATCGCAAGCTGGTGCTGTATGAGATGGACAAACTCGAGCAGGCAGGGGCGGTGTGCAAGCTCAAGGAGAGCGATATGCTTTCATGGGATGGGAAAACTACCCTGCTGGATACCTCATACTCCGGGGTAGCAGTGCAGTACATCAACACCAACGGCGAGACGATGACTTACACCTACACCGGCAGTGGGGACAAAGCACCCAAAATTTTTAAACTGAGCAATCAGCTGGATAATCTTGGGATGGCGCAAAAGGTAGCCGAGGCAAAATACAAGGAGCTCAACCGAGGAGAAACCACCTTTTCCTGCTCGCTGCCGGGCAATCCGGCGCTGGTATCCGGTGTGTGCGTGGAGTTGGATGCGGAGGACTTCGGAAAGTTTGGCGGCAAGTACCTGATTGATGGCAGCACCCATACCGTGAGCGGTGGATATACCACAGACTTGGAGATGCACAGAGTGGAGGGATAGCGTGGAGATTTGCAAAGTATCAGAGATTGATTATGCAAAGGGTTTAATCAAGGTGGAGTTTCCGGCAAAGGACAACATTGTTTCCAACTGGATCACCTTCCCGGCACACGAGTACGAGATGCCGGAGGTAGGGGATCTGGTAAAGGTGGAATTTGAGCCGGATGCCTACGGGAATCCCTACACCAGCGGAATCTGCTATCAAAAGTGCTTTAACAAGGACGAACTGCCCAAGATGCAGGGCAAAGATATTTTTTACAAAACGATGAAAGGTGACCTGATTTTGATTTACGACAGGGCGAAAAAAGAGCTTATCATCCAAACGGAGAAAAATATCATCCTCAAAGGGGTGGAGAAAATCCAGCTGGAAGGAAAGCAAATCATCTTGAAGGCGGCGGATCAGGTGCAGGTACAGGCAAACGCGGGCAGCTGAGCGTAAACGGGCAGACTTCCATCAGCGGGGAAACCTCCATTGATGGAAATTTGAGCGTTTCGGGCGTTGTTTCGGCGCAGAACATTTAAGGGGGGATTGGATTGATTGGAATGCTTGCGGGCATCGGCTTTACGGTATCAGAGGGGCAGGTGCAGACCTTTGCCGAGATGAGCCGGGAAACCTCCGCCAGGTGGAGCGCCCATGAAGTAATCGGTGCAAAGCCAAAGCAGGAGTTTTTAGGACCGGATTTGGGCGGGGTATCCTTTACGATGCACCTTGCCGCATGGAGGGGAGTGAGCCCGATCCGGCTGGCAGAGCAGCTGCGAGAATTTTGCTCCAATGGCGAGTACGATAATCTGATTCTCGGCGGCAGAAACATGGGAAAATATCTGATCGAGAGTGTCGGCGAAACCTATGGGGTAGTCACCGGGCGAGGGGAAATTTTATCTGCAGATGTGGATGTGAGTTTGAAGGAGTATCGCTGATGATTGTAACTGGTAAAAACTTATCGCCTGATCTGCGTGAGCAGGTAGAGGTGCTGATCGGCACGCCGGTGGGAACGGTGGTGCTGGATCGTGATTTCGGGATTGATTTATCCTTTTTAGATATGCCGATCGGGCAGGCGGCAAACGCTGCGGCGGCGGAAATTGCAGTAAAAATCGAGCGATACATCCCAGGACTGCAGCTGGAGCAAGTAAAGCCAACCTATCCCAGAGCGGCAGAAGGCAAAGTAGAATTGGAGGTGATTGTGAGAAATGCAAAGTAACAATCCATACGATTTTATCCCGGATATTGATTTTGCACCGGAAACAGCAGAAACAATACTCGGGCGGCTGGAAGATACCTACGAAAACGAGCTGGAAAAGCTCACGGGGCAAAGTGAGAAGCTGCCGGTAGCAAGCCGGGAGAAAATCATCCTGAACACCATAGCTTTTGAGTTGGCTGCTATTTCGCAGCTTTTTGCGGACAGGGCAAAAATGAATCTGCCAAAATACAGCAGAGGGAACTATTTGGAGGTGTTGGCATCCTTTTGGGGGCTTAGCCGCAGGGAGGCTACTCCAGCGGTGGGGGTAGCGGAATTTACTCTATCAGCAGTGCGTGAGGAGGATATTTTTATCCCAAAAGGCACGAGAGTATCACCGGGCGAAAAGTTGTTTTTTGCCACCGACGAGGATTTGATTATCCGGTCACCGGCGACCAGCGGGCGGGTGGGAATCACCTGCCAGCAGGCGGGGAGCATCGGAAACGGATATGCAAAAGGAAAAATCAACATCATTGTGGACCCGGTAGCCTATGTGGCACAGGTGGGAAACGTGGAAAAAACCCAGGGCGGCGCGGATGTGGAGGACGATGAGAGCCTGCGCACCCGCATTTTTTATGCGCCCAAGGGATACAGCGTTGCTGGTCCGAAGGACTCCTATGAATTTTGGGTGCGAGAGTTTTCTCAGGCAGTGGAGGGTGTGGGAGTTACCAGCCCGAGCGCCGGAAAGGTGGACATCTGCCTGACACTTACAGGAGGCGAAATCCCGGAAGGAAGTTATATCGAGCGCCTGAAAGAGTATCTGGAGGACAAGCGCCCGCTGACCGATGAGCTGACCATCCATGCGCCGAAGGTGGTGCAGTTTGACTTGGACATCACCTACTACATCAACCGCTCGGACACAAACCGAGAAATCGAAACAAAGGCAGCGGTGGAGGCGGCAGTGCAGCAATATCTTGCATGGCAGGAGAGCACCATCGGCAGGGACCTCAACCCGGACAAGCTGGTGGCGCTGGTGATTGGAGCTGGTGCAAAGCGCATCGAGGTAACAAAGCCGCAAAAACAGATAATCAGCGCCGGAGAAATCTTTAAGCGCAGAAGTGTGCAGATAAGATATGGAGGGCTGGAAGATGATTAAGCTGGAAAACATCAGCCTTTACGACTTACTGCCGCCCAACCTGCACGGGGAGAAAGAAAAAGCCCTGGCAACTGCTTGGGACAAAGAATACCGCAAGGTGTGCCAGCTTGCGCTGCGGGCGAGCATGGTTTTCGGCTTTGTGATGGAGCTGGATGAGGAGATGGCAGACCATCTTTGTTTATCTCTGGATATTAAAGGGTACAAGGCGGACTTGTCTCTGGATAAAAAGCGACTGCTCATCCGCTCGGCTCTACTCAACTATGCCCGACTGGGCACGAAAGCAGCGGTGGAGGATGCGGTGGGAATTATCCACGGCGGCACCACTGTGCAGGAAAACTGGGAGTATGGCGGGAAACCGTACTACTTCCGGGTGGCGGTGGATGCAGCTCAGGAGCCGGTGCCGGAAAACCCGGTAGGCAGGCTGCTGGACACCATCATGGAATACAAAAACGTGCGCTCCTGGTTGCAGGGTATCACGGTAGATGTAATCGAGCCGGGCACTATCCATACGGCAGCACTACCAGAGGTGGGAATGTCACTGATTGTGGACCCGTACCGAGTAAAAGAGCTGGTAACGGGCGGAACGGTACATCCAAAAGCAATGGCGGTAGCGGGCAACTATCTTATCATCGGAAAATAAAAAAAGGGGGAAGGAAAATGCCGCAAGAATTTGAGTATTTTGCGATTTTAACCAACAAGGGCACCGAAAAGATGGCAGCCTATCTGCAATCGGGCAAAAAGATTGAAATTGCCTTTGTTTCAGTGGGTGACGGAAACGGACAAATCCCGATGCCGGACCCGGCAAGAACAGCACTGGTAAATGAGGTGTGGCGAGGACCGGCACAGACGGTGCTGGACCAGGCAAACAAAAATGTAATCAAATCAACTTCAGTGATTCCAACCGATGTGGGCGGCTGGAATGTGCGGGAAATCGGCTTGATTGATGGGGACGGGGAGCTGTTTGCAATCGCCAACGCTCCGGGCTATCCGAAAATCAGCATTGCCGATGGCATCAACAACGATATGCAGGTCGGCATGAGGGTGGCAGTGAGCAACAGAGATGGTATCGTGGTAACGGTAGACGGTACAGTGATTATTGCCACGATGCAGGACATAAAGGACCACGATAAAGATAAAAAATCTCACGATGGACACTTTGAGGACATGAAACTCCACGTTTCCACCGACGACCGGGAGAACTGGGACAATCCGCTGCTGGTGGCAACGGTAAATCTGAGCAAAACCGGCTGGAAGAGGGACCCGGATGGGGTGACTTACATCCAGGATGTAACGGCACAGCTGCCGCCTGAGACGGTGCTTGCAAACATGGATTTGGCTATCAAGGCGGACCCGAACCTCATTGCTCAGATGGTGGATGGAAATATTGGCTTGGTAGCGGAGCAGAGCAAAGGAAAAATCATTTTCCACGCTTTACGAGAGATTCCGGGCATCAGTATGTATGCACAGGTATCCTTGTACCGCTCCAAATCGGGCGAGGCAAAAACCTATTACTCCAACCTGCTGGGCAATCCGGGCACCATCGGTACACCGCTGCCTTTACCGATTGAGCCGAGCAGCATTAAGCTGAGCAACCAGAGCACCGCCACCCAGCTCAAAATCCATGGCACCCACATCAACCCGTCGTTGGACTGGGATGCGACAAGGATTGTCAGAGGCGAAAATGTGGCACCGGTGGGACCAACGGACGGTGTGCTGGTGGCAGACGGCAAAATCACATCATTTGATGATACAAACGGACTAAAAGCGGGAGTTAAATACATTTTTGCCTACTTCCCACGCAATGCCGCCGGAAACTATCAGATGTCGGCGACCACCGCAGAAATCACCATCCCGGCGCAAAAGCCGCTTGCCCCCACAAACGTGAGTGCAAAGGACACCACCGACAAAAACGCCTTTGCCGCAACGCTTACCATCCAGCTGCCGGTTGACGTGTACCGCGACCATATTGTGGTAGTACGCAAAGAGGGCAGCGCACCGGCGAGCATGAGCGATGGCACAGTGGTATACACCGGCAAGGATACCACCGTGCGAGATACCACCAGCACCAACTACGGCATTGATTATCATTGGGCGGTGTACACGGTAAATGCCGAGGGCACAGCCTGCGACACTCCGGCAAGGGCAAACCTGAGCCTCAAACCGATTGTACCGGAGCAGGTAACGCAGACGAGTGCAGCGGACGCATCCGCGCCGGAGTACGGTTACAGGGTACTGGTAAAAACCAAAATCCCGGCAGATGTGAACGCCTACAAAATCATGGTGCGGCGAAAAGCAGGCGAAATGCCAGCGACCAGCATTGATGGCGATTTGGCTTATGAGGGCAGCAACGATACCTTTTATGACCTGCCGCCATTTTCCACGCAGGCATATCACTACAGGGTGTTTACCGTAAACCAAGCCGGTCAGCTCAACGACAAGCAGGAGGGAGCAACCGCAAGCGTTACCCTCATCGCCAAGGAGCCGGGAGCCGTCACCAATCTGGCGGCAACGGACGAAAAGGGAACGACCACCGGCAGCTTTGATTTGCCTGTTGTGATGGTAGAGGGCAGAGAGGCAGTCAACCGCTTTGTGACCGGCTATGTGGTAATCCAAAAAGAGGGCGGCACACCTACCACCGAAAAGGACGGAGAGGTAATCGCAACAGCCGAAATCGACCCAAAAGTGACGGGGAAAACGGTACAGTTTACAAAGGTAGGGCAGAAGAATGGTGCCAATTTATTTATCACTGTTTTTCTTAAAAATCATGTCGGCTCATATTTTTGGAGTTCCGGGCAGGTGGTAAACATCGTGCCGAAAGTCCTTCCACCGAAGCCGACCTCGTGGAGCGAAATCACAAAACTGTATAACTCAAGTGAATGGATAGCGCCAGAAGACGGATGGTTCAAAATTATCATTGCCGGGCGTGGCGGAAATGGTGGGCGTTCAGATTCGCGATGGGGGAAAAGCACAGCAATCAATATGGGAGCGGGCGGCGGCTCCCCAGGATGCGCTGTTAGTGAAATCGCATTACAGCAAGGCGAATCAGTAAGAATTACTATAGATGGATATAATTGCTCTTGCGTTATCAAAGACATATCCATGCAGGCTACGAAAGGCGGTGATGGTAAAACAGCCAGCACAACTGCAGAAAACGGAGGCGATGGAGGAAAATCCTCTGGAGGCAACAAGCACAACTATGAAGGTATCAGAGGGGTAAAATCAGGCGCTCAAGAGCAATCGATGGATTACAGTTACACCTCCACAGTATACGGTCGAAAAGGAGGACAGTTAAATGTAGATGGGTATTCTTTTTATGGAGGAACCGGTGGCGGCGGCACGCTTGTGGCAGTTGAAGGTAACTCTAACGGCGTTCGCGTGTGGAATAGAGAAGTATCGCCAAGCGGAGGCAGCGCACCCATCTGCATCATCCTCCGCGGCAACACGAACATCCCATTGGATATGCAGAATGCTAGGGATATTACCGCCAACGCACTGGCGATTACTGCTCTGGCGCAGGAGCAAACCGGGCTACTTTTGCAATAACAAGGTTGTCTGCTCCTGCCCGATGGCTGTAAGTTCCAGCGCAAGGGAGGTTTGGGTTTGTGCGCTTTCCAGCGCAAGCCTTGCCAGTGCCTCATCCTGCGGATAAGGATTGTAGTAGAGATTGAGTTCGGGGATGTACTCTAAAAGCTGCGGCTCGATAAAGGTTTTGCCATCGTATTTCCAGCCCGGCTGTGGATGGATGCCCTCCGGCACCTCCACAAAAAGCGGCAAAATATCCTTATGATACAGCTCGTCGAGAGGATACTGTTTGCCGTTTCGGTAGCAATCCTCGACCATCAGCACAATGCCGGTGTTGCTAATCTGTGCGTACATTAGTGGAACACTCCTTTCTCAATCAGGATGCCGCCGGGGGAGCCGAGGGAGCCAGCTGCACCAGGGCGAGTTGTTGAGCTATTTCCGGCACTTGCACCGCCACCGCCAGAGCCGCCGCCGTACCACACCGGAGATAATGGATTAAATGCAGGGTAGCTTGATGCAGCTGTTGGGCTGCCATTTCGTCCATCACCTCCGTAACCACCGCTATAATTCGCAAGGCTTTGAACGATGTATGTTGTAACGAGAGGGTCATCGTAGGCAATATCAGGCGGAAGATTGTAGGAAGCTCCGCCTCCGCCCCCGCCCCCGCCTTCAGCAGGATAAATTTCGCCTGCTGTCCTTGCTTGCCCTCCATTAGCACCATTTCCTCCGCCGCGTTCTGGATGTTGTTCATCAGCCCCACCCATTTCATCTGGTCGCTGGCTTTCAGTTCCTCCGTCACGCCCTCGGCTTTCGCCATCTGCGCCACGATTTCCTCCATCCGGCGCTGGGCGGTCTGCTGGATCTCCGCCAGATGGCTGTTCAGCTTGCCGCTGGTCAGCAGGTTGGTGTACGTCACCCTGCGGTGCTCCTTGAGGAACTTCTTCCGAAGCAATGCGTATTTCCCATGGGGAACCGGCTCCTCCTGGGGCGGCAGAAGGTTCGGCAGATTGTAGTCGCCCTGCCTGGTGTAAGTGATCTCGGTCATATTCAAAACTCCTTTCCGGCTGTGTGTTTTCCTGTTCAGTTACAGCATACTGGTTTTTCTGCTGGGGTTCAAATGTGCGATTTTCTTTTTGGGGCTGTCTTTGCAGGGCAAGGACCGTGCGGGAAATGGCGGAAAGGCACATCTGGGAGATGTCCCCGGTGGCCACGCCCAAAGCGTTCAGGGTCTGTGGAGTGTTGAAATTCAGCACATCTCGAAAATCCTCATCCTCAAAGTATTCAGACGGGTCGAGGCCGCAGCGCACCAGCAGCATATATCCAATGCTGTTTTGCACCGCCCTGCGGTATTCCACCTCCAGGTTCAGCTCGTCCAGTTCTTCCAGAAAGCTGCCTTCCGTGAGGGTTTTCAATTCTGCCAGGTAGTCGGGCATATTGTCCTCCACGGCGTTCTTTGCCGCAGAGAGCAGGGCTTCGCCCAAATCCTCCTTGCGCTCCAGCTCTCCAAAGCTGTTTTCCAGCGTTTCAATGATGTCCGGCGCGTATTCCTCCCGCACCGTCCAAAGGGGGACGGGTCGGGGGAACCGGGCCTCATGGGTATCGGAAATATCAAAGTAGTATTTCAGTCGGGGTTTTCCATTGTGTTCCCCATCAAAAACGGCAATGCCGTTTGCGCCCCGGTTTACCCAGCGCCCAAATTGCCGGTTCCATCGCTCGATCTCCAGGACGGCGGTGGCGTCTGGGCGCTGGGCGTAGACAAGCAGTTGTTCATCGAAAGAAAGCCGGTAGTTGCGGCAGGCAGAAGCCAGAAACGCCCGCCACTGGTCGGGAGCTGTCACGCTGCGCTGCGTTTCCTGGTACAGCTCCGTCAAGGCTTTATATCGTATCGCCATCGGTTGCCCCTCCTTTTCTTATTCTTTTTTCGCAGCTTTCAGTTCTGCGCTGTAATCCTTATCCGGGTCATATTGATTGCACAGGGAGAGCAGCAACAGCCAGATGGTATTTCCGGCCTCCTTCGGGTACATCCGAAGCGCCACGCAGGGCGCATGGTCACTGTCAACAAAGGGCCTCCCATAGCGCATAAACTGGTCGATCAGCTTTTGAGCCATCTCCCGGTATTCTTCATAGGGGTTCTGTTCCGCCTGCTGATGGAGAACCGTCATCAGCAAGTTGAACCAGTCCTCATGCGTATCCAGTTTTACGGGCGGTAAAGACGCCATTTTTATCACCTCATCTTTCCATGGCGACGGCCTGCCGCTGCCGGGAAATGGAAAACCCGTAGACTTTGGCGATGTCGTCGCCCAGCCTGCGGGTCACTCTCGTAATATCGGCGCGGGTTGCAATGCCGCGATATAGTTTTTCTTTCAGCAGTTCAATTTGAGAAGGGCTGGCGCTGTCCTTGTAAACGCGGTAAAGATAAAAGTTCGTGCCATCATGGTGGATGGCGTCGCACCGCAGATCACCCAGCCGGTCCACATACCAGGTGGAATAATCCGTATCGGAATACAGGCAGTCCCGGATATTGCCGCTGGGGATTTCCTTATATCCCATGCGCCGACCATTCCACAGGCCCAGGTCGCCTACAACCAAAATCGGCTGGGAAAGCTGTACATTGAGGTTAGCGCGTTCATCATCCAGGTAATCCCCATTGATCTCATACATCAGGGAAATGCGCTCATCTTCGGATAAATCCGGGTATTCTGCCTCCAGATCGTCCCGCCAGTCCTCATAGTCCAGACCATAATTGCTCCAGATAACGTGTCTTTCTTCCTTCATCGGGCTTCACCTCGATTTCTTAAAGGGAATTTACCCAAACACACAGTTTTCCCGGAGAGTTCTTCTGTATCTAAATCAACGTCCCCGCAGTCATAATGCGTTCCATAGGTTTCGTTATACTTCTCCATAATAGAATCTGGAATATAGCTGTCACCATTACCACGGCTCTGCCCTCCGTGAAAATCCGGGAAAGACATTTTCGTTTGTCCAAGTCGTTTCCAGAAACAAGCAGCTCCATTTCATCCGGCGTAAGAGAAAATGTCATACCTATCCGCGCCCAGATTTGATTATGCCTATTCTTCATCGGGCTTCACCTCGGTCTTTCTGCCTGGGCCTGATGGGCTGCCCCTGCTCGTCATAGTTTTGGGGATCGGCGGCGGGGGTCTGCCACCCAAACATGGAGCCGGCCAGCATAGCGGCCTCCTGCGCTTTGGTAACGCCGTTTTTTCCATTGCTGTCCTCTGCAAATCTGCGATTTTCTCCGGCGTCCGCCGCTGAAAATTCAGGACAGGGGCTGTATCCTTTTTCGCCCCTGGTCAGAAGAATCAGCTCCCCGGATGAGGGCAGCGTACTAAAGCACTGTACAGGCAGAGAAGAACGCAGCGGGATCACGCTCCCGTGAGTTTGCTCCAAACGCTCTGCAAATTCGCAGATATGATAAAGGGCGCTGGAATACCCTCCGCTGGTTTCAAAATGGGTTTCGTCGATAAACCGGCAGGTGCGGTCGCGGGTTCCTCCACCGCCCGTGAAAATGCGGATGTGGTCGCCATCGGGGATACGGAACAGCTCCTTGTAGCCGGGCGTGATAAACCGGATGCCCTGTTTGGCCTTTTCCATGTGGTGTTCCAGAAATCGGGAAACGTAGGCGTAGAGGTAAAAGTTGTAGTCTCCATAATTGGGATTGCACCGGAGCATATAGGTGTGCTGCGGCGTCTGCACCTTAAAACCATACTCGGCGCAGTAGTTTCCCTCAAACTCAGCCTCCGGGTTCTGATAGCAAAACCTGGTCATGCTGTCACGGGTACAGAGCAGCCCATTCTTCTCCCGCAGAGTGTTGACCACCTCATCAAGCTCCGCCTTAAACTCGTCCGTCTTGTATTCCCTCCGATGGTCGAACCAGGAAGTGTAAAACTCCTGGCCGCTGCCAAAATCTCCGCGCAGATGGCCGATACAGCCGGTTTGCCCTTCAAGCTGGCTGCTCTGGTTGTACGCATACAGGCGATCCGCCGGGGTCATGCTGGTAATTGTCAGTTCCATTATCGCTCACGTCCTTTCTTTTTCGCTTGTCGTTTTTGCTCCGATATGGCTTTTTCCCTTGCCTGCCAATATTCGGGGTGGTGAATTTGCACGCTGCTATTGATAACAGCCTCATACGCGCCTGGGCCAAAGTGCTCGTTCACCGGAGCCTGGATCATCTTTTTATCCATCAGCTCCCGGAGAGCCACCTGCGCGTCGCAGTCCTCCTCAAAGCAGAGGTAGCCGCCCTTAACAAAGGCGCAGCCCATCGCTTCTTTTCGGAATATCTTTTCCGCCAGCTCCCGCCGCACCATAATGCCGCCATGCCCTGGGGTAGAAACGGAATAAACGCCGGGGCAGAGCGTTTCACATTCCTGGATATTGCCCCATGGGGAATAGGAAGGGGCCTCCGGCACAATAGTGTTTTGCCGCTGATCCTCCAGGCACTGCACCTCCTCCTGCGCCCGCGCCACCAAATCCTTCTGCGCGGAAAACAGGTCGCTGAAATAGTGGCCCCAATCGTAGTCCGTCCGGTTACTACATTTCCAGGTGACAAACTGCTGGGGCGCTGTCAAATGAACGCCCAACACAAACTCGCTGTCGCCCACATGACAGGAATCCGTAATGATATATCCGGCGTTTTCTCTGTAATCCATCATCGTTCACGCTCCTTCGTCGTTTTCTTTTTGGCCTGTTCCTGCTGGATCGCAGTAAGGCCATGTTTGGCCCAGCCGGGAAGGTCCTCCGGCTGTATCGTTCCCAGCACGTCCATGCGTTCATAGCGGCTTTCTTTGCCAGTATAAAGGTCAACGCAGTAACAGGCTGACCCCCTGCTGTGTGGGGAAGCCCCAAAGCCTCCCATACAGAGCTTGAGCTGACGGGTAGCCCTGCGGTATTCCCGGCGCAGCACCTCCGGCTTTATCACTATGATTTTCCCGTGCAGATCATCCTCATGGGAAATGGGGATGCAGCCCTCCGCTGTGATGGGGCGGTCGTCTATGCCCTGTATGCGGGGCTTGTTGAGTTCTATGTGGGTTTTCTGTGCTTGCTCGGCAACCCGCTGGCCGAACAGCTCCACAATCTCCGGGAAATCATCACTGGCCATCACTTCGCTGTATTCTGCAAATAAGGCGTTTTGCCGACAAAAGGCGCACATATACTTCATGCCGGTATCATCCTGCGGATTTTCCCCCAGGACAACCTCGCGGTCGCCAATCTGCACCGCCTGGATAATCTCATAATCACCGGCCATGCGTTTTTCTGTGGAATCATCGTTCATCACTCTGCCTCCAATTCCTGTTTAATAAATACTTTGATTTCCTTTACACTGGCAAAATCCCGTTCATCCCCGGTAAGGTAGCGCACCGTATCTCTCCATTGGGACAGCGGGTAGCTGTTCTCATCCATCCTGCACAGGTCCAAAAGGGCCGCCCGCCGCAGGATAGGCGAAAGATTTAAGTCGGAGATGAAACAGCCATGCCGGGCCGCCAGTATGTCCAGCAGGTGCAGTTCATTCATGGCAACACCTGCTTTCTTCAGCTTCTTTCAGCAATTCCTCCACCAGCCTGCCGCTGCGGACTTTATTCCGGTCTGCCAGCACCTTGTTCTGGACGCACAGCACCGCCCGGATGTTGGGAACGGTAATGCCTGGGATCTCCACCATCTCCTCCGGGGTGATGGTGAGAAGCTGCACCGGGGAGTAACCAGCCTGGGCAAAGATGCGGAACAGCCGTTGTTCAAATCGTTCTCTCATCTGCAAAGCTCCTTTCTTTTTTGGTATGTAAAAGGGGCGGCCCCGCATGGCCGCCCCTGGCTGGTTACTTCTTCCGGCTTCTGACTTTCAGGAAAATCAGGCCGCCGATGATGAATACCACCAGCGCAATGGCAATGATCGTTTTCAATTCCATAAAATCATTCCTCCTAACACAGAATCAAGCCGCAGTTATTTCACGGTGTTTTTGCCCTTCTTGCGCTTACCCACATAGGCCGCAACGCCCAGGGCGGCAGCGCCCATAGCGGATACGCCCATCAGGGCCGCCCACAGCCACGGCTTGCTGTCGTCGCCGGTTTTCGGGGTGTCGCGCAGCTCGTTGTGCA
>OHYS01000646.1_pt1 | contig 15182 bp, 13 predicted proteins | sample 1580301 | NCBI WGS metagenome assembly OHYS01 (sample SAMEA3882531, study PRJEB24775) | human gut metagenome | biome: human-associated habitat; feature: intestine environment; material: feces | place: Netherlands | collected 2009/2010
GACGACATCCGAACAGCAGCGCCTCCGGGTTGCACTTTCCGGCTTTTGTGAATCGCAGGATCTTCCGGAAGAACAGCGAGCCGCATATACCGCATACCTGCGGAAACGCATCCGTCCCGCTGTCGAAATGCTGATTCGTGAGGATGATTTTTCAAAGCTGGAAAATATTCTGCAGACCGGATGGCTGTCCGATGCAGACCGAAAACGTTTTCTCAATCTTGCCGCCGACCAGCAGAAATGGCAGGCCTTCCGCATTCTCCTGAACCGGAGCTCACAGGATCCGATGCAGGAGAATACGGAAAGCAGAAAAACAGAAGCTGCGGTTCAAAAAGAAAAGTCCACAAAAGAAAAAGAAGCGCTGGCGCTCCGGCTTTTCGAAGAAGCCCGCAAAAACCTCTGCTGGCTGTACCCGGAACTTGGTGAAGCGATTCTCTTCTTTCGTCATCAGCCGTCCGACAGGACAAAAGCCATCACATCCGACGGTCATACGATATATTTTAACTCCGATTTTGTACTCCGCATGTGTGCCGAAAATTCATCGTTCCTCAAGGAAGGCTATCAGCACCTGCTGCTGGAATGCATCCGTCGGTTTGGAAAAGAAACACCGGAGCCGGAAAAAGAAGAACAGTCCCCGGTTTCATGGCTGATGCCGGAAAAAGAAAAACAGTCTCCGGTTTCATGGCTGGTGCCGGGAAAAGGGACGGAACTTATCGAGTCTTTTCAACCAGTCTGGAAACGTGCTGCCCGCAAGTTGGCGGAAAACTACGGCACCGGCGGCCTGCGGCGAGGCCAGAACCGTGGTGGAAAAAAAGAAACCCTGTCCGGGATCGAAAAAAGAGCGTACGATTACCGCCGATTCCTGAAACGCTTTACCGTTACCCGCGAGGAAATGGAGCTGGATCTCGACAGCTTCGATCCAGTCGCTTACCATTATGGGCTTATGTATTACGGAAATTTCCCTTTCATCGAGCCGCCGGAGACGCGCGAGGGAAACCGTCTCGAAGAGCTGGTTATCGCGATCGACACATCCGGTTCGTGCAAAAAAGAAATCGTAGCAAAATTTCTCGGTGAGACGCGCAGCATTCTTGAAGAAAAAGAAAACTTCTTTTCCCGATGGAACGTCTGCCTGATCCAGTGCGACAGCTTCGTGCAGGATGTCACGATGATCCATTCACCGAAAGAATGGGAAGCTTACCGTGAAACAATTACCATCAAGGGCCGGGGCGGAACCGATTTCCGTCCTGTCTTTCAGAAAGTGGAAGAGTTGCGGGAACAGCACGTATTCCGAAACTTAAAAGCGTTGATCTATTTTACCGACGGAGACGGAATTTATCCCGAACAAAAGCCCGATTACGAGACGGCATTTGTCTTTGTCAGACAGACCGAAAAAATGAATCTTGTCCCAAAATGGGCAAAAAAACTGCTGACAGAAGAATGTACTCTTTGAACATAACTGACAAAAAAGCATATCGCAAAATCAAACACAGAAAGATTTCGAGAGTACATAAAGAGTGCATAAGATAAGAGAGATCATATGAACATACAAGAAGCAAAAGAGACAATTGAAAAAGCCCTGCGCGCATACTTTGCAAGAGATGAAATTGGTTTTCCGCTGGTTCCGCTCCGGCAGCAGCGTCCCATTCTCCTGATCGGCCCGCCGGGCATCGGAAAAACGGCAATTATGGAGCAGATCGCAGAAGAGTGCGGTGTGGGGCTTGTCGCCTACACGATGACACACCATACGCGTCAGAGTGCCATGGGCCTTCCGGAGATCTGCAAACGTGCAATCGAAGGGAAAACGGTACATACAACGGAATACACGATGAGCGAGATCATCGCCTCGATCTATGACTGCATGGAGCAGACCGGAAAGAAGCGGGGTATCCTCTTTCTCGATGAAATTAACTGTGTCTCCGAGACCCTCGCTCCGGTAATGCTGCAGCTTTTGCAGGACAAAAAATTCGGCAATCAGCACATCCCGGATGACTGGCTGATCGTGGCCGCCGGAAATCCGCCGGAATATAATAAATCTGTGCGGGAATTTGATGTGGCAACGCTTGACCGTGTGCGGAAGATCGAGGTGGTTCCCGAGCTTTCCGTGTGGCTTTCCTATGCAGAGAAAAATCAGATCCACAGCGCCGTGACAACGTACCTTATGGCACACAGTGACCATTTTTATTCTGTTTCGCAGGAAGCGGATGAGAAGCGTTTTGTGACAGCACGCGGCTGGGAGGATTTGTCGGCAGTGCTGAAAAGTTATGAAATCCTGCATTTTCCGGTCGACGAAGCACTGATCGGACAATATTTGCAGGAAGAAAAGACGGCGGAGGAATTCAGCTCGTACTACAGGATTTACGAAAAATATGGACAGGATTACGGTGTAGAGGAGATTCTGACCGGTGCATTTTCCGGAAAAATCATGGCAGAAAAACAGAAGATGGCGGCAAATGGTTCCGCAGAAGAGCGATCTGTACTGCTGTCTCTGTTTCATGCGGCACTTCAGAAAGAGGCATCCGGCTGCCAGAAGCAGGAGCACACGGCAAAGGAGCTCTCCGAGTGCTTTCGCCAGTTTACCGGGCTTTGCAGGCAGAAAAAAGATGAGACATACGCATCCTGGCTACAACAGAAAGAGCAGGGATTTGCAGTGTGCAAAAAGCAGGGACTGCTGAAAAAGGACGAGGAAGAAACGAATGCGCGGGTCTTGAAAAAGTTAAAAAAACTCGAGGAGACCGCTAAAAAATGTCGCAAAACCGATTCGGATCAGATGAAAGAGCTTTTTGAAACGGTATGTGAACTGGAACAGGAAAAAGTGGAGAAGGAAGTAAAGGATGTGAAACTGCAGATCCGCCGTGCCGCTGAATTTTTACAGAACAGCTTTCCGGGCGGAGCAGAAGTGGTGCTGTTTGAAGCAAATCTGGCACGAAGTCCTGCGCTGCGGACTTTTTTGATTGAGAAAAGCATGGATGCCGAATGATAAGCGGCCACTTTGGAAAGGAGAAAAAGATGAATTATAAAATGATCCTGCAGTACGACGGCACGCGCTATAACGGCTGGCAGAAGCAGGGAAATACGGACAACACGATTCAGGGCAAGCTCGAAACGCTGTTGTCCAGGATCGCAGGAGAGCCGGTGGAGATCCACGGCGCGGGCAGAACCGATGCCGGCGTCCATGCGGCGGGACAGGTCGCAAATGCAAAGTTCCATACTGATCTATCCGATGAAGAACTTCTGCAGACAATCAACCATTATCTGCCGGAAGACATCGAAGTCACCAGCCTCGCGCGGATGCCGGAGCGCTTCCACAGCCGTCTGAATGCGGTGGACAAAACATACGAATACCGTATCGTGATCGATGGCAGAAAGCATGTTTTCGAGCGGAAATACGTGTATTTTCCGGAAGCACCGCTCGATGTGGAAAAAATGAAAGAAGCATCGAAAGCGTTTATCGGAACGTATGATTTCAGGAGCTTCTGTGCCAACAAACGTATGAAAAAATCGACAGTACGGACGATTACCGGAATTGATTTCTGCGAGAAAGACGGGATTCTTATCATTTCCTATACCGGAACCGGTTTTCTGTACCACATGGTGCGGATCCTGACCGGAACGCTTGTGGAGGCTGGGATGGGAAAACGGGATATCGTATCAATGACGGAGCTTCTCAAAGCAAAAAACCGCGAAAGTGCGGGTTTTCTTGCACCGGCATGCGGACTCCTGTTAAAAGAAGTCCGATATGAATAACCGAAATAATCAGGGCAATGCACCAGCCTTTTTTGCATAAAAACCGAAAAAAGGCTGTGAATTGATAAATGCAGCATAGAAAAGAGAAAGGATGAGGTGAAAAGCATGTTTCAGAAGAAAAGAAATACTTTTCATGGCGGCGTTCACCCGTACGAGGGAAAAGAGCTCTCCAAGGACAAACCGATTGTCAAAGCGCAGCCGGGCAACTTATTGTATTACGCAGTGTCACAGCACATCGGAGCGCCTGCTGTGCCGACCGTACAAAAAGGCGACCATGTAAAAGCGGGACAGAAAATCGCAGAAGCGGGAGGATTTGTTTCGGCTCCTGTTTACGCATCGGTTTCCGGCACGGTAAAAGGAATTGAGAAAAAAGTTTCCGCAGCCGGTTCCCCGGTAGACTGTATCGTTGTGGAGAACGACGGGCTGTATGAAAAAGAAGCATTTGAGGAGTGCCCGCACTGGGAAAAACTCGACGCAGATACGATCCGGAAGAAGATCAAAGAAGCCGGAATCGTGGGAATGGGAGGTGCAGGCTTTCCGACACACGTCAAGGTATCCCCGAAAGATCCGTCAGCGATTGACCACATTCTTGTCAACGGTGCCGAGTGCGAACCATATCTGACAAGCGACTACCGCAGAATGATCGAGGAGCCGGAAAAGGTGATCGGAGGTTTAAAAATCATGCTGCATATGTTCCCGAAAGCAAAGGGAATCATCTGCATTGAGGACAACAAACCGGACTGTATCGTGAAGTTCCGTGAGCTGCTGCTTCCGGAGGATAACATTGAGGTTCTGGAACTTAAAACGAAATACCCGCAGGGTGCCGAGCGTATGCTGATCTATGCAGCAACGGGACGAAAGGTAAATTCCTCCATGCTGCCGGCGGACGCGGGCTGTATCGTGGATAACATTGATACCGTGACCGCTATTTACCAGGCAGTCCGCTTCGGCGAACCGCTGATGAGCCGTATCGTTACCGTGACAGGAGATGCCGTACAGAATCCGTGCAACTTTGAAGTGCCGGTCGGCATGCTCTTATCCGAACTTTTAGAGCAGGCAGGCGGTCTGAAAAACGAGGCATCCAAGATCATCTGCGGCGGTCCGATGATGGGAAAAGCCCTGTTTACAATGGAGGTTCCTGTAACCAAGACAACATCTGCACTGACCTGCCTCACCGAGGATGAAGTATCTGCGCTGGCACCATCTGCCTGCATCAACTGCGGACGCTGCGTTTCCGTCTGTCCGGGTCAGATTCTTCCGGCCCGCCTTTCCGTTTTTGCGGAGCACGGAGAGGAAGAGAAGTTCCTGAAATACGGCGGAATGGAGTGCTGTGAATGTGGCTGTTGTTCCTTTATCTGCCCGGCAAGACGTCCGCTGACGCAGGAAATCAGCTCAATGCGTAAAGTGCTTCTGGCAAAGAGAAAGAAGAAATAGGGGGATCTTACATATGAATGGATTATTACACGTATCATCTTCCCCACACGCGCGGTCCAAGGTGACGACAGACAAAATCATGTTTGCCGTCCTGCTTGCCCTTGCCCCGGCAGCCTGCGTGGGAGTCTGGAATTTCGGCCTTCGGGCACTGCTTTTGATTGCGATTTCGATGGCAGTCTGTCCCCTGACGGAATATCTGTATGAAAAAGGAATGAAGAAACCGGTGACGATTGCCGACGGCAGTGCACTGGTAACCGGCCTTCTGCTGGCCATGAACATGCCGGTGCAGGCGCCTCTTTGGATGCCGGTGATCGGCGGTGTGTTTGCAATTCTCGTCGTAAAACAGCTTTTCGGCGGTCTTGGCCAGAACATTATGAACCCGGCGCTTGCAGGAAGATGCTTCCTTTTGATTTCCTTCCCGGGTCATATGACCAACTTCGCTGCCCCGGCAGCCGCACATCTTGTGGATACCGTATCCGGTGCGACACCGCTTGCCGCAGCAAAAGCAGGAGAGCAGGTGAATCTGCTGTCCATGTTCCTTGGGAATACGGCCGGAACGATCGGTGAGACTTCCGCACTGGCCCTTCTGATTGGCGGCATTTTCCTTGTCTGCATTCATGTGATTGACCTCAATATTCCGCTCATCTACATCGGAACAGAGCTTTTATTTGCCCTGATTTTCGGCGGCCACGGTTTTGATATCAACTTCCTTGGCGCGCATCTTTTTGGCGGTGGTCTGATGCTCGGCGCATGGTTCATGGCAACCGATTACGTTACCCGCCCGATCACAAAGAAGGGACAGTATATCTACGCGGTCATTTTAGGACTTCTGACCGGTGTATTCCGTATCTTTGGAAATTCGGCAGAGGGCGTTTCCTATGCCATCATCTTTACCAACCTTCTGGTTCCGCTTATTGAGCGCGTGACCGTGCCGGTTGGATTCGGAAGAGGAGGCAAGAAAAAAGCATGAACAAAATCATAAAAAACGCACTGATTCTTGCGGCGATCACGCTGATTGCCGGACTGCTTCTCGGTGCGGCACATCAGGTAACACTGGAGCCGATTCAGAAGCAGCAGGAGAAAGAAAAACAGGAATCCTGTCAGAACGTATTTCCTGAGGCAGCTTCCTTTGAAGAAGTAACGATGAGCGATGCAGAACAGGCAGAGCTTACGGCAGCACTGATCGGCCACGGTTTTGAAGCACAGACGATTGACGAACTGCTGCTTGCAAAAGACGCATCCGGCGCAACGATCGGCCTGGTTGAGATCATCTCCACAACCGAAGGCTATGGCGGCGGCATGCAGTTCTCGATGGGAATTGCATCGGACGGAACGACAAAAGGAATCTCTTTCCTGTCACTTTCCGAGACGGCCGGCCTTGGTATGCGTGCCGACACAGACGATTTCAAGAATCAGTTCAAGGATAAAAACGTAGAAGCATTCTCCTACACAAAATCCGGCGCATCCGCGGATGATGAAATCGATGCGCTGAGCGGAGCAACTCTGACAACGAACGCTGTAACAAACGGTGTCAATGCAGGAATCTGCTGTTTTAACTACTGCAACGAATCCGGTCTGCTTTCCGGAGAGGGAGGGAACTCATGAGAAAAGATACGCCGCTGGAACGGCTTTATAATGGTATCATAAAAGAAAACCCGACCTTCGTCATGATGCTGGGTATGTGTCCGACGCTTGCGGTTACCACTTCTGCAAAGAACGGTATCGGCATGGGCCTTGCGACGATGGTCATCCTGACCGCCTCCAACCTGATGATTTCCCTGCTTCGGAAAATCATCCCGGACGGCGTGCGTATGCCAGCATACATCGTTGTTGTGGCATCGTTTGTAACCATCGTGGAATTTTTGATGGAAGGTTTTATTCCGGCACTCTATTCCGCCCTTGGCATCTACATCCCGCTGATCGTTGTAAACTGTATCATCCTGGGACGCGCCGAGGCATATGCTGGAAAACATGGTCCGATCCCGTCTTTATTTGATGGTATCGGCATGGGCCTTGGATTTACCGTCGGCCTGACCCTGATCGGTATGTTCCGTGAGCTGATCGGAGCCGGAACCCTGTTCGGTATCCAGGTAATGCCGAGTGCTTACGAGCCGGTCAACATCTTCATCATGGCGCCGGGTGCATTCCTTGTGCTGGCAATGCTCGTTGCGGTGCAGAACCGCATCAAACGCCAGAAGTCAGAGAAAACCGGAAAACCGGCAGTCCCGGCAGAAGAGACCGGCTGTATGGCATGCGCCAATAAGGCATACTGCCAGGCTGTGAAAGGAAAGGAGGAAGCGAAATGAAAGAACTGATTTTAATTGCGATCGGTGCGGCGCTGGTGAACAACGTTGTCTTAAGCCAGTTCCTCGGCATCTGTGCTTTCCTCGGTGTTTCCAAAAAAATGGATACGGCGGCCGGCATGGGCGGAGCGGTTATTTTTGTCCTCACGATTTCTTCATTTGTGACAAGTCTGATTTACAAATTTATCCTGGCACCGGCAGAACTTGATTATCTGAAAACGATCGTTTTCATTCTTGTCATTGCGGCGCTGGTACAGCTCGTTGAGATGTTCCTGAAAAAGACGATTCCGTCTCTGTACCGAGCGCTCGGCGTTTACCTTCCGCTGATTACAACAAACTGCGCGGTACTCGGTGTGGCACTCATCAACGTACAGAAGGATTACACGATTCTGCAGGGTACGATTTACGGTCTGGCAACCGCAATCGGTTTTACGATTGCCATGGTGCTGATGGCCGGCCTGCGGGAAAAGATGGAGTACAACGATATCCCGGAGTCATTCAAAGGAATGCCGATCGTTCTTCTTACGGCTATGCTGATGTCAATGGCATTTATGGGATTTTCCGGAATGATCTAGGAGGGATGAAGAGATGAATGGTATTTTAGCAGCCACCCTGATGGTGGGTGGAACCGGCCTTTTGATTGGTATTCTCCTTGGAATTGCCGGAAAGAAGTTTTATGTGGAAGTGGACGAGCGCGAGACGAAGGTCCGTGAAGCGCTGCCGGGCAACAACTGCGGCGGCTGCGGTTACCCGGGCTGTGACGGAGCGGCGGCTGCAGTGGTAAAGGGTGAAGCCCCGATTTCGGTCTGTCCGGTCGGCGGTTCTCCGGCTGCGGCAGCGATCGGTGCCATTATGGGACAGGAAGCCGGAGCACAGGAGCGCAGAAAAGCAGTGGTACGGTGCGCCGGTACGTGTGACGTGGCAAAGAACAAGTATGAATACACGGGTGCAAGGGACTGCTCCTACGCCGGTTTTGTACCGGGCGGCGGTCCGAAGAGCTGCGGAAACGGATGTCTTGGTTTTGGAAACTGCGTGAAGGCATGTAAGTTTGATGCGATCCATATTGAAAACGGCATTGCCGTTGTGGACGGCGAAGCGTGCAAGGCATGCGGTGCCTGCGTGAAGGCCTGTCCGAGAAATCTGATCGACCTGATTCCGTATGAGCAGAAGATCACGGTGAAATGCCGCTCAACCGAGAAGGGCAAGGCGGTGATGGCAGCGTGTGAGATCGGCTGTATCGGATGTAAGAAGTGCGAGAAGAACTGCACGTCGGATGCAATTCACGTTGTGGACCAGCGCGCGGAGATCGACCCGGCAAAATGTACAGGCTGCGGCCTCTGCGCGGAGAACTGCCCGCGGAAGTGTATTATGGTAGAAAAATAAAAATGAGAAATTCCATGCTGTGGGAGGGAACTTCTGCGGCGTGGAATTTTTGCTTTTCGGTGATATCGTGTTAGCCAATGCCGGGGGTGGCTGGCTTGACTTGAATTTGGGAAAATGATAAACTGAAAGTCAGAAAACGAGGGGCGAAAAGCTAAAAAAATATAAAATGGCAGAAAGGACGGGGCAAAAGTATGACAATGACAATGGATGAACTGATGAAAGTGCTCGATATGCAGGAGGATATTCTGCAGTTTACGCATTTTACAAATGCAGACGCATGGGAACTGGGAACGATGATCCTGATGGAGGCAAGACGGCGCGGAGCACAGGTTGGCATCATGATCCGCAGAAGCAACGGGGAAGTTGTATTCCAGTATTGTGATAACGGCATTACGCCGCACAATGTGGAGCTGATGAGACGGAAGAGCAATTCGGTGCTTCTGACGGAGCGGAGTTCGCTGCAGCTCTACATGGCAGCGACGAATGCGCCGGAGAGCGTAAAACAGATGGTACTGGACCCGAAGGAATACGCAATGCTGGGCGGAGGTTTTCCGATCTGCGTGGAAGAAGTCGGCGTTGTGGCAACCGTAGCAGTGTCCGGCATGGGACAGGTTTCGGATCATGATGTGATTGTGAAATGCATCAGCAAATATTTGCATATCGATGAAGTACCAAGAATCAGAACTGTATGAAAATGATTATTGAAACTAAATTTTGTGTATGATACAATGTCACCGGCAAAAAGACATGACAGTTCCATCAGGGACAACAAAACCCCCGTGAGCGGCAACTCACGGGGGTTTGTTTATGTCAGCAGGTTTTGCATATCTTCCGGCAGTGGAGCGTGGAAGTTTAAGGGTTCTCCGGTGATCGGATGGACGAAGGAGAGCGATGCAGAGTGAAGTGCCTGGCGGGGGAAAGTGCCGGGAGTTTTGTTGTAGAGGGTATCGCCGAGCAGCGGATGGCCGATGTAAGCCATGTGGACGCGGATCTGGTGGGTGCGGCCGGTTTCGAGGTTGAGTTCGAGGTGGGAGAAAACGGAGCAGTGCGCGAGGGTGCGGTAATGGGTTACGGAGCGCTCGCCGGAGGCAAAGTCGACGGTGCGCTGGATGAGGGAGCCGTCGAGGCGGGCGATCGGGGCGTCGATGGTGCCGGATGCAGCGGTTTCGCCGAGGGCGAAGGCCTGATACGTGCGGTGGATTTCGCGGGAGCGCATGGCCTGGGAGAGGACGGCGGCGCTTAAGGCGTGCTTGGCAAGCACGATAAGGCCGGTGGTGTCGCGGTCGAGGCGGTTGATGCAGCGGTAGACGAAGGGTTCACCTTTCTGTTCAAAATACCATGCAATGCCGTTTGCCAGCGTATTTTCATAATTTCCAATCGACGGATGAATCGGCGTATCAGCGGGTTTATCCACAACGAGGATGTCGTCATCCTCATACACAACCGAAAACGGAACCGGCCGCGGCAGAATTCCGTCGGAGGGTTCTGTTTCGACAAGGTGCGTTTCGATCACATCCCCGGCGTGCACGGCCTGGCTCGTCCAGGCGCGGACGCCGTTTCGGAAAATGCCGTCCTCTGTGCGTTTTAAGCCCGTAATAATATGGCGCGAATATCCATGCCGGCGGAGAAACCATTCCACAGTCAGATTTTCCCGTTCCTCCTCCGGCGAAACCACATATGTAAACCTGTGTCCCATACACAAAACCTCCGTTTCTATAGCTTTTTTATCGAATGAACCCCGTCATTTCGGGGCAAAATTTCAAAAAGAGACTTTCCCAGTCTTTCGCAAGTATAGCCGAAAACAGATGGAAAAGCAAGAAACTTACCTTTCTATAGCGAAAATATAAAAAAGTATAAAAGTTTCATGAAATGTCAGAATTTGATTGATTTTAGCGAAAGAAAAGTTTATGCTACTAATAAAAGAAAGAAAATCAAGAAACAGGAGGGGATACAGATGAAGCAGGTGCAGAAACCGAAAAAACCCATAATTTTTTATTATGTGATTGCGCTGATCGTCATTCTGCTGTTAAATCTTCTGCTTTTCCCGAGACTTCTCGAGCCAAAAGTAACAGAAGTTGATTACGGAAAATTTTTGCAGATGGTAGATAACAACGAAATCAGAAGTCCAGATCCAGTCAAATGAGATTATTTTCAGCGACAAATCAAGCCCGGCGAATTATTATAAGACGGGTGTGATGAATGATTACAAGCTGGTAGATCGTTTATATGAGGCAGGTATTACCGAATTCGGAACGCCGATCATAGAGCAGATGTCGCCACTCATGGAATTTCTTTTAACATGGGTAATACCGATCGTTGTGATGGTTGCGCTCGGACAGTGGCTGATGAAACGCATGACGAGCAAGATGATGGGCGGCATGGGAAATGCGATGAGCTTTGGAAAGAGCAACGCCAAGGTTTATGTACAGTCCGAAACCGGCATTAAATTTGCAGATGTTGCCGGAGAGGATGAGGCAAAAGAAATTTTACAGGAGATTGTTGACTTCCTGCATAATCCCAAAAAATATGAAGAAATTGGTGCAAAAATGCCGAAAGGAGCACTGCTTGTCGGCCCTCCAGGAACCGGTAAAACGCTGCTTGCAAAGGCAGTAGCCGGAGAGGCAAATGTTCCGTTCTTCTCCATTTCCGGTTCTGAGTTTGTCGAGATGTTCGTCGGCATGGGAGCTGCGAAGGTGCGTGACCTGTTCCAGCAGGCAAATGAGAAAGCACCGTGTATCGTCTTTATCGATGAGATCGATACCGTCGGCAAAAAACGTGACGGCGGCGGATTCTCCGGAAACGACGAGCGTGAGCAGACCCTGAACCAGCTGCTTGCCGAGATGGATGGATTCGATGGAAAGAAAGGCGTTGTCATTCTGGCAGCGACGAACCGTCCGGATTCCCTGGACCCGGCACTTCTTCGTCCGGGCCGTTTCGACCGCCGTGTGCCGGTTGAACTGCCTGACTTAAAAGGCCGTGAGGAAATCCTGAAAGTCCATGCGAAAAACATCCGCGTGGGCGACAATGTCGATTACAATGCGATCGCACGTATGGCATCCGGTGCTTCTGGTGCAGAACTTGCCAATATGATCAACGAGGCAGCACTCCGTGCCGTCCGTGATGGAAGAAAATTCGTCACCCAGGCGGATCTGGAGGAGAGCGTTGAGGTTGTCATCGCCGGATACCAGAAGAAGAATAAGATCATGACCGACAAAGAGAAACTGATCGTTTCCTACCACGAGGTCGGCCATGCACTCGTCGCAGCACTGCAGAGCCATTCCGCTCCGGTTACGAAGATCACCATTATCCCGCGTACGTCCGGCGCCCTCGGCTATACGATGCAGGTGGATGAAGATGAGCACAACCTGATGAGCCGCGAAGAGCTGGAAAACAAGATTGCAACGCTGACCGGCGGCCGTGTGGCAGAGGATCTGGTGTTCCATTCCATCACGACAGGTGCTTCGAACGATATCGAGCAGGCAACGAAGGTGGCAAGATCCATGATCACCCGCTTCGGTATGAACGAGGAATTTGGTATGGTTGCATTTGAGACGGTAACGAACCAGTACCTCGGCGGCGACACTTCCCTGGCATGCTCCGAATCGACAGCAGCACAGATTGATGAGAAGGTTGTTGCAGCAGTCAGAAAACAGTACGACAAAGCAGAGCAGCTCTTAAAAGATAACATGCCGAAACTCCACGAGCTGGCAAAATATCTGTATGAGAAAGAGACGATCACAGGTGATGAGTTTATGGAAATCCTGAATTTATCCCCGGACCAGCTTACGACAACGAGAATGGAAACAAACTAAAAAGCGATAAAAGCAGATGAGAATCCCGCGTTTCAAGGCGACTTCAGCCTTGCGCGGGATTCTTTCTTGTGCTATAATGCTGTAATGCGAAATTATGACACAAAAAGACAGATTTTTTTAGGATAGACCAAGAGAACATAAGGAGAAACGCAATGAAGAAAAAACAGGCATGGAAAGTAATGGGTGCTGTCCTTGCGGGCACACTGGTATTTTCCGATGCAGTTCCGCTCCGTGCCAGCGCATCGGCAGGAACGGAAAAAAGCGCAGTACAGAACGAAACTGTCTCCGGAACGGAGAACGGTACAGAGACAAAGACAAAACGGGCAGCCGTTTATGTGAATCTGAAAACCGGCGATGATACGGCAGACGGTACAACGGCAGAGACAGCAGTAAAAACCGTGGAAAAAGCACAGGAGCTTCTTGCAGCTGCAGCGGCAGAACTGCAGGCGGACGGGAAAACAACCGAAAAAAACACTGCTGCAGATACTAGCAAAACGGCAGCGGAGGAAGCAGCAGAAAAATATCTGGTATTCGTCGGAATGGATGAAAAAGAGCTGGAAACGTATCGAAAGAAACAGCAGAAAACAGACTTCTGGGGAAGAGTAACAGATACCGTTTTTGCGGCAGATGAAATCGTGGTGACAGAAGCCGGATATGAGGCTATTCTGGCAGCAGAAAAAGCAAAAGAAACGGTTTCGGAAACACCAACGCTTGCGCCAGGCGAGTCTCCGGCACCGGATGCGGCAGAAGATACCGTAACACCAACTCCGGGTCCGACGGAAACGCCGGATGCAGAGCCGACCGCAGAACCAACGGTGACCCCGGACGCAGAGCCAACGGTAGAACCGACGGAAACGCCGGACGCAGAGCCGACCGTAACGCCGGCGGAGGAACCAACGGCAACTCCGACACCGGATGTGGACAACGGAGAAAATACAGAGGATACACCAACGGCAGCGCCGACACCGGATGCGGAACCGACCATAACGCCGGAAGTAACTCCGACGACAGCACCGGGCGAGAATAACGATGACAGTGAAAATTCGGAGAATCCGGAAACTCCGGCAGAAGATCCAACCGTGACACCTGCCCCGGATGATACAGCAAAAGACGATCCTGCAGCAGATGATACAAACCAGGATAACCAGAACGGAACGGGAAATGATGCATCATCGGACCAGTGGAAACAGGATGAAAATCTGGATGACCTTGTAAAAGATGAAATTCAGAAAGAAAACGAAACCGTAAAAAATTTCGATGAAATTTCCAATCCATCCGGTACGGACAGCACAGAAGACGGCTATCTGATCTCCGATGTCTCTCTTTTAATCCAGCCGATGGCAGTAAGTCTGTCCGGAAGCGTTGTATCAGAGGAGCAGACGGAAACAGCAGAAGCTGAGACGGCGGACGAAGGCGAGCATGAACTGCTTGCAGCTGCAGAGCAGAAATCCAACCTGAGTGCCGGTGAAATGACAGCAAGTGCAGCCGATGACGTAAGTACGCTGCGTGCCGCAGGAACGATCCTTGTAGGACCGGACAACTACGGAACGAATAAGACATCCACTCCGACTCCGACAGCCACACCGTCGAAGAGCAGCAGTAACAACAGCTCTTCCAATTCCAATACCGGAAGCACAAAGATTCCGCAGAAGAAGACACAGACCACTGTAAGCATCCGCAGCATCCCGGTCAACACCGGCGATGAGACGCTGGTGCTTCCGCTGGCGATCAGCTCCGCACTTTCTGCAGCCGTTATGTTCTGCATGGCATTCCTTCAGATGCAGGCGAAACGCGCAAAGAGCATGGCCGCATGGCTGGAATTCAAAAAGAATCATCCGTTTGACGAAAAATAAAGAAACAGGCATATCCGAAAAAGCCATTCCATACATTTACAGTATGGGAGGGCTTTTTCTTATGGAAGAAAAGAAAACATGGGCGGTGGGTGCGGGCAGCGGGATCAGCTGGCTGAAGGCTCTTCTCGTTTCCTATCTGATCTCGGTGCTTCTTCTTTTGCTGCTGTCTTTCCTGCTCTGGAAATTTTCCTGGAAGGAAAGCTGGGTGCAGGCGGGCATTGTGGTGATCTATCTGGCATCAAGCTTTTCCGGCGGAAGAATGGCAGGAAACATGGCGGGAAAACGGCGGTTTCTCTGGGGCATCTGCTTTGGAATCGTGTATTTTGCCATTCTGATCATCGTCTCCGCAGTCTTCCTGCCGGGCGGATTTGCCGGAGCCGGAAGACTTCTGTGGGCGGCAGCAGTCTGTGCCGTCGGCGGAATGGCAGGCGGAATGACGGCACACGGCAGATAAAAGCGGACAAAACAGAACATTTTTTCAAAAAACAGACTTTTAAATTTGAAAAACCTATGCTATAATGGGAAGAGCTAATGGCCGAAGACTATAAAAAAGTCGCGCGTCAACTACAATGAAGGAGGAATGTGCCATGAAACACATCAAAACTTTAAATACAAAAAGCTTGCAGAACATACCCAGAAGCTTGAAGATATTGCTT
>OHYS01000666.1_pt1 | contig 14708 bp, 9 predicted proteins | sample 1580301 | NCBI WGS metagenome assembly OHYS01 (sample SAMEA3882531, study PRJEB24775) | human gut metagenome | biome: human-associated habitat; feature: intestine environment; material: feces | place: Netherlands | collected 2009/2010
GCGTGCCCCAGATCGAGGTGACCTTCGACATCGACGCCAACGGCATCGTCAACGTGTCCGCCAAGGACCTGGGCACCGGCACCGAGCAGCACATCACCATCACCTCCTCCTCCAACATGAGCAAGGACGACATTGAGAAGGCCGTGAAGGAGGCCGAGCAGTATGCCGCCGAGGACGCCAAGGTCAAAGAGAAGGTAGAGGTCCGCAACCAGGCCGACCAGATGGTCTATCAGTCCGAAAAGACCCTCAGCGAGGTGGGCGACAAGCTGCCTGAGAGCGAGAAGGCCCCCATCCAGGCCGGTATCGACAAGCTGAAGGAGACTCTGAAGGGCGAGGACACCGACGCCATCAAGGCTGCCACCGAGGAACTGACCCAGCTGTTCTACAAGATGAGCGAGAAGCTGTATCAGCAGCAGGCGCCCCAGGGTGATGCCGGTCAGGCCGGCGCCCAGGGCGGTCCCACCGGCGACCAGGGCGGCCAGTATTACGACGCCGACTACAAGGTCGTGGATGACGACGACAAGAATAAGTAAGTGAAAATATACCACCGGAAAGGGGCAGGGCTTCCTGTCCCTTCCTGTGGTGTTCCGGGATAAAAGACCCAGAGAAGGGAGCGGGCCTTTATGGCAGACAAACGCGATTATTATGAGGTCCTGGGCGTGGAAAAGGGCGCCAGCGAGGACGAGATCAAAAAAGCATACAAAAAGCTGGCCCGGAAGTATCACCCGGACATGAACCCCGGCGACAAGGCGGCCGAGGAGAAGTTCAAGGAGATCAACGAGGCCAACGAGGTGCTGTCCAACCCCGAAAAGCGCCAGAAATACGACCAGTTCGGCTTTGCCGGGGTGGACCCCAACTATGGCGCGGGCCAGGGCGGCGCATACGGCGCAGGGGGCTTCGACTTCGGCGACCTGGGCGATATTTTCGGCAGCTTCTTTGGCGGCGGCTTCGGCGGCGGCCAGCAGCGGCGCAACGGCCCCCGCCGGGGCGAGAGCATCCGGGCCAGCGTCTCCGTAGACTTCACGGAGGCGGCCTTCGGCTGCGAAAAATCCGTGACGGTGGACCGCAGCGAGCCCTGCCCCACCTGTAAGGGCAACGGCTGCGCCCACGGCACCACGCCGGAGGTGTGCCCCGATTGCCACGGCACCGGCACCGTGACCCAGGCCCAGCGGACGCCCTTCGGCGTCATGCAGAGCCAGGGACCCTGCCAGAAGTGCCGGGGCACCGGCAAGATCATCCACCAGCCCTGTCCTGATTGCCGGGGCAGCGGACGCATCCGCAAGCGCCGGACCATCCAGGTGACCATCCCCGCCGGTATCGACAACGGGCAGACCATCTCCCTGCGGGGCCAGGGCCATGCCGGGTCCAACGGCGGCCCCAGCGGCGACCTGCTGATCACCGTGATGGTGCGGCCCCACGAGATCTTCCGGCGGGAGGGAACGTCCGTGTTCTGCGAGGCACCCATCACCTTCACCCAGGCGGTGCTGGGCGCGGAGCTGGAGATCCCCACCATCGACGGGCGGGTGAAGTATACCATCCCCGAGGGCACCCAGACCGGCACTGTGTTCCGGCTGCGGGGCAAGGGCATCCCGGTGCTTAACAGCCGGGGCCGGGGCGACCAGTATGTCACCGTTACCATTGAGACGCCCCGGGACCTGAACCGGGAGCAGAAGGAAGCCCTGAAGAGGTTCAGCGAGACTCTGGGCGAGGGCAATTACGAAAAGCACCGCAGCTTTTTCGGAAAGAAGAAGTAAGCCATGTACCTTGCCGATTATCACGTACATTCCACCTGTTCCCCGGACGGACACCAGACCATGGCCCAGGCGGCGGAGGCCGCCGTCCGGCAGGGCCTTAATGAGCTGTGTATCACCGACCATGTGGACACCCTGTACTGGGATGATTTCCGTCCCCGGTGGGATTTTGACTGGGACGAGGCCCGGCGCCAGTTCCGGGAGGCCCAGGCCCTGTGGGGGGACCGGATCACCCTGCGGCTGGGGGCGGAGTTGGGCGACGCTCAGTACGGCTTTGACCGGGCCGTCCATATGATGGACGGTGCACCGGTGGATTTTGTCATCGGGTCCGTGCACCTGGGCGGAAAAAAGTTTGGCAACATGGACCTGTACTATATTGAAAAAGGTGATGAAGCGTATTATGATAGTGTCATCGACAGCTATCTGGACAGCGTTCTGGAGCTGGCCCGGTGGGGACAGTTTCAGGTGCTGGGTCATCTGACCCTGCCGCTGCGGTATATCAACGAGCACCACGGGGAGCATATGACGTTCCGCCGCCATATGGATCGGGTGGAGGAGGTCCTCCGCACTGTGATCCCCAAGGGGGTGGGCATCGAGTGCAACACCAACCGGGGAAACGAGCCCCTGCCGGGGCCGGAGATCCTGCGGCTGTACCGCCGCCTGGGGGGCGAGATCGTCACCCTGGGCAGTGACGCCCACCGGCCCGGGGACGTGGGCTGCTTCATCCGGCAGCGCCAGGAGCTGCTGCGGGAATGCGGCTTCCGCTATTTTACCACATTTGAACAGGGCAAGCCGCGGTTTCAGGCCCTGTGAACCACCCGAGAGGAGCATAGCATCATGAAAATTGCCATTGGCTGCGATCACGGCGGCTATCTGCTGAAGCAGGACATTCTCATCTGGCTGGAGGAGCACGACATCGACTTTGAGGATGTGGGCTGCTTCTCCACCGAAAGCGTGGACTATCCCATTTATGGCGAAAAGGTGGCCCGGCTGGTGGCCTCCGGCGCATGCGAGAAGGGTATCGTCATCTGTACTACCGGCATTGGCATCTCCATTGCCGCCAACAAGGTCAAGGGTATCCGCTGCGCCCACTGCACCGATTCCCTGTCTGCCGAGATGACCCGCCGTCACAACGATGCCAACGTGCTGGCCCTGGGTGCGGGCATCACCGGCCCCAACCTGGCCAAGCGTATTGTGGAGGTGTTTCTGAACACCGAGTTTGAGGGCGGCCGCCATGCCCGCCGGGTGGGTCAGCTGGACAGCATCCAGCCCTGAAGCATTTGCATGAACGGAGGTGCGCGCCATGACCACAAAAGGATATCATCGCTACCGGGGGCGGAATACCCGGGGCAAGGTGGCGCTGGTCGTTGTGCTGGTGCTGATTCTGCTGGCGGCGGTGGCCTATCTGCTGACCCAGGAGTATGTGGTGTATGATGACGAGGGCAAGGCCCATCTGGAGCTGCCCTGGTCCCGGAAGGAGCCGGAGAAGCCCCAGCCGGACTCCACGCCTGTGCCGGATGATGTGGACATCACCCGGGAGGAGCCCCAGCGGCAGAAGGTGGAGGCCATCCACGCCTGGGAGCTGCCATACGGCTGCCTGGGCAGCGACCCCGGCTATCTGCTGACGGACCGGGAGGCTGTGGCCGTCAACGTGAAGATGTATGACGGGTCCGTGGCGTATCACACGGCGGTGGCCTTGCCGGAAGGCATTCTCACCGGCGGACTGTCCACCAGCCGGAACCTCCAGACCATACTGGACAGCAACTGCTATGCCGTGGCGCGGCTGGCGTGCTTCTGCGACAACGCCTTTGCCGACGCTCAGCAGGAGCAGGCGGCTCTGTGTGCTGCCGACGGGACCCTGTACCGGGACGGCTCCGGCCGCCGGTGGCTGGACCCCTCCAAGCCGGGGACCCTGCGGTATATCACGGACCTGGCCAAGGAGTGCGCCCAGATGGGCTTTGACGAGATTCTGCTGGATTGGTTCCTGTATCCCATCAGCGGCGATCAGTCGGCTCTGGAGCTGCCTGCCGACAAGACGGTGGTGCTGAAGGACTTTGCCCAGGCTTTGGAAAAGCAGCTGCCGGAGGGCACGGTGCTGTCCGTGGTGCTGCGGGAGACTCCGTCGGCGGACAACGGCGTCACGGCGGAGCTGCTGGCGTCCTGCTTCGACCGGGTGTATGTCATGCCCGATGCGGACGCATCGGCGCTGCCCACCGGCTATGACCGGGCCACGCGCGTGGTGACTATGGCCGGCTATGCGCCCGAGAGCGGCAGCTATCTGGTGACGCAGTGAGCGGATTGTCTCGAAGCGCGAAATAAGTTTCCGAAATCAATAAAAAATCCTCCGATAAGCTGCGGAAAATGTAGCTTTCGGAGGGTTTTCTTTTGCGCGGCGCTATGATACAATACTATCTTGTGAACAGATTCGTAAGGAGGGGAAAGCAGTCCCATGGAAAAAGAGAACAAATTGGGCACCATGCCCATTTCCAAGCTCATCATCAACATGTCCCTGCCCATCATCGCGTCTATGCTGGTGCAGGCCCTATACAACATTGTGGACAGCGTGTTCGTGTCCCGGGTGTGTGAGCAAGCGCTGACCGCCGTGTCCCTGGCGTTTCCGGCCCAGAACCTGATGATCGGCCTGGCCACCGGCACCGCCGTGGGCGTCAACGCCTTGATGGGCCGGGCTCTGGGGGCCAAGGACCAGCAGCGGGCCAACGCCGTGGCCATCAACGGCGTATTCCTGGCGGTGGTGGGCTTTGTCATCAGCGCCGTGCTGGCGCTGCTGTTTGCGGGGCCCTTCTTCCGGTCCCAGACCCAAATCGACTACATCATCGACAACGGCATTGACTATCTGCTGATCTGCTGCTGCGGCTCCCTGGGGCTGTTCGGCGAGATCATGTTTGAGCGGCTTTTACAGGGCACCGGCCGGTCCATCCTGTCCATGTATACCCAGGGACTGGGCGCTATCGTGAATATTGTGCTGGACCCCATCTTCATCTTTGTGTTCGACATGGGCGTTACCGGCGCGGCAGTGGCCACGGTCATCGGACAGTTCTGCGGCTGTATTCTGGCACTGATCTTCAACCTGAAGAAGAACAAGGAAATCCATTTGCAGTTCCGGGGCTTCCGGCCCAATTGGCGGCTGGTGGGGAATATCTATGCCATCGGCCTGCCCAGCGTCATCATGGTGGCCATCGGCTCGGTGATGACCTTCTGCATGAACAAGATCCTCATTGCCTATCACTCCGCCAAGGAGACGGCAGCCACGGCCTTCGGCATTTACTTCAAGCTCAACAGCTTCATCTTTATGCCGGTGTTCGGCCTGAACAACGGCGTGGTGCCCATCGTGGCGTATAACTACGGGGCCCAGAACCGGCTGCGGATGGTGGAAACCATCAAGCGCAGCACCATCTACGCCTCCTGCATCATGGTGCTGGGCGTGATCATCTTCTGGGCCATTCCCGGGCCTCTGCTGAAGATCTTCGATGCCACGGACACCATGCTACAGGTGGGCGTCCCTGCCCTGCGGATCATCTCCCTGAGCTTCTGCATGGCCGGAGCCTGCATCGCCCTGGGCAGCTCCTTCCAGGCCCTGGGCAAAGCGGTGTACTCCATGACCACCTCCATCATCCGGCAGCTGGTGTTTCTGGTGCCCATTGCCTATGTCCTGGCCCGCTACGGCCATTCCATCGGCAACGATGATCTGGTCTGGTGGAGCTATCCCCTGGCGGAGATCGCCTCCCTGCTGGTGACCCTGGTGTTCTTCCGGCGGCTGTACCGCACCCTCATCGCCCCGCTGCCCGCCAACGGCGGCGCGCCGGTCCACGACGACTCCGACGACGATCCCATAGGAGTATAACTGAAAATGCTCTGCCCCATGGGCAGAGCATTTTCAGTTATACAGCGGCGGTCTCGGCGGCGGGCTTCTTTTCCGGCTCCTCCTGGCAGAAGGGGTATTCCAGCATCTGCGGCAGACGCATATAACGGCGGAAATCGTTGCAGAAGGCGGCATATTCGTACCCGGTGCAGATACGCTCGTCCATGACCACGCCGATGGGCATCATCTTTCGGGTCAGGTCGCCGGATATATAGTTTGGCACGGGCTTGCCCATGCACACAAACACGCTGGTGGTGCCGAATTCATAACAATGGTGGTGGATATAGCTGGTCTTGATGGAGGCCAGATTCGTGATGAACATGCTGGTGTGGAAGGGGGACAGCTCGATGATCTTCCGGGGCAGCAGACCGTGGCGGTCCAGATGATAGGCCAGCCACACGACGAATTTCGGCAGACCCGGCACGGAGAACATGAACTTGGCGAACTTGTCGGTGCTGTTGGACTGGTGCTCCGCCCGATTGGAGGCAATTGCGTCGGCAATTTTCTGATTCACGGTAAACACTGTGTCGTTCTCGTCCAGATATACCTTCAGCGTGGTCTCGTTGACTACCCCGTTGGCCTGTTTTTTCAGGATCACGAAGGACACGCAGAAGTGGTTGCGGCAGTAAATGCGGCCGTTCATGACGAAGTAGTTCAGCTTGGGATTGCGCAGCACCGCCTTGTAATAGGCGGAGATGATGACGCTCATATGGTTCAGCCGCACCCCAGCCCGGCGGTGGGTGCGGATGAAGTCCTTGATGATCTCCTCGTCGATGTTCTCGGTGACGGAGTTCCAGGCGTCGTAGCGCTTGGGCATGATATAGGGAATGGCCGCCACCAGCGGCGGCAGGTCCTTTACGCGGGTTCCATCAGGGCGCATGGCAAAGCCCTCCTGTTTCGTTAGATAGGGGCATTATACGGCATATTAGCGGACAATGCAATGGATTATTAACAAAAATAACGGCCGGGCAGGAGAAAGCCGGAGAAAGGGGCGATCGGGATAACGTTTATGAGACGGATTTTCCGCTTTTTTATACTCCAAGAACTTCACGCGCTTCATATGCTAATTAGTTGGGAAAATCGACCGTTTTCGGTGGACACCCCTGAAAAAAGGTGCTATACTATTCCTGAGTACGACACAGTATTGTGTTTTTCGATTACATGCTTTGCAACGGGGTGATACGATGAAAACCATGCGTAGAGGGACGAGTATTTTGCTTTGCCTGGCGCTGTTGGTGGCGGCCATTCCGGTGATCCTGCCGGTGTTCACATCGGCCACCGCCGCCGATGACCAGGAGGAGCAGCTGCTGGGGACACTGAGCCAGCGCTTTGAGGCCAGCGGTCCGGGGGTCATTTCCTCCGGCTCCGGCGACGCCGGCGGCAAGTCCTACGGTGCGTATCAGTTCTCCAGCCGCAGCGACATCCCCCGGGCCTTTTTCCGGTGGTGCCAGTCCTCCTCGGATACATACTACCGCTCCATCGGCAACCGGCTCTCCGCCGCCTATGACGCCGACGGGGGCTACGGCTCCAATTTCGACGCCACCTGGCGGGCCCTGGCCAACGAGGACAGCGACGGCTTCCTGCGGGTGCAGCGGAACTATGTCCGCCGCAGCTACTATGACCCCATCGTCCGGTCCATTGAGTCCGCTGTTCCCGGCTTTGACATGGATAACTACAGCATCGCCCTGCGCAACGTGTTCTGGTCCCGTGCCGTGCAGCACGGAGTGGGCGGCTCCTCGGGCTTTTCCAGCAGCGATGGACGGGGCGGCGCCACCGGCGTCATTATGCGGGCCTTCGACGCTCTGGGCGGCTTTGCCAATCAGCCTGAGGCCCAGCTCATCGAGGCCATTTACAACGAAAGCGGCGCCGTGCGGGAGCCTCAGTCAGACTCCTACGGCGTTATGACCGGCCCCACCGCCGACAAGTACGGCGTCACCGGCAAGGTGCTGAAGTATTACGACGGCAACTCCGGCGACGTGCAGCTGGGCGTATACGCCCGCCTGCGGATCAACGAGCCCGCCAAGGCCCAGGTCATGCTGGCGGATTACGGCTTCAAGGATGCCACGGTGGGGGAGGGCGTGTATCAGCTGCGCTCCTCTGCCAACAGTAACCTGACCGCCACCCCTGGCTCCTCGGGCCTGACCCTGAACGCCGTGGGCAGCGGCAAAAACCAGCAGTTCCGCCTGGATTATCATGCCAGCGGGTACTATACCATCACCTGCCAGGAAAACGGCCTGCGGCTGACCGCCGGGAAAAACGGCGTTACTCTGGCCAAAGCCTCCACGGATAACGGTCAGCTGTGGAAGGCCGCCGTATACAACAGCGGCTTCTCTCTGCAAAACCGGGGCACGGGCAGCTATCTGTCCGTTTCCTCCAACGCCGCAGGCGGCCGCCTGATCCTGGCGGATACGGCCATGCAGTGGCAGCTGGCCCTGGCCGGGGCGGGCTGGACCCTGGACGGCGCGTCCTATCCCACGGTAAACTCCACCCTGACGGTGGGGCAGACGGGCTTTCCCTTCCGGGGCACCCTGCGCAACGCCTATGATATCCGCCGGGTGACGGTATCCATCCAGAGATCCAACGGCTCCAATGCCATTACCCCCGCCACAGCTGCGCCCAACGCCAAGAGCTATGACCTGTCCCGGCTGGACGACGCCGTGGCCTTCTCCCGGCTGGGTGTGGGCGGCTATACCCTGGTCATCGCGGCGGAGAATACCGCCGGGGACAACTACCGCCTGGAGTCCAAGTTCTACGTTACCGACGGCTCCTATGTGGTGTCCTTCGACCCCTGCGGCGGCACCTGCTCCGAGAGCACCCGCCTGGTATCCGCCGGTCAGAAGTACGGCAATCTGCCCACGGCGGTGAAGGACGGCTGCGCCTTTGTGGGCTGGTTCACCCAGCCCGACGGCGGCCAGCAGATCACCGCCAACAGCACCACCGGCGCCAGCAACATTACCCTTTACGCCCACTATCAGGGGCAGTATACCTATCAGTTTGTGAACTACGACGGTTCCGTGTATGCCCAGGGGAAGCTCACCGCGGGACAGACCATTCCCCGTCCCGCCGGAACGCCTACCCGTCCCGCCGACAGCCAGTATACCTATACCTTCACCGGCTGGCAGGGCTACACCAACGGCATGACCATCTCCGGCAACGTGACCTTTACCGCTCAGTATGCGGCCAAGGCCGTGGAGTCCGTCCCCAAGGAGATCGCCACCGGGGTCTACCGCATCGCCGACAGCTATCTGCGGGCCATCCCCATGGGCACCACTGCCCGCCAGCTGCTGGCAAACCTGTCCCCCAGCGATTACATTACTCTGCCGGTTCAGGGCGACAGCCTGGTGGGCACCGGCATGACCGTCACCTATGCCAGGGACGGCCAAACCATCCAGACCCTGACCACCGTGGTCACCGGCGACCTCAGCGGCGACGGCCGGGTCACCATTACCGATATGGTCCGGCTCCAGGCTCACCTGCTGGGCAAGACACCCCTGACCGGCGCGGCCCTTCAGGCGGCGGACCTCAACGGCGACGGTCAGGTCACCATCACCGATATGGTCCGGCTTCAGGCGTACCTGCTGGGCCGGGGTACCATACAACCCAACTGAGTATGAGGGACCACGCCATGCGAAAGAATATCTCATCTGCCCTGGCGGGCTTTCTGGCAGCACTGCTGCTGTGGTGTCTGCTGCCGGTGACAGCGGAGGCCGCCGGGGCCAGCTTCTCCGGCTCCGGCAGCGTCCGGGCCGGCGACAGCGTCACCGTCACCTTTTCCGTCAGCGGCTCCAATATCCAGGGCATCACCGCTGTGCTGCACTACGACAGCAGTACCCTGACCCTCACCGGCACTCGCCAGCTCATCGGTGACAGCTGGTCCGTGGACATGAGCGGCGGCAACCTGCTGGCCTATGACCAGTCTCTTAACAACCCCATCAGCGGCAGCTCCGCCGTTCTGGCCGTCACGTTCCGGGTGAAGTCCGGCGTGGCTGCCGGAACCAAGGTCAGCGCCACCATCACCGATATCGTGACCAGCGACGGCAATAGTGACCAGAATCTCAACGATGCCGCCTGGTCGGCCAGCGTGGCCTCGCCCCCTTCCGGCAACGCCAATCTGTCCGGCCTTTCCTGCGGGAGCTACGCCCTGTCGCCGTCCTTTTCCGCCGGCACAACGGAATACAGCGTCACCGTGCCCTATGATGTGTCCCGCCTGCCTCTGGATTACAGTGCGGCGGACGGCGGCGCCAATGTATCCGTCAGCGGCAACCAGCTGTCCGTGGGCGTCAACACGGTGGTCCTCACCGTCACCGCCGCCAACGGCGCCACCCGCCGCTATACCATTTCCGTTACCCGCCAGCCAGACCCCACGGCGACCCTCAGCAGCGATGCGGATCTGGCGGATCTGACTCCCTCCGAGGGGAAGCTGTCCCCGGCCTTTGCACCCAATATCACGGAATATGCCGTGTATGTCCCCTATGAGACCACCAAGCTCTCCCTTTCCGCCACCGCCAAGGACAGCAAGGCCCTGGGTGTTACCCAGCCGGACGCCGCCCTGAAGCAGGGCGACAATGTGCTGACCGTTACCTGCACCGCTGAAGACGGCACCACCCGGGACTATACGGTCCATGTGGTGCGGATGCCTGGCTTTGCCGGGACCCTGCCCCAGATCGGAGAACCGGAGCCGGAGGCCCCCACGCCGGAGCCTGACGATCAGCAGCCCGGTCCCTTCCGATCCCTGTGGACGGCGCTGTGCGCACCGGTGGATCTGCCCCTGCTGACGGGGCGCTGGGTGCCGCTGTACGCCATCCTGGCTTTGCAGCTGGTGGTTTTGCTGGTGGCGCTGTTCTTTATCGGGCGGTCCGTTGGCATTTCCCGCCGCCGCCGTATCCTGGATCGTCTGGCCCGGATGGAGCAGCCGGAGCCCCAGGAGCCTCAGCCGGAGCCTGAACACGAACCGACTGCCCAACCGGAGGAATCCGCACAGGAGCCTGCGCCTGCGGCGTCCGCCCAACCGGAAGCCCCGGAGCCGGAGATTCCGCCGGAGCTCTCGGAACCCCCGGAGGTCCCGGAGCCTGCTCAGCCGGAAGCCCCGGACCCGGCACCCGCCGAGTCGGAGCCTGCCCCTGTGGAGCCGGAGACCCCTGCCCCGGAGGTGGAGTCTGCCACACCGGAGGAGCCGGAGACCCCTGCCCCGGAGGCGGAGTCTGCCGCACCGGAGGAGCCGGAAACCCCGGAATCCGAGGAAAAGACCCTGGACCGGGAGAGCCTGGACGCCCTCCTGGAGGAAATCCGCAATATGTAAAAAAACGGGACGCCAAGGGGCAGCTGTCCATAAAACAGGTTTTGAAAAACAAATACTATGGCAGTTGCCGGACAAGGGTTGCTGACAAAAGGGGTATGTGCCATTAAGGCACATGCCCCTTTGATTTTGAAAAAGAAAAATAATACCGCAGCTTCCGGGAAATGGAAACTGCGGTATGGGGGTGGTGCTTACCCGTTCCGATTGCTTAGTCTGTATGCAAAGCCCACATGCGTCCGGTTACCTCCAGGGCGCTGGTGTCCGTCAGCGGATTTCCGGCGGCGTAGATTTTCCACAGTTCTGTGAGATTCTCCAATCCGGCCAGGCTGGATACCTGGTTGTTCTCCATATAGAGGCATTCAAGTTTCGTCAGATTAGCCAAGGGCATCAAGCTGCTGACCTGATTATTGGAAATCTCCAGGTTACTCAATTGCGTCAGATCAGCCAGAGGCGTCAGATCGCTGACCTGGTTGTTGGAAATATCCAGCTTCCATAGTTTTGTCAATCCAGCCAGGGGAGGCAGGCCGCTGATATAGCTGTTGGTGATATCCAGTTGGCTCAGATCCGCCAAGGTTGATAATAACTCCAAATTAGAAACTTGACGGACAAAATTTATGTTGAGTTTATTTAAATGACTCAAGGTGTCGAGTCCTTTCAGGTCCACCGAGTCGCAGTCAACAATTGTGAGCTCATACACATTGCTCTCTGACAGGGCGTCCAATCCTTCCGCTGCATGAAAGTAATAAATTTGAAGGTGAAGAACACTTCTCAATGTTGAGACCTGCTTCAGTAGGTCCTTCCCAAGTTGGCCGCGCCTGTTGAGACCTTCAATGTGCAGATCATAGCAGTCGTTTTTATCGAGGAGATTTTTCAGTTCCTGGAGCTTTTTCTTCTCGATCACACCGTCCTCCGCCACGGCAAGCCGCACATAATTGCTTCCGCTTGAGGGCGTTTCATAGCTCATCTCGCAATCGACAATTTTTGTGTCTTTATAGTCTATCACGTCATTTCCGCTGTTTTCTTTGTTGTTTTCTTTATAGAACACAAAAGCAACTATTGCGATGATGATTAACAGCCAGACCGGGAATTTTTTCTTCGCCGCCGGGGCGGGAGCTGGAGTGGACTGGGTCTGCTTCGGCTGTTGGGCTTGCTGCTGGGCCTGCTTTGCCTGCTGGGCGTTGTGCAGGGCGGCGGCCAGGTCCCCCAATGCGTCATTCAGGCTGTCCTGTGCGGTTTCCTGCCGCTGGGCCGGTTCCGGCTGCTGCACGCGGACCGTTAGGATCAGGTCGCCGTTTTTACCGCCGTTCTTGCCAGGATAGCCCTGCTCCGCACAACGGAGCAAACCGCCGTCCTTCCAGTTGGCGGGGACGGTCACCTCCACACGCTTGCCGCCAAAGTACCCTGCGGTGATCCGGCAGCCCTGCGCTGCCTGCTCCGGGGTGATGACGATCTCGCGGTTTTTGTTTCCGCCGTCCACCCTGGGCGCCTGCTTCTGTTCCCACTCCCGCCGCAGGGCGCGGGTGCTCCTGGCGTTTCGGACCGTGAACGCCGTGGGGTAGCGCTCATAGTCGCAACTGCCGTCGAACCCGCACTTGGGGCAGACGGTTACATCGCCGTATTCCGTTTCACATACCGGGCATTTCCACATGATCGATTTCTCCTTTCAACGCTCCCGCTGTCTTTAGTTCAATTTTTTAGGGTCTCCAGCCGCTGCTTTGCATTGGCATGGCCTTGGTCGGCGGCTATGCGATACCAGGCGGCTGCCTGAGCTGTATCCTTGGGCACGCCGGTGCCGTTTTCATAGAGGCGGCCCAGACTGTACTGGGCGTCGGCGTCACCCTGATTGGCTGCCCTGCGGTACCAGGCCGCCGCCTGAGCTGTATCCTTGGGCACGCCGGTGCCATTTTTATAGCATATGCCCAGATTGTACTGAGCGATGGCCTGGCCCTGTTCTGCCGCCTTACGGTACCAGCGTGCTGCCTGGGCCAGATCCTTGGGTACGCCTGCACCGGTTTCATAGCAATAGCCAAGATTGCATTGGGCGTCGGCGTAGCCCTGCTCGGCAGCCTTGCGGTACCAGACCACGGCCTGGGCCGCATCCTTGGGTACGCCTTTTCCATTTTTATAGCATACGCCCAGGTTATACTGAGCCGTGGCATAGCCCTGCTCGGCTGCTTTGCGGTACCAGTCCACGGCCTGGGCCGGGTCCTTGGGCACGCCTGCGCCGTCTCTATAGCACACGCCCAGGTTGTTCTGGGCACGGGCGAAGCCCTGTTCTGCTGCCTTGCGATACCACTTTATTGCCAGCCTCTCGTCCTTGAGTACGCCGATGCCGTTTTTATAGCAGTAGCCCAGGTTGCACTGGGCACGGGCGAAGCCCTGTTCTGCTGCCTTGCGGTACCATACCACTGCCTGTGCGGGGTCTTTTTCCACTCCGGTACCGGATTCGCAGCAGTAGCCCAGATTGCACTGCGCCCGGGCAAAGCCTTGCTCGGCGGCTTTGCGGTACCAGGCCGCGGCCTGGGCCGTGTCCTGGGGCACGCCTGTGCCATCGTCATAGCATATGCCCAGGTTGCACTGGGCACGGGCGAGGCCCTGTTCTGCTGCCTTACGGTACCAGACCACGGCCTGGGCGGTATCTTTGGGTACGCCTGCACCGCTTTCATAGCAAACGCCCAGGTTGTTTTGGGCATCAACATCCCCTTGCTCGGCGGCTTTGCGGTACCAGACCACGGCCTGGGCCGCATCCTTGGGTACGCCGGTGCCATTTTTATAGCATACGCCCAGGTTGTACTGGGCCGTGGCAAAGCCTTGTTCCGCCGCCTTGCGGTACCAGCTTGTCGCCTGGGCCGGATCCCTGGGCACGCCGGTGCCGGAATCATAGCAATAGCCCAGTTGATTCTGGGCCGGCGCGCAGCCCATTGCGGCAGCCCGCACCAGATATGCAGTCCTCTTTTCCTCGTCCTTCTCATCCAGATATGCCTTATACCACTGCTCCGCCGTTTTTTCGCTGACCGGCGGCTGCTCGGGGGCCTTCGGCTTGTTCGGGCTGCTGTTTTTTTCCAATGCTTCCAGCCGCTGCTTCGCGTCGGCGCTGCCCTGCTGGGCGGCCAGGGAATACCACTTCACCGCCTGAGCCGTGTCCTGGGGCACGCCGGTGCCGTTTTTATAGCACGCCCCCAAATTGCACTGAGCCGGTGCATAGCCCTGATCCGCCGCCCTGCGGAACCACGCTGCCGCCTGTGTATAGTCACGTGCAACGCCTTCGCCCTTGTAACAGCAATAGCCCAGTTGATTTTGGGCTGGCGGATGATCGCGGTTTGCTGCCATCTTAAACCAAATGGCTGCTGCCGCTGGGTTTTTCTCGGCCCCCCGTCCCGCCGCAAGACACTGGCCCAAACGAAGCTGCGCCCGTTGGCAATCCTGGCCTGCTGCCTTGCCATATAGTGTCACGGCCCGCTTTATATCCTTGGGTACGCCGCGGCCCTCCTCATAACAGCGGCCCAGCATGTATTGTGCCAGGGCGTACTGCTGGTCCGACGCTTTTTGGTACCACTGCGCCGCCTGGACATCATCCTGCTTGGCGCCGACGCCATAACGGTAGGCGTTGCCCAGCCACAGCTGGGCCTCCCGGCTGCCCTGGTCCGCCTTCCGGCGCAGATACATCTCCGCCCCGGCGGCAGAAGGCTCCTCCGTGCTCAGGAGCATCCATTCCATCAGCAGCTGATCCAGCCCCGGGCCCTGCTTCTGCTCCCATTCCCGCCGCAGGGCGCGGGTGCTT
>OHYS01000693.1_pt1 | contig 14263 bp, 9 predicted proteins | sample 1580301 | NCBI WGS metagenome assembly OHYS01 (sample SAMEA3882531, study PRJEB24775) | human gut metagenome | biome: human-associated habitat; feature: intestine environment; material: feces | place: Netherlands | collected 2009/2010
TGTCCAGAAAATTACTGTTAAGTGATTAAGCAAAACATACCCCCATTGAAAGGTTTCTCTCCATGGGGTATGGCGTTAAACGTGCCATACCCCATGGGTTATTCTGTCATCTCACCATCTTGCCGTCTGCACCAAAGGTGTAGAATGTGGCAGGCAGCAGGTTGTTGGTCTTAGATACCCAGTAGCGCTGACTGGTGATGACCTTGCAGTAGCTGTTCACATAGTAGTAATCGCCGTCGATTTGGATCAGACCAGCATAGGTCTTGACACCGTCCACATAGTAATACAACTCGCCGTCCTCACTGACGATGCCGTTCTTCACCTCGGGATTGGGATCAGGGTTCGGATCGGGGTCGGGTGTCGGAATAGGCGCATCCGTCATCTTGCCTTCTGCGTCAAAGTTGTAGAATGCAGCGGGGAGCAGATCATTGGTCTTGGACACCCAGTAGCGCTGATTGGTGATGACCTTGCAGTAGCTGTTCACATAGTAGTAATTACCATCGATCTGAATCAGGCCGGCGTAGGTCTTGACACCATTGACATAGTAATACAGCTCGCCATCCTCGTTGACGATGCCATTCTTCACCTCAGGATCAGGATTGGGATCCGGATCGGGGTCAGGCGTCGGAATGGGCGCATCGGTCATTTTGCCGTCTACATCGAAGTTGTAGAAACCAGCAGGCAGCAGGTCATTGGTTTTGGACACCCAGTAGCGCTGGTTGGTGACTACCTTGCAGGAGCTGTTTACATAGTAGTAATCGCCATCGATCTGAATCAGGCCAGCGTAGAAGCGAACGCCGTTGACATAGTAATACAGTTCGCCGTCTTCATTCACAATGCCATCCTTCGAGGGATCGGGCGTATCAATGATCATGCGGCCATCTTCATCAAAGCTGTAGAATGCCGGTGCAAAGCCAGTATCATTGGGATAGGAAACCCAATGACGGGTGTTCTTCACTGCCGTGTAGTCTACGCTTCCGAAATAATAGTAGTATCCGTCTTCTGCCAAATACAGGCCGTTGCAAACCATGCCGTTGATGGTATAATACGTATTTCCGTTAAGATAGAATAGCCCCGTGTGCTGATATACGCCATGGCAGATACCATCTTCTCCAAAGTCGTACCAATAAATCGGGTCATCATGGTTGTCGCGCAGTTTTACATACCGGAGGCCCTCATAGCGATAACCGTCCTGATTGAAGAAATACAGATTGCCTTCAATGGTGTACCACTTGCCCTGAACAAAGCCGGGGCCATAATAGTAGCGTTTACCGTGGTCAGTGGCCAGCCATGCACCCTTCACCAGTTTGCCGTGTTCAAATTGATAGATTACATTGGGGAAGAAACTGCTGTTTTCACCATCCAGCCCCTGGAAAGTCTCGGGGTCAAAGTAGTAATAACCGTTGTTGCCATCTGCATCCGTCAGGTTCCACCAACCGGACTTGGCCACGCCGTTGATGGCGTAATACCATGCGCCATCGAATTCAATCAGCCCAGTGACCTTTCCTTCACAAGCACCGGTTGTCTCATTGAACTGATAGAAATACTCGTTGCTCTCATCGTTGAGGCCAGGAACCTTGTGAATGCCTTTCAAGGCATTGTTTTCGACGAAGTAGTAGGATGTACCGTTGACCGTTTTCCAGCCAGACCAGGAACCGTTGTCCAGGATGAAACGATCCGTGAAATCCTGATACGATTCGCAGTAGAAATGGCCGCCGCAGGGGTGCGTGGTATTCTCCGGCTCCTCATAGGGATAGATCCCATACTGCTCCTGGAAGGAGGTCTGCTTCGCCATGTTGTAGAGCGCGTTTGCGCCCAGATAGATGTCGTAGCCAACCGAACCGGAGTTCTCAATGCTCAGGCACTGATTATCATCCCACTGTGCGCCGCCCTTGGCGGACAGCTGCACGCCGCTGAGGATGCAAATAGGATTGGCCGTATCAGGATCGATGGCTTGGCTCTGCTTGATGAAGTTGCACTTCACAGTGAGCAGATTGTTTTCGTCCAAGGATGCGGATGTAAGACGGAAGTAATCATTGGACACCGTCAGGTTGGAGATGTCCACAGCGACATTCTGGTCAAACTGGAACTTCACTGTTACCTCGGTCTTCGAGCTTACGCGCTCCGCCAGCTGGAGCAGCAGATCCCAAGCCGTGATGCCGGAAATATCGCCGCCAGCAACCATGGACAGAAGCGGCTCCAGCTTTTCAGGTACCTTGATCGTCATCATATCCAGTCCAAAGACATAGGTGACATTCATGGGCTGGCTGGGATCGATCACATGATAGCGGTCTGTCTCGCCATCTCCTCCGGGAAGATATTCCGCATTGGAGACATCTCTTGTCCACGCGAAGGTTCTGTCGCCGCTTGTGGCGTTGTCAAAGTCGAAAATCGCCTGATTGGCACTGTACATAGCGACCTTGATCGTGGCACTGATGGAGTAGTCCCGCGTGATCATGGCCGTGATGGTCACATTGCGTAGACCGGACGCCTCGCTGCCGGTAAAGGCAAAGCCATTGTTCGCAGCTTCCACAGTACCTGCTGCGCTGTTGCTCAGTTCAAATGTGATATCGCCCGCGCATACAGCGACGGGATTCTCATTATAGGTTGCAATCAAAGGAAGGCGCACCGAGTCTCCGTAAATGGCGTTGATACTCGTTTTGGAGAATTTCAGGCCATTCGGCTCGACCACGGTAAGCGTCTTGCTGCCGATCACCGTGTCACCGGACAGGAGCTGTATTTCCACGCTGCCCTTCTTGACGGCGGTGAAAACACCATCTTCAGAAACGGTACCGATGGTTTCATCCGCGGACTTCCATGTGATATCGGCAGGGAGTTCCGCCGCGCTGCCGGACACACTGACACCGGAAGCGATCAAGCGGACTGCGGCACCGCTCGTCAAGTAATCATAAGCAGAGGTGATCAGGGCATGATCAAACTCCGTAGAGACAGGGGCTGTGGAGACCACCATCAGAGATGAACTAACGGAACGCTCATAACCATCCGAAGGACGGTTCACGACCGTGAGCGTATTGCTGCCTTCCTGCTTCGCTACGAAGGTAGTGGAACCGCCACCGTCCAGATTGATTGCGGTCACACAGCCTGCGTCCAGCATAATCTGTGCCAGTTCTTCAGCACTGCCGCCGGCGGAGAAGGGTTCCTGACGACCGTCCAGCACCATCAAGACAACCTTGCCCTCAGCGGTGATACCCACACAGGTGCGGGAATGACGGCTGTTATAATAGTCTGCTGCACTGGTCACGACGGACTTTCCATCCTTGACCAGATAAACGCTGCCGCCGACGGCCTCTTGGATTTGGTCTTTATAGGCTGCGTAATCGCTGGAGCTGCCGATCATGGCGGTTCCATCCTTCAGGATCGCAAAGAAGTTCGCCGATGCGCCGCTGTGGTATTCGACACCCTCCATGACCAGCGCGCCGCTGGGAGCGCCGGTGGTCATGTTGTAGAAGTCTGCATTCACGCCGACCACGGCATTGTAGTGCTCCACATAGTTCGCCGTGTCGGACGGATCAGAGTGGCGCTTCTGGGCCGCCGACATCTGGTCAGATACACGGGACATGGCCCAGCCCTGGCTCGGATCGTTGGCGTGGTAGTTTGCGTGAACACTTACGTCCTCCCGGGCGATATCCGCCGTGGCAATGTAGTAAACGATCTGCTTGTCGTCCTTGGTCAGCGCATAGTTGATCGTCTGCGTCACGCCGGGAGCGACCGTTGTCGTATCCGAAGAGAACACAGAGTAGTACGCGTCACCCGGCTCCGGGTCAGGTTCGGGATCCGGATCAGGGTCGACCGGGTCGGTACCGTTGGGGTCGCCCGCAAGGTCAAAGAGATAATCTGCAAAAGCGTAGCAGCACGCTTTACGCAGCGTCTCATGGTTGGAAAGGTCGGTCAGAGAATAGGAGCTCTCCAGCGCACCGATCAGGGTATTCCCGGTATAAGTGCTCAGAACCTTGCTCCGGATACCGTCCTTGGTGACCATGCCGCCCAGACGGTTGGTCAGGAAGTAGGAAGCACGGCTTGCATCTGTAAGCCCTGCGGTGAAGTAATTCTCGATGATCGTGCTCAGAGCCACACCGCCGCGGTTCATCTCCGTTGTGAGATAGAACGCATCCATGTCGCCATAGAGGTCCGTATCAGTGAAGGAGTGATCCACACTGTTGAGTGTGCCATAATCCACGCCGAGGTATTTTGTACGAATGTTGGCAGCCAGAATGTCAACGTCCGTCTCCGTGGCATCCACCTTCTCGGGGATGTCCACATTCTCAGCGCAGAACATCATGTCCGCGATGTCACCGGCCCAACTGCCCATGTCGGCACGAGCCTGAACAGCAGCATCCGTCATGCCCTGCACCTTGGCGTAATTGGCCACATCCATTGCGCCAAACACATGGCCAAGGTCAACTTTATTGCCATTGGGCAATGTGAAGTTGCCCAAGTTCTTCAGTGCAGAAGCCGAGGTATTGTTCGCGGTATCCTGCTCGGAAACATAGGCGGTAAAGGCAGTATTCTCCTTGCCGCAGACCATTTCCCAAGTGCCGGAGGTGTACCGCTCCACGCCTGTACGGATATAGTTGATGATCAGCGCATTGACATTCTCACCGGCATTTTCTTCCGCATAGGTCTGGGCATAGCCTTCCAGAACCTTGAAGCAGGAAAGGAATGTCGCATAGTCTGAAATCTCAGTGTCGGCAGATGTGTCATCCGCCTGCTCCGTTTTCTGGTCTTCCAGTTCAATGGAGACATCCTCGAGTTCAGACGCAACAGGTTCTTCGTAGTTTGTGGCGGTATCCTCAATTGCCGAGTCATCTGCCGCATACACGCCAACAGGCAACAGCGTTGTCAGCAGCATGACGACGACAAGGCACATTGACAGATACCTTTTCATCGTTCCTCTCGCCATGTCAGTTTCTCCTTACATTTATTTTAAATTATCGATCAGATAATTTAAGTCCTCCTGCATTGCGTAGAAGCGGGTCTGCTCTGTCTCTTCCAAGCCAGAATCGGCAGGCAGTTCCTCAACATGCAGATAAACATTTCGCTGGGTTCCCGTGTCATCCGTCAGGCTGCCGACAACCTCACTGCTGTCATCACCAATTAAAACCTTGAACAATTCATAGGTTTCTTCTCCGCTCTTGGTTTCAAAGGTAACCGCAATCGTGTTGCCGTTCTGCTCCTGGCGAATGGTAACATACTCCTGCCAACGATCCGGATAATGCAGATCACCGTAGTCCGTATGAACGACTACATCTTCTGGAATCGTATCTGCAGAAACATTATCATTCTGATCTTCCTGCACTTTGTCATTGCCGCATCCGGCCAACAGGCCACACAAAAGTGCAACGCATAACAAATAGCCTATCAGTTTGACTGGTGTCTTTCTTTTCATTCCATAACCTTCCTTTGTTTTTGATTTTGCTATATTCTTCAGGGCGTGTGCCCTAAAATCACAAGTATTCCGTGAATGGATGCTCGGTATCTAATTTCAAGTATCTGTGATGGCTTATTTGCTTATCTGGCGGTGGATCTTGCTGATAGTCACCATACTTCTGCTTCAGATACGCATCACAGTCTGCCGGAAGCCGAACAGGAAGCCCCTCGAATATGCCGTAGCTGCCATCGCCATATATTTCTTTTCTGTGGTATTCCAAGCGTCCTTGCCAATTTCCGTGGTTTGCGATGACACTCGAAGATTCTGTCGGCCATGCAGAGATCAATGCTGTATAGGCCGCAGCAGTTTGTGCGGTATTTTTACCAAAACCCAAAGCTCGCAGCGGATTCACAACCGCTTCCTTCCATCGCTCAGGACGAACGCAGGGAATGGAAAGCTTTCTGACAAACCAAGCTTTCTTACGTTCCAGTCGTTCCTGTTCTTTTTTATCTGTCGGGTAACCATCCAGAGGAAAAATGTCAATGCTGATTCCATGGTTGATTGGAAGTGCCGCGACGCTTTCCTCAATGCAGGCCGTTTCTGAATTCCTCAGCTTGCTGTAGATTGCGGGAAATGCAGGATCTGATTGAAAGTTTTGAAGGAAGAGCTGTTCCGGAAGCAAAGCCGGAGCTTCCTTGCAGAAGCGTTCATAATCATCTCGGAATAACGCGACATCGACATCATCATCCCAAGGGACAAAGCCACCATACTTAACCGCCCCAAGCGCACTGCCGCATACTAAAAAGTATTTCAACTGCAGCTGATCACAGATCTGTGTGAAGATTTGAAGTATCTGAAACACTTTCTTCTGGAGTGGGGTCATTCTCTAATCTCCTCATCATTGCACTGACCATTCCATCCACTACGCACAAAGCAAGGAAGAAGTTCAATGCACCTTCCCAAATTGGTTCAACAAAGCAATTGACATATGCGCCGATATACAGGAACAGAAGAAGGTATCGCAGTGACGGAAGGATTTTGGTGTTCTTCCATATCACCGTCACATTGGCGAAGTTTTTTATGGAGTAAACCAGCAATAAGCAAAATGGAATAATTCCTGAAACTCTGCCAACATCCAACCACATGTTATGGCGATATATCTGACTGGCTCGGCCGCCCATCGGGTACTGAATCAATTCACGCAGTCCGATCCAAAAGCTTTGAAAGCGGAAAGAATCTGCATTCTCTAAGGATGCCCGCCGCTCATAGCGCGCCGCCAGATTTGTATTCAAGATATATTCCCTTATGGACAAGACATTGAAATGGTAGAGCAGAAACGCAATCAGGCTGATAACAGCCATGATTCCAATACATTTCAAAACTCCGGCAATGCCCTGCTCGCTGTATGCGAATTGCAGTGCGGCAAGAATCACGATCAGCAGAAGAATTGCAAATTGTGTTCGTGTTCCCAGCGTGAACATGTACTGAATTGTGGCAAAAAACAACGCAAGGAACATGATCTTTACCGGGAGCCTTTTCTCGAACTTCACCGCATAGGGGGCAACTGAGATCGGCAACGTATTTAGTGCGCCGGATCCCGTTGCAGCTCGATATGTACCTGTCCAGAAGTCGATCAAGCGGTATCGGTTATTTCCGATGTTGACCAGCATATTCAAGGTCGCATAAGTTCCAAATCCGGCTGCCAGCGCCAAAATGCCATCTCGGATTTGTTTATCAGAACTTCCCTCTGCAATGAGCCAACCGATCGCGAATGCGACGACTGGCAGGACTCCGTGGTGGTACACACCTGAGATCGTCCGCATTCCAATCAAGGCATATGTCATGCCTGCAGACAGTAGCAGCCAAAAGCCTGGCGCATACAAGAAGTTAAAATAGATTTCTCTGCCAAGCATTCGCTGCCGCAGCAGAGCTACAAACAGGAACACCAACGGATACGCATATCCCCAATTGATCGCACCGAACGTCAGCAGGAACAGAGGTACAATTGTCATGCGTCGCTTTGCTCCTTATGAATGAAGTCCAGGACCCGGCGCATTTGCACATTTCGATTTTTATTCTTCAGCACAAACTCTCTTCCTCTCGCACCCATCTCATCCAGCTCTGACGGACTTAATTTTCTGAGAGATTCCGCTGTGTCCCGAATGGAAGCAGCACTCTCCTCTGGAATATACGTTAAGAATGGATCATACTCTCCGGGTATCCCGTCCAGGCGAAACATCATGACCGGACGGCCCGATGCCATATACTCCATGGTCTTGGAAGGAAAGCTGTATTTCGTGTATTCGCCCTGATTGGTTCTTGGGTTGACAAGCACGGTTGCTTTCTTCTGTAGCTGGACCGCTTCCTCATGCGGTAAAAAGCCGAAGAAGCGAATACGGGAATCTTGAGCAGCATATGCACGAATTTCTTCCTCCATTTCGCCGGAGCCGCACAGCCACAATTCAATGTCAGGATCATGCAATTCCTTCATCGCTTGAAGGAGTAATTCAAGGCCATAGCGCCGGTTCAACCGTCCTGTATATAGCATTGAAAATGGTTGAGGCTTTGAAACCGGCGGTTCATCTGCAACATCCCCACACATTCCCTCCATCACGAGGTATGGGCGATTTCCCACATGCAAAGGCACAGCCATTTGTTTCGTCAGGAGGATGAAACGATCTACTCTTACCATAAAGTGATAAACAATTTTGCAGTGGATTCTCCGCAAGAGTCTCCTGAATGCAGAAACCTGGTGCATATCATAAAACTCGGGAATATCCGTAATCACCGCTGTTACCCTGTATTCGGGCTTCAGTTTATTGACAGCCCACAAAAACGGAAGATATGCTGTGAAAATCAGGAGTTCTGATTCACGTGGATACTTCTTCAGCCACGCTCGTACCTTCCTCATTCGTATGAATTGTTTTACGAGCGGGATATTCCAACAGCCGACCTCATGGCCGACTATATTCCCGCAGGACCAATCTGTATCTTTCAGGCGAAAGGTTTTGAAATTTTTAGGCCATGTTCCAACCGGCAAGGCATTGATAACAATCAGCGGTTCATCTGTATTCGCATGGATTCCCTTGATCAAATTCCATTGAAAGTTATTTGCCGCATTGGAGACGCCTCGTTTTGATGCGGATATAATTTCCTGTTCCCGTTCCTCTGGGAACAATGGTCCCAAAATAATCATACAGATAGCTCCACCGCTTCTCGTTCCGTCAGTTTATAAATTTGCTCTGCCAGCCCGTCAATATCATTTTCTTTTACAATGTACTTTCCACCCGCACTCTCAGGGCTACCACCGACATCATAGGTGATGACTGGCGTCCCGCAGGCTCTGGCTTCCAAGTTCACCGTCGGGTATGTATCCTGGTGCGTAGGATTGACGAACACGTCTGCCGCACTGTATATTTCGGCCAACTCTCCGGGATTGGCTGTACGGGGTAGGGCCAGGATTCCTGGCAAGAGCCTACTTTTCTGCTTTTCCGTCACTCCTACCAAGACGATTGCAAATTGGCTGTCCAGCTTTTCCCGCAGTCGGCAAAAATCGAGCAGTCCTTTCTCCTTATCCCAAACGCTGGCTGCGCCCAGAACAACTGTTTTCCCATCCAATCCGTATTGCTTTCGGAAACCACTTGGCGTTGGCTTGAACAGGCTTTTATCAATCTGATTATGTAATACCTCAACAGGGTATTCTTTTAAGAAGCTTTGCTTCACTGTCCGGGCTAACCACTCTGATGGAACAATGATCGTTAAGTTTGCCAAGCCAGTAAAACACACCTGTTTCTGCCGGTAGTTCCTCTGCGTGTGATCCGCCCCATATGTTTTGGGATATGCCTTCAACTGTGGACAATCTCCGCAGCCGGATTTCCAGCGGTCACATTTTGCGGCGCTGAAATGAGCACAGTGTCCGGTAAATGCCCAGCAATCGTGAAGCGTCCAAAGGATTTTGATTTGAGAATGCTTTTTCAACCATTTGAAAAGTATTTCAACATTTAAATAGTAGCCATGCAGATTGTGCAGCCAAATCACATCCGGCTGAAAATGCTCGATTTGTGAAAGTAATCGCTGTGTTGCCGCTCTGGAGCCATACCCATTCAAATCGAATAAGCGCGTAATTCCTGCGTGAAACAGATAATCCGGCTTTGTGCCGATTCGAATCAATTGTGCCGCACCGTTATCTGCACATGTTCTTCCATATGCAGCAGCACATTCATGGCCCTCGTTTTTGAGCTGTTCACATTTATCTGCGATAATTCTGCCTGTACTTCCAAATCCGTAGACAGAGTTAATGAATAGGTATTTCATGAAAAACAATTCCTTAGTTGGCCGTGCGTAATACGTTCTTGAACAAGGTGGCATACTTGTTCAGGCCGATGCCCTTTGCATACTTTTCCGTGTATAGTCTCACTGCATTGCCGGACAATTTTTCGCACAGTTCCGGGTCCTGATACAATTGCAAGATATTCTGAGTGAGTTGCACACCATTTCCTACATCTGAACATAGCCCGATTTCAGAATGTAAAGCTTCCTTTGATAAGTAGGAGCTCTGTTCCGCTATAGCCAGAATTGGCAAACCGCCCTGGAGATAGCTATAATATTTACTGGGGGCACACATACCGGTCAGTCCCTTTTCGAGGCTGACAATGCCGCAGGAACTGGCAGCGACTGCATGCTCAAAAGCAGTTCCTCTGAGGAAATCGCAGATTCGGACATTGGGAAGCCGTTCTGCCGCCTGTCGGACTGATGGCATCTTGTTTCCGTGCCCAGCAATTAAAAATTTGATATTCTTGTGATCCGCCAATTGATTCATTGCCTGAATCAAGGCTGTTTCGTCCTGACAGATACCGATATTGCCAAAGTAGGCAACGATAAAGTCCTCATCTGTATATCCCAGTTCAGCCCGTGCTGCGGACTTACTGCCAGCTGTTGCTTCATGCGCCCAATTGGAAATGGTGACAACGCGATTCGCAGAAAGCTCAGGCCGATGGTCAAGAAGGTATTCCCGCATCTCATCGGTCAATGCCACGACAGATTCAGCGCGTTGGAAGAGGCTTCTGTTTATTCGCTGCATCACGCTTGAAACGGTGCTGCCTTCTCTCAGACTACCCGAGGCATAAGCAACTTCCGGATAAACATCGTAGGACACAAAGATGATTTTCGTTTTAAAGAGTCTATTGGCCAAAATTGCAGCAATGGGAAGTACCGGTGGATTCGAATAGACAATGACCGCTTGGTAGTCCTTAATTTCAAAAATATGGAGCAAAACCGAAAGTGTAAAAGAAAAATAGTTGATCAGTCTGCCGAGCTTACTGCGTCGGTTGAACTGCATATAGTGAAGCCGACGAATCGAAACGCCATCCTTCGTTTCTCTAACTGGAACCTTACCGCTGGTGTTATATTCCCGTGGGTAGCCGCACAAGGCACCAACGGAGTATCCACTCTGCGCCAAATATCTGGCAGTATCAAAAGGGAGTGTTGCGGAGGAGTTATATTCTGGATAGAAAAACTGGCAGAGGAAAAGGATGTCACGTTTCATTTTTTCACGATCTCTCTTACTTTTTTCTTATTCCGGTTTAAGAACCCTAACGCACAAATATCACCTGGCACCCTCATGAGAGAAAACGATATGTACAGTCTTTAAGAGGCACCTGATATCAAGGATGATGGATTGGCGTTTAATGTATTCCATATCGTAGATGATTTTTTCTTCCGGCTTTAGTGAGTATCCGCCGTTTACCTGTGCATACCCGGTCAGCCCCGGCGTGACCAGCAGGCGGTTAGAAAAGCCTGGAATATATTTCTCAAATTCTCTGTAGAAATAGGCACGCTCCGGCCGTGGGCCAACGAAGCTCATGTCGCCTCGCAGGATGTTATAAAGCTGGGGAAGCTCGTCCAGCCGAGTGCGCCGAAGGATTTGGCCAAAGTGCGTGCATCTTGGATCCTGTTCATCCGCCCACTGGGGGCCGTTTTCCTCCGCATCAAGGCGCATGGATCTGAATTTATAGATCATAAACGGTTTCCCGTTGATACCGAGCCGCTCCTGCTTAAAAATTGGAGCGCCTGGCGAGTCTATGGTGATGATCAGTGCAATGATCATCATCGGGATTGCCAAAATCAGCAGGCCAAAAAAAGAGCATACTATGTCAAAAACACGCTTCGTTACCAAGAACAGCTTCTTCTGTCGCAGTACAGGCTTTGCTATCTGAATGATCACATCGGCAGAGCTTTTCTCTGCCAAACAGCCGGTCGCTGTTGACGCCATATATCCCACATCCCTATACTCTTAATCTCTAAGTAGCTGCACCGTCAAGCCGGTGTTGAGCCAGATGAGATCAAAAGCTCTTCACGAACGTTAGGTACAACAAAGCTGTATATCTGTTCAAATGCCCACTGCGTGGTCGCATCATCCGGCATTTCGCCGCCAAGCACTCTTGCGGCAAAAGACAGCATCGTGTCAAAAACCTGATGAAGTAGCATGTTGACATTGGCTTCCGGTTTGAAAGTCTGTTCCACCGCTGCAAATAGCTCCTGAAAACATTGGAGATGCTCCTCGTATGCATAAGTGCGGCAATTCGCAGAATAGTAGTATCGAAGGTAAAAGAGGCAGTCGTCCTTCCTTCCAAGAATGAACCTCCAGCTTGCTGACCACAGTTGAAACGCTCTGTCCTTCCATGGAGCATTCTGTATATGCATGCCCACGAGGTTTTGCTTGAGAAAATATGCGAAAGCGACATCTTCCATGTGGAAGGCAGCACACAGCAGCGCCTCTTTGCTCTCAAAGCAGCGATAGATATATGCCTCGCTCAGGCCAGCTTCTGTTGCGATTGCTTTCGTTGTCGTTTTGTCTAATCCATCCCTGGCCACAACACGAACTGTCCCCTCAATAAAAGCTTGCTTTGCATTCCGTTCCCTCTTCATTCGATTACCTCATTTATGGCACATGATGTTATTACTGAGTGAGTGCCCACTATGTTGTGTCCAAGAAAAAAGCAAATCATTTTTATTACTGCGAATGATTTGCTGATCCACAATCGGAAATTTCATGGAGTTTGCCACTCTGCTACAAAAGCAAAGAAAAAGCCCCGCACAGCAGGGCTTTTCCCGATTTGATATCATCCGATAACACTGATTTTTGACTGCGCAGAGATCACATCCCTGCAGCACTCAGCTTTTGCATATTGTCCCTTTTCAGCTCCAACGAAGAATGCACATATCGGTCCAGCGTGATTGTGACAGAGGCATGGCCCAAGATTTCGGACAAGGATTTGATTTCAAATCCGACCTCAACAGCTCGTGTCGCAAATGTGTGCCGAAGTGTATGAAAATGCACACCCTCCAGGCCGCATGCCTGCGTGTACTTTTCCAATCGATACTGCAATACCCGTGGCTCCATGAATGCGTCCGTTCCAGTCAAAACATATGCGGCTGAACTTTGCGGCTTCATGTGCCTGCAAAGCTCAGCCGCGTATTCCGTCATAGGGATCGTTCGCACGGAAGTATCGCTTTTGGGTGGACCAATTACGATTCTCGTTCGAGCATTCTGTGATGCGCTGGTATCACGCAGCCTTTGCAGCGTCTCTACAATTTTGATTGCTTTATCTCTTGTAGAAACGTATTCCCAACGCAACGCGCAGAGTTCACCAATTCGGATGCCTGTACACAACGCCAGCAAGATACCAAATCTGCATGGATCCAAATCCTTCTGCAGATATGAAATGAAGCGCTCCTGTTCCTCTCTGGACAAAACACGCATTTCCTTTTTTCCTATCTTCGGATAGTTGATCTCCACCACGGGAAAGCTTCCTGTGACCTTCGAAGCCGTGAACTTTAAGATCCCGTGCAGCACGACTAAAATATCATGTACGGTTTTTGGCGCAAGCTCATCTTCAAACTGTAACTCTTTGATAAAGTCATCCATCAGTTCTGTGGTAAATCCCAACGGGCAGCACTCGCCCAGCTTTGGAATGATGTGCTTCTCGACTACTGTGTTGTATTTGATATATGTCGATTCTTTCACCTTACTTTTCTTTGCGTAAAGCCACCCTATACAATAGGCGGAAAACAGATTTTGAATTCTGGATGTTGGCAACGGATTTCCGCTTGCTAACGCCGCTTTGCACTTTTCTGCTTTCTCTTTTGCCTCACGGTATGTTTTTCCATAGCAGTATCCATACTTGATTTTTCCAGATAGCTCGCGCCCTTTGCTATAGCGAGCTTCCCAGCGACCATCCCGCCGTCTGAAGATATTCTCACCCTTTGCCATTTCGTAATTCCTCCTTGTGCAGTGATCATATTGGGTGTGGATCTTATTTTAAATCCATCCAGACTGCCGGTTTGACTGCGCTAAACTTTAAAATCAAGGTATTTCTTCGACAAATATTGCCGTGCGCTGATAAAATCACACTTTTTTCTTCCATTTCGCCGCTGAGGCAATTGCATTTCAATGTGCAATATGCTATAATACGGAAGAAAAAATAGGGTTTAGCTTTCCCGTGGAGTGGCAAACTCCATGAAAATGACTTGGTAATCTGTTGTAGCTCAGGAGATTTTCGCATTGCGGAAATCTCCTTTTGTTTTTCCAGCCTGGTGATTCAATAACGTCTTCCGCCGCTATCTCATCTCGCTTTATAAATCGTCGTTCTGCTCTTTTTAATTATATAATGCTCTATAAATAAGTCAATAGCTCTTTTTATAGAGCGGATAAAAAGTGCCGGGCAAGATATAATTTTATCCAGAAAGGGGCGGCATTTTTATGAGCAAGGAAGGCGTTAGCTTTAAGAACAGAGACCGTTTTATCCAGCTTGGTATTGCAATTTCAACTCTGCGCAAATTACGTGGTATGTCTCAGGATCAACTGGCAGAGAA
>OHYS01000697.1_pt1 | contig 14192 bp, 6 predicted proteins | sample 1580301 | NCBI WGS metagenome assembly OHYS01 (sample SAMEA3882531, study PRJEB24775) | human gut metagenome | biome: human-associated habitat; feature: intestine environment; material: feces | place: Netherlands | collected 2009/2010
TGATGCTTTGTGTTATAGCTGTGCTTTCTATGCTGGCGGCGGTGGCTGTTATGCCAACCTTTGCAAAAGAAGAAAAAACAGATGGGATAAAGCTTCCGATCATAATGTATCACAGCATTGTAAAAAACGAAGATCGCAGCGGTGAGTATGTCATAACGCCTATCGAGCTTGAAAAGGATCTGCTTTATCTGAAGCAGGACGGCTACACTACTGTTTTTGTAAATGACGTTATAAGATATGTGAAGCGTGGGGGCGAGCTGCCTGAGAAGCCTATCATACTGTCCTTTGATGACGGCACTTACAACTACAGAGAATATCTTCTGCCGCTTCTTGAAAAATACGATATGAAAGCCACTGTATCTATTGTGGGGGCTTACACTGACGCTGCCTGCGAGGAGGCTGAGCCTGATCCTGCTTACTCTTATCTTGACTGGCAGGACGTTTCGGTGCTTCGTGACAGCGGTCATGTGGAGATATGCAATCACTCTTACGATATGCACAATCTTGAAGGCAGGCGTGGAGTCGGTCAGCTGGAGGGAGAAAGCTACGAGGATTACCGAAAGGTATTTCTTAACGACACCACGAAGCTTCAAACGCTTTGCGATGAACACTGTGGTTTTCAGCCAAACGTTTACACCTATCCTTTCGGCATAACCTGCGAAAGTGCAAGTCGGCTCGTAAAGAACATGGGGTTTGAGTCTAGTCTTGGAGTAGAGGAAAAAATCAATATAATAAAAAAAGAAGATGAGCGCTGCCTTTTTGGTCTTTACAGATACAATCGCAGCGGGATCATCTCCACAGAAGAATTCATGAAAAAAGTTTTTGGAGCATAAAAAAAAGCAGCCCCTATTGGAGCCACTCTCTAAACTGAATCACCATCAGCATGTTTACATTATACTCTGGCAGGTGTCGAAATTATACTTGTTTTTGTGTGATTTTTGTAAAAAAAATGTGTATTCGTGTAAGCAGAGTGAAAAATGCTGTCACAAACAGCTAAAAGCACGTTGATACGCCACTTTTGGCTGTTTATCATCTCTTTACACAGAACTTATTTATCCTTTTTGCCGCCTTTGATCTTTCCTCTTATCCAGATAATTATTACGACAAGTGCGATAACAAGGACAATAAGGACGATAGCAAGGGCTGTATTGAGCATCTTTTTATACTGGTCCATAACATTTGCGTTTTTGGACACGGCAGATGAAGTATCGGAGCTGTCTTTCTTTTGGACGGTCTGGGTCTGCTGTTCATCTCCGCCTGCGGCTCTTATTATGGTGACAGTATAGGTGGCGGCATTGCCGTCAACGTCTGTGACGGTTATGGTTCGTACATTTTCGCCCACCTGACACTCGCTTGTGCCTGTATACCATATGTAATCAGAGGGGCTTGCTGTTGTTCCCTCTATCTCAACATTGGTAACGGAATTGTCAACGTTCACTGTATAGTTATAGACATTATAGGCAAAGGCAGGAGAAAGCTCGCCGTTATCCACTGTCAGGGCTGTAAGAACGCCTTTATCGGGTATGCCGTTTGAAGGTGCGGTCTTAGTGGCAGTGGTGGTAGTGGTAGTGGTCTTTTCGGTGGTGGTCGTGGTTTCTGTTTCGGTCTTGGTTTCCACCTTATCGCCTCCAACTGTTATGACACAATAGGCGGTAGGCGAGCCGATAAGCTCTGAATCAGGGGAATATATCTGACAGCTTTGCAGGCTTATATTTGCATTTCCTGCTGACAGACCTTTGAACGTAAAGCTGAAATCCACTTCTGAAGAGGGGGTATCAGGAAATCCGTTTACTGTAAGAACTCCTCCGCCACCTGAGGCGTTGTCGCTTGACACAAATTCTATAACGGAATCGTCATAGGCGATATTTGCCTGAACGCTTCCTATCTCTGAATCTGCGGAAAATGTCACGGACACTTCAAACTGCTGATCGGTCATGACGGGGTTTTTAGGCGGATAGAAGAAAGCCTCCCCTGTTGCATGGGCAGTGAGAGCCGTCATTGGAACTGCAAGTGCGGCTGTCAAGAGCGATGAGAATATTCTTTTTACAAGCTTTGTTTTTGTGATCATTGCTATCCCTCCCGATAACACGGATAATTATTTGGTATAAACTTTGGCTATATCAGACCACTGTCCGAAATAGGTCTTGTTCCCTGTGGCTGTATAGCTTCTCACACGGACAAAATATGTCTTTTGGCTTTTAAGATTTGTTACGGTCTTTTTGTCGGTCTTATTTGAGGTCACCTTAACTGTCTTTGCATCGCTGAAAGATATATTTTCAGCGTAGGATATCTCATAGCCTGTAGCAGAGCCTTTCTGTGCATAGTCTATATAAAAGCCTTTTTTCACTGGCATGAGCTTTTGTATGGTCTGCCTGGCAGGGGTGATGACAAAAGACTTCGTTATCACTCCGCCATACGAGCCTTTTCCTGTTACTGTTACCTTAGCTGTGCCTATATTCTTGTTGGAGGAATATTTCACTGTATAGTCTGTGCCGTTTTTAAGGGTCTTGCCCGAATATGTGACAGTTATGCTCTGGGTGATGTTCCTGCCTGTGAAATGCTTGTTTTTTATGCCTGCTACCTTAGCTTTGGCAATATCATATTTTGCGGTGGTCACGCTCTTTGTATCAGACCATGCGCCGTTATAACGCTTGCCGCTGACTATTGTATATGAACGCACTCTTACATAATATTTCTTCCCTGCCGTCAGGTTTGAAACCGTCTTTTTATCCGTTTTGTTTGAGGATATGATCAAGGTTTTTGCACCTGCGAAGTCAGAGCGTGTGCTGTATTGCAGTTCATATCCTGTGGCTGAGCCTTTCTGAGCAAAGTCGATAAAAAAGCCTTTATATCTTGTTTGCAGAGATTGTATCTCCTGTTTTGCAGGATTAATGGTAAAAGTTTTTGTTATCGTACCCTGATAGTTGCCCATGAAGCTTATGATAATTTTTCCAACGCCTATTTTTGTATTTGAGCTATAGGAAACAGTATAATCATGTTCAGGAAGAAGAAATTTTCCTCCGTCCGTTACCATAACGTCAGGTCTTATAGGCTTGCCTGTGTAGGAGAGCGTATCAACATAATAGACGCTTGTCAAGTGGGCGGACTTTGGAAGAATGTCGAATGCTTTGGCTATAGTGCCACTGTATCCGCCAATGCCTGTTATTATCATTTTGCCCTTGCCTGCGGCTATATTATCGGCATAGTCAATGGTATAGTCTTTATTATTTGTCAAAGCGGTATCGCCATAGGAAAGCGTTATACTGCTTTGAGCAAGTTCATAGCCTGTGAATGTCATATGTGTTTTAAAGCCTGATATCTCGCAGTCTTTTATAAGCTTTCTGTCGTTATAGACCGCCTGCACTGTCATATGGGCTGTGACTTTTGAAAAGTCTTTATCCCAGCCTGTAAAGCGTTTGCCTTTTATGGCCGGTGCTTTGGGCGGATCGGCACTTTTGCCGTATTCTATGGTCTGAGATGACAAAACTGTGCCGTTTATATCGGTGAAATCGACATTGCAGGTATTGGCTTTCCAGCCTGCATAAAGGGTCTTTGAGCCGTCTGAAAAGTTCACGGACGTTATAGGCTCGCTCTCAAGCTGTGAGTCGGCATACCAGCCTGTGAACTGTGCGCCCTCTTTTGTGGGGGTGGAAAGCTGTGCGGTTTCGCCCTCGCCAAGCTCGTCAGGGTTGAGTGGGCTGTTTTCGCCACCGTTCAGAATATAATCTATCTTTGCTTTGTCACTTGGGGTGACTTTTGCGGAAACTGTGGTGTTTTCTGTGAAAACTGTGTCGCTGTTTACAGGTTCGCCTTTACGATACCAGCCGAGGGTGTAGCCCTGCTGAACGTTCACATTTGGGAACACGGCTTTGCCTGCATAGTCGGTGCAGACTTCTATGGTCTGTGCCACAGCGGAGAATGTTATCTTATGGGAAGCCTGCTCGCTATACGAGGTCTGGCGCACAAGAGTGCCGTCCATTGTCCACTTTGCGCTGTCTTTGAACTTTTCCCCGTAGGTGTTCATTGCATATGCCCCTTGAGAAAGTGCATTTTTTGCAGAAAGGCTTGAAACCAGGCTGTCGCTGTCATTGCTGTAACAGCCGTATGCGTTCACAACGGAAACGGCAATATCCCTGCCTCCTATAAAGGCATTTGTAATGGCGGAGCTGTTTTCCCTTAGGTTTGAAGAACACTCTGTTATGATACCGCAGGATTGTCTTCCTATGACGCCACCTGAATAGACTTCTCCTGACACTGAGCCGTCAAATGTGCAGGCTTTTATGGCTGTTCCTTGATAAAAACCCACTATCCCACCTGCGTAATCGCCTTTCACTATACAGTTTTTCAGGGAAATGTTATTTATTTCTGCACCATTTTTTATGTATGCAAAAAGCCCTGAATACTCCTTGGACATGATGACTGCGTTTTTTATAAGGTGTCCGTTGCCGTCAAAATAGCCCATGAATGGGTTTTCAGAATCGCCTACGGGTGAGATAGTTTTTCCGTCAAAGTCAAGGTCGCCTTCAAGGGTGACTAGCTTGCCCTCAAAGCTTTCGCCACTGCTGACACGTTTTGCAAAGCTTTCCCACTGGGCTTCTGTGGTTATAACAAGGGCTTCGTCCTGTTCTTCTGCGGCGGAGATAAGGAGCTTTTGTGCGTTTGAGATATCGTTCTTGGAAGCGTTCTCGTCCGCAAGCACCTTTCGGGCATTGTTTGCTTCCCTTTCACAGACTGCAAGGGTGCCGTACTTCGCAAGGGTGCTTTCAAGTGAACTTTTATCGGGCTTTGCAATATCGTCAGTATAAGCATAGATAAAAAGACTTCCTATGGAGTCGGTCTTATCTGCTCCAACGTCAGACCAATATTTGCCGTTAAGAGAAACATAGCTTTGCCCTGACTGCACCTTTGATGTTCGGTCGCTTTCTGCAAGGAGATATCCCCTGCCGCTGTCGCCGCTGAATTTTACTGAAATGGAATATTTCTCGCCCTTTTCAAGGAGGACATCCTCGGGAAAGTCAACTGTATAAAAGCCGTTTGCGGACACTGAGCCGCTTATCTGCGTTTCAAGGACGCCTATAGGGTCGCTGTCGGAAACGTCGGTATAGACGCTTAGGGTGTAATCCGCACTGCCCGTTTTGCCCACATACATAAAGCCTGCTTTATCAAGCTTTTCATCGGCTTTAGCTGTGAAAACATTTGCACCGTAAACAGAGCCGTCATTACTGGCGTTCACAACATAACCTGTCATTTTGCTATAGTGATATGTATTATCACAGCTTTCTTCAAAGTCATAGCAGCAAAACTGTCCGAACTCTGCTTCGTCATAGGACACCCAATAGAAGCCGTCATTGTCCTGATCTGCGCCCCACGAGCCTTTCACAAGCCATGCACCGTTATTGGCAGGCTTATATCTGAAATTATCCTTACTGTAGTTATCGTCCCAGCCCACCACTGTGACGGAATGATTTATGATAGTGTTTTTTGAGGCGTCGGGATCATAGTAGGCAGTATTGTTATGATTCATATAACCATTTCCTGCAAAATAGCTTGCGGAAACTGCTCCAAGCTCCATTATTTTACGCTTCACCTGCGTGGTGCTTGAAAGCTCCATGACATAATTCAGCCTGTATTCGCTGACGCTTTTCTTATTTTCGGAGACTATCATATTCTCTGTGCCGGATTCTAAAAACGGCTCGTAATCCTCATAGCATAGTCCCTGACCATTTGCAAGGGCGGAGGCCGCAAAGAGCCAGTTTCCCCCTGATGAAAAATCGTCTTTACCTGTGGCTGTGCCTGAATTTGAGGACAACACCAAGGCAGGCACGGAAAATTCTGCGGAGGGGTTTTCAAGCCCCTTTTTTATAAGATCCTGTTCTGCGCAGGCAAGGGCTGAGAATGCCCAGCAAGCACCTGTTGAAGCCTGATCTTTTACTGTTGTGATCTCTCCTGAGCTTCTTGGGTCATAGGTGGATGGGAGCTTTCGGGCGGCTAGTCTTGCAGGGGACGTTATCTGATAGTCACCGTCTGTGCTTTTGGCCACGCCCTCTATCTCATAGCTATAGCCGTTATGGGTAAAGTTTACGGGAACGACTTTTATGCCGTTATCCTCGCTGGCAAGTGCAAAAGTCTGCGCCGAAAGCTGAAAAGCCAAGAGCAAAGCTGTCAAAAGCCCTGCCGCACCTTTCATTCTTCTCATTTTCCGCCCTCCTGTTTATCTCAGGTTATGGTTATCTTTCTTGTATACTCGTTTGAAATACATCTGCCGTATGCCGCTGTTTCTCTAAGTCTTACTGCGTTCTTTTCAAGGAAAGCAACACGCTTTGCATAGTCGGAGATATCCTCAAGCTTTTTCAGCGAGGTATCATACTCAAGCGTTCTGTTCTCAGCCTGCGCAAGTATGCGTGTGCCTGTGCGGTTAAAGGCAAGTATCCTGCCGTATGGCACTTGTCTGATATCGTCTTTTCTGATGCCGAGAACAAGGTGCAGGACCATTCTTCTTACTCTTGCCATGGTGATATTCTTTGACTTTATACGCTGTTCAAAGATATCCATAGTTTCAGGGCAGGAGCTTACGACAGACATAAATCTGTTGGCAAGGTGTTCGTCGCAGTCAGGTAGGGCTAGAAAATCTTCTCTTGAAGCTGTGCAGAGCTTGAAAAGCATTTCTCTGCCTGCCTGCCGGGTAAAGGACGGCTTACAGCCCTCAAAATCATATGGAACAAATTTCTGCCACTCACCGCCCTCTTTTATAAGCTCTCTTATATGAGAAGCCGAAGCAAAATCACCAGACTCTGCCTGAGAATCATGTGCAACAGCTTCACGCTTTACGGCATAAGGCACTAGCCATGGGGCTATACGCTTTGCCGCCTTTATATACTCCACTGCAAGAACGTTATTTGGTGTGGAGAATATCTCTTCGGCGGTTCTGCCATAAAGACCTATGGAGGCTTCATACATAGCCTGCGGGTAGGACTTTCCCTGAGATAAAAGTTCTCTTACCTGCTGTGAATTTTCAAGCATTGCGGATATTTCAGCTGCCTGTTCAAGGGCGTTCCTATCACCGCTTTCACAGCCGAAAGACAAGGTCGTTACCACGTCCTCCCCAAGACCTGCAAGGAGCCTTACTGCACTTCTTGCAAAGACCTCACTGTTTGAGCATGAGAACGGGCATGGCAGTTCTATAACAAGGTCTGCACCGTTTCTTATAGCAGCCTGCGCTCTGTCATATTTTGAGAAAACAGCCGCTGAGCCACGCTGCACGCAATCGCCGCTCATTACTGCGACGATACCCTCTGCGCCAGCCTGTCTTGTGGCTTGTATCTGATATTTATGTCCGTTATGGAACGGATTATATTCCGCAACTATTCCCGCAATTTTCATTTTTTACTCCTCTTTCTACCCTATGCTTATTTTATTCCGTCTTTCAAAAGCTTACTGCGAATTATGATACTAATATGTTAAGCCCTAGTAAAAAAATTGTGCAATATGTATATTTATGAAAAAAGCTCTTGAAATTTATCATTAATATTGATATACTATAAGTATATGATATTATGGGCTTAAAGTCAAGCCCGTTATCTGACATATTATAATCGGGAGGAGATTTTTTCCAATGAAAATCTTAGTTGTAAATGCAGGTTCATCATCACTTAAATATCAGCTTCTGGATATGAAGGACGAGTCTGTTATCGCAAAGGGCAACTGCGACCGTATCGGTATCGACGGCCATGTGAGCGCAAAGACAGGCGACGGCAGACACATCGAGGAGGATTGCAATTTTCCTACTCACACTGAGGCTTTTGAAAAGCTCGTTGAGGTACTCACATCAGGCGAAACAAAGGTCATCGACTCTATGTCTGAGATATCAGCCGTTGGTCACAGAATAGTTCAGGGTGCTGAGGTATTCAAGGAGACCTGCCTTGTAACAGACGAAGTTATCGACCAGATCGACTCACTGGCTGAGCTTGCACCTGTACATAACCACCCACACGCTCTTGCACTGAGAGCCTGCAAGGCAGTTATCCCAGCAGGCACACCACAGGTAGTTGTATTCGACACTGCTTTCCACTCAACAATGCCAAGAAAGGCTTATCTCTACGGTCTGCCATACGAGTGCTACACTGATCTTCATGTAAGAAAATACGGCTTCCACGGAACATCACACAGATTTGTTTCAGGCGAGCTTGCAAGAGTAATGGGCAAGCCTATCGAGGAGCTTAAGATAGTTTCATGCCACCTTGGAAATGGTTCTTCTATCACAGCTATCAACGGCGGCAAATCTGTTGACACATCAATGGGCTTCACTCCTCTTGACGGTCTTGTAATGGGCACACGCTGTGGCTCTGTTGACCCTTCAGCTGTTGACTATGTTGAGAAGAAAATGGGCTTTACACCTGACCAGATGACAGAATACATGAACAAGAAGTCAGGCTTCCTTGGTCTTTCTGGTATCGGCTCTGACAACAGAGATATTCAGGCTGCTGCAAGTGAGGGCAATGAGAGAGCGCTTATCGTAAGCGAGATATTTGCTTATCAGATCAAGAAGTTCATAGGTTCATACGCTGCTGCAATGAACGGCCTTGACGCTGTTATCTTCACAGGCGGTATCGGTGAGAACGCACCTGAGGTAAGAGCGGCTGCTTGCTCAAATCTCGATATCCTCGGTATCCACATTGATGCTGAGAAGAATCTCTGCCGTGGAATACTTAAAGAGATCTCCACAGACGATTCTAAGACAAAGGTTTACGTTATCCCAACAAACGAAGAGCTTCTCATTGCAAGAGATACTCTGGCACTTGTTACAAAGTAATATTTCAGATAACATTAAGGACGGCTTTCTTATGAGAGCCGTCTTTTTTTGGCGCATAAAAAAGGCACAGGAGAGGTTTTCCTGTGCCTTGATTTGTTTGAACGTACGATATTGGCTATATACGTTTTCCAAACACCATTGTATCAGGTCTTAACGCCTGAGAACTGCGTCTGATAAAGTCTGTAGTAACAGCCCTTGGCGGCGATAAGTTCCTCATGGCTACCCTGCTCTGCAACACGTCCACCGTCGATAACGACTATCTTATCGGCGTCACGGATAGTGGAAAGTCGGTGAGCGATGATAAGGGACGTTCTGTTTTTCATAAGAGCCACCATTGCGGACTGAATGTGCATCTCAGTTCTGGTATCAACCGAGGAAGTGGCTTCGTCAAGAATAAGTATCTTCGGGTCGGCAAGCACTGCTCTTGCTATGGAGAGAAGCTGACGCTGACCTTGTGAAAGGTTTGAGCCGCCCTCGGCAAGCACTGTGTCGTAACCCTCGGAAAGTCTTTCGATGAACTCGTCTGCGTTCGCAAACTTTGCCGCCGCCTTTATTTCATCAAGGGTAGCGTTTTCTCTGCCGTAGCGGATATTCTCCTCTATGGTGTCCTTAAAAAGCACTGTATCCTGCAAAACTATGGCTATGGAACGTCTGAGCTTGTCTTTCGGGATATCGTAAATGCTCTGACCGTCTATGGTTATCTCACCGCTGTCAACGGGATAAAATCTTGTGAGAAGATTTACTATGGTGGTCTTTCCTGAGCCTGTTGCACCGACAATGGCTATTTTCTGACCTGCTTTCACCTCAAGGTCAAGGTCTTTGAGCACCTGTTTTTCAGGAACGTACGAGAAGTCGATATGCTTGAAGTCGATATCGCCTTTGACGTTTTCCACCTCAAAGTCAGCCTTGCCCTCGTCAGTTTCCTTATCGGCGTCCATGACCTCAAAGATACGCTCTGCGCCTGCTATTGCGGTCTGGATATTTGCAAACTGATTTGCAATCTCATTGATAGGACGTGAGAACTGCTTTGAATAGAGTATAAAAGCCTGAATGGTTCCCACTGTTATAAAGCCTTTTATTGCGAACCAGCCGCCGAAGGCTGCGATAAGGATAAAGCCGAAATTGGATATTAAGTTCATGCAAGGACCCATTACACCACCGAATATCTGAGCTTTTATGCCACATTTTTTCAGATTGTTGCTCATTTTCTCGAACTTGTCAACAGCGTCCTGCTCTTTGCCATAGGAAACGACCGTTCTATAGCCAACGACCATTTCTTCCACTTCACCGTTTATCTCGCCAAGAAGCACCTGCTGTTTGATGAAGTATTTCTTCATATACTTTGTGAGTACGCCTGAAACGAATATGGTAAGGAACACTGTAGACAGTGAGATAAGGGTAAGAAGCGGTGAATACAGAAGCATTATGACAACTGTTCCCACAATTGTAAGCACGCCTGAGATGAGCGAGCCTATAGACTGAGAGATAGTTGTGGAGATATTCTCGACGTCGTTTGTCATACGGCTCATTATATCGCCGTGGCTGTGGGTATCGAGATACTTTATAGGAAGTCTTACAAGGCTTGAGAACAAGTCTTTACGCATGGTCTTTACTGTGTACTGTGAAAGCTTTGCAGAGAATATTCCCTGCATATAGGTGAAAACAGAGGACAGGAGATAAACTGCCCCAAGACCTATGAGCGTTTTGCCAAGCGCACCGAAGTCAACGCTTGTTTTCTTTTTGGTGAGAGTAATGCAGTCTATGGCTATCTGCTGGATAGACGGTGCGGCAAGATTGAGCAGAGTTATGATGAGCATTACACCGATAAGAGCGAAAAACAGATATCTGTTTCTGCCTATATAGCCTATGAGCTTTTTAAGGGTGTTCTTTGCGTCCTTAGGCTTTTCCATTGTGAGCCTTGCACCGTGAGGTCCGCCCGGTTTTCTTCCGCCGGGTCCCATTGGAGGCATTGGAGGCATTACACTTCACCTCCTGACGTTTTTACCTGTGAGGCGTAGATATCCTGATATACCTCGCAGGTCTTTAGCAGATTTTCATGAGTATCGCAGGCACAAAGCTTGCCGTGGTCAAGGACGGCTATCCTGTCGCATGATTTTACGCTCTGGATACGCTGTGCGATTATGATAAGGGTAGTGCCGTTCATTTTGCGGTCTATCTCCGCACGGAGCTTAGCTTCTGTGCCAAGGTCGAGGGCGGAGGTGGAATCATCAAGAATGAGGATCTCAGGTTTTTTAAGTACCGCTCTTGAGATAGAAAGCCTTTGCTTTTGACCGCCTGACAGTGAAGCACCCTTTTCAGCTATAATACCCTCATAGCCTGCAGGTATCTTCTGAATGAACTCGTCAGCCTGAGCTGCCTGTGCAGCGGAGATGACCTCCTCATGGGTAGCGTTTTTGTCGCCCCATTTTATGTTGTCCTCAACTGTGCCTGAGAAAAGCTCGCTCTTTTGCAGGACTATGCCAACTTTCTTTCTAAGCTCGTCAAGCTTACAATCCTTGACGTTTACGCCGTCAACGAGGACTTCCCCTGCTGTACAATCGTAAAATCTTGGAATAAGATTTACAAGTGAAGATTTTCCCGAACCAGTTGCACCTAGTATGGCGACGCTCTCGCCTGACTTTATATCAAGGGTAAAGTCTGAGATAACAGGTCTGCCCTTGGTTTCAGGATAGGAGAATGAAACGTTTTTAAAGCTCACTGTGCCCCCTGTTTTATCTGAAAGGGAAACGCTGCCGCTTTTTATAACTGGGTCAGTTTCAAGGACTTCTCTCAATCTGTTTGCAGATGCGGAAGCCTTTGCGAGGGTCTGGAACATCATAGACATCATCATTACGCCATGCAAGACCTGAGTAAGATATGTGATAGCCGCCATGACCTCGCCGATCTTCATAGCTTGTGCCTGCACCTGCCAGCCGCCTATAACTATAACGGCAATAACAGACAGATTGAGTATTATCATAAGAAGCGGCTGAAGGATAGCCATAAGGGTCTGAACACGGAGGTTTGATTCCATAAGGCTTATATTTGCATCGTCAAAACGCTTTTCTTCTGTATCCTCTCTCACATAGGCTTTTACTACTCTTGCGCCTGTGACGTTCTCCTGAACCACAGAGTTTACGCTGTCAAGACGTTTTGCAACGATAGAATAGTATGGGTTTGCCTTTTTGAGAATTACTATCATCATGATTATCTCGATAGGCAGTGCACAGAGAATTATGATGCCGAACCTGACGTTCAGAGTGAGCATCATGATTATTCCGCCGAAGAACAGCAGGCTGTCACGCACCAACATTCTCAGCATGAAGTCTACCATTTGCTGGATAGCGGTTATATCCGCTGTAAGACGTGTTACCAGCGAGCCTGTGGTGAACTTGTCGGTCTGTTCAAATGAAAGACCCATGACACGTTTAAAAACGTCCACACGCAGATCTCTTGAAAAGCTTTGGGAAGCTATCCCACCGAATGCAGAAGCCGCAATTCCGCAAGCTCCGCCGCCTATAAGAACAAGGAGCATGAGAAGTCCTGTTCTTATGATAAGATCCATATCCTGACCCAGCACGCCATCGTCAACTATTTTTGACATAAGCTTTGGCTGAAGCAGGTCGCCCAGCACTTCTCCCACCATGGATAGAGGTGTCAGCACCGCAAACAGTGCATAGGGCTTCAAGTATTTGCTTAGTTTTACTTTCAAAGCAGTTCCTCCTAAAATTTTATTTCAGGCTACTTATACGCAGGGGAACATTGACGGAAGATAGCAAATACAGAGCAGTGGGCTGTCAAGGACGCCAGCCACTACAAAATGTGTGATATAACTTTTTATGTAGTGGCGAACAGCGTTCGCCCGCATTGCTTTTGTTTTGCTAATGATCGCATCGACTTTTCACTGCTGGTGACAAGGCAGAGCCTTTGAAATCACAGCCCTAATTGTGCATTATCTCAAGCTCCCTGGACAGCTCCTGCGCTGTCATTTTTCTGCTGAGGGAGGCTTTGTCTATCATTATGGTAACAGGCTCTTTTCCGTGGATATCGAACCAGTTGTCAGAGAACACGCAGTCGGCAGTTTTCAGGCTGAGGCAGACGCTTTTGGCATAATTCTCGGCACAGAATGTCAGGGCGAATTTATCCTCGCTTTCTGATATGCCGTAGGTTATGGCAGGCTCTAAGAATGTAAATTCTTTCGGGCGCACAAAGAGAGTTGTGCCGAAGCTCAACACCTTGCCGTTCTCCATAATGGAATATTCGAGATATTTTTCACGAGGGTCGGTACGGCTGACAAGCTCCTGTGAAAGGTCTATGTCAAGGACGTTCTGTGCTGTGAGAGCCGGAACGTTCACGGATTTTTCTCCGCTTTGCAAAATTTCTGCTTTGTTGTTTCTCAGCGTCCATTTTACCACACCCTCAAAGGCTGTCATTCGCTCGTTGGATATGTTAAGGACAGGCTTTTTTCTATTGGTATCGTCGCAGGAGATAAGGCACGGACCGTAAAAACGCTTTGCATAATAATGCAGACCTTTCCACCTGCCGAAATAGTCGATACTTGACCATGAGATAACAGGGTTTGAATCGTTCACCTGCCAATAGGCTGAACCCATACATCTGCCCCTTGCTCTTCTCATATGCTCAACATTTGAGCGTATGCAATCCGCCTGAACAAGCTGTGAGGAATAGATGAGCTGTTTGAAATCATATGGATATCTTACCATTTGAGCGAGATAGTACATTATCTTCTCGTTGCCCTGGACGCACTTCTGATGCGCCGCCATAACTGGTGAGCAAAGGTCAAAGTCGCCCTTTGTTTCATCGGCAAAGGCACGGCAGGTCTTTATATCAGGCAGGCTTTCAAAGCCGTATTCTGAGCAGAAGCGGTAATAAAATTCTCTGAACGCTTCGATAGGCTTGAAGTTGTGCCAAACGTCCCAATAGTGCATATCCCCTGCATGGTTTGAGGAAGCGTCCTTGAAGCCTCCCCCTGATGAAGGTGATGACGGCCAATAGAATGTGTTTTCGCATGGGTCATAGGCTTTAAGCACCTGTGGGATAATATCCTCAAAAATGATAAGATAGTCACGCTTTGCTTCCTCGTCCTCGGGGAGACCCCAATATTCCCATGCGGATTCTATCTCGTTGTTGCCACACCACAGACCAAGAGAGGGGTGGTTTCTCAGGCGGATAACGTTGTCACGAACTTCCCCACGGACAGTTTCTTCAAACTCCTCCGTGAGCAGATATGCAGAGCAGGCGAACATAAAGTCCTGCCACACCACCAGGCCCAGCTCGTCGCAGATGTCATAAAACTCGTCGCTGGGATAATAGCCGCCGCCCCACACCCGGACGCAGTTGAAGTTGGCCGCCACGCACTGTT
>OHYS01000715.1_pt1 | contig 13894 bp, 8 predicted proteins | sample 1580301 | NCBI WGS metagenome assembly OHYS01 (sample SAMEA3882531, study PRJEB24775) | human gut metagenome | biome: human-associated habitat; feature: intestine environment; material: feces | place: Netherlands | collected 2009/2010
TATGAAGCAGGACGGGCAGTCGGTATGGGTGGATCTGCTGGTGGGGGACGATACGATTCGGATCTTTAACAACCACTTGCATTCGACCGCAATTACCGTGCATGACGATAAGTATCTTTCGGAGCATCAGTTTCTTACGGATACCGCTGGCGGAGCGAAAATCAAGAATATCTTCCGCAGGTTCCGCGACAACAGCATGTTGCGGGCGGCACAGGCGGACACGATCGCTCGGGCGATCGCTGCGACTCCGGGCTGTAAGATCGTTTGCGGTGACTTTAACGATACGCCTATGTCCTATGCCTATCGGGTGATGGCACAAGACCTCGACGATGCTTTCCGGGCGAGCGGTAAGGGGTATTCCTATACTTTTCGCGGATTCATGGATGTTTTGCGGATCGATTACGTCCTCTATTCCGAAGATTTGGAGTGTCTCGATTACCAGGTTTTGTACGATGTGGATTTGTCGGATCACTATCCGGTCGTAGTCCGGTTGAGGCCGGTTAAAAAATAGTTGTTGTTATGATTTTGGATTCATTGAGAAACTGGGCTTTTTATTGCGGGGCCGATTCCCGGTTGAAGCGGGCGTTGGAATACCTCGCAGCGGCCGATTTGAATACTCTTGAGCCGGGGCGGTACGAGATCGAAGGAGCTGAAATTTTTATGAAAGTGACAGAAGGGGAGCTCAAACGGGAAGAGGAGGCTTCGCTGGAGGTGCACGATAAATATATCGACGTACAGGTATTGATCGCCGGCGAAGTCGAAACGATGGGTTGGCGGGAGCGTCGGGAGTGCCGTGTTCCCCGGGGGCCTTTCGATGCGGAAGAAGACATTCGGTTTTTTGCAGACCGGCCGCAGCTTTTCGTCGGGATCAGGCCTGGACAGTTCGTCGTTTTCGGTCCCGAGGACGCCCATGCTCCGATGATCGGTCGGGGACGGATCAAAAAGGCGGTCGTAAAGGTGATGAAATAGGGGCTTGTGCCGCGTGTCGCAGGACTCGGAAAGAGATAGAAACTAAACAGGGACGGTGCCAATGACGGCACCGTCCCTGTTTATTGCGGACGAATCGGGATTTTCTACCGGATTTTTTCGGCAATGGCTTTGGCAAGTGCCGTGCAGCATTGTGCCCCCTGATCGTCGTATCCCTGTTTCATTTCTGTCGGCTGGCAGATGGCCTCCCATTTCATTTTCTGGGCGAATTCTCCCAGCAGGCGTACCGCTGCTCCAGCCCAGGTATAGGAGCCGAAATAGGCGAATTTCCGGCAGGGAATGCAACGTTCGCTGATTTTTTGCAGCAGGGACCCGACTTCGGGGAAGAGTTCGCCGTTGTAGGTCGGAGAACCCACGATCAGCGTGTCGTATTTGAAAATGTCGCGGATGACATTCGAAATGTCGGCATACGAAAGGTTGTAAACGATGATGTTTTTTACACCCTGTACGGCCAGCTCCCGAGCGATTTTCTCGGCCATCTGGGCCGTATTGCCATACATCGAACCATAGGCGATCACCACACCCGGTTCGCCTTCGTAGCGACTCAACTGATCGTAGATACCTATTACGCGCCCGATTTCCTGCTGCCATACGGGGCCGTGCGTCGAGCAGATCGTTTCGATGGGAAGGCCGCTCAGTTTTTGGAGGGCTTTCTGTACGGGGGCGCCGTATTTGCCCACGATGCAGGCGTAGTAGCGGCGCATCTCGTCCCAGAAATGGTCCAGCGAAAGCTGGCTGTCCAGGATACCGCCGTTCAGGGCACCGAACGTGCCGAACGCATCCGCCGAGAAGAGTACCTTGTGTTCGGGGCAATAAGTGACCATCACTTCGGGCCAGTGAACCATCGGCGCCATATAGAACGAGAGGTTTTTTTGGCCGAGCGAAATGCTTTCGCCCTCTTTGACTTCCCGGGTGAGGGTATGGATGCCGTAATATCCGTCGAGCATCTGAAGGGTTTTGGCATTGCCCACGATCTGCATCTCGGGGTAGAGCAGGCGCAGGGTTTTGATCGAAGAGGAGTGGTCCGGCTCCATGTGATCGACCACCAGGTAATCGATCGGCCGGTCTTTCAGGATCGCGCGGATATTGTCGATGAACTGTTCGCCGAACGATACTTCGACCGTGTCGATCAGAGCGACTTTTTCGTCGATGACCAGGTATGAGTTGTAGGAAACGCCGTAAGGAAGCGACCACAGCGATTCGAAACGGGTCGTGGTGCGGTCATTGACGCCGACGTAGTGTATTCCGGGTAATATTTCTGTAAAAGCCATAAATTGTTTAGGTTTTGATTCGGCGCGAAGATACGAAAAAAATCGTTTCGATCCATTGCTGCCGAATTTTATATATTATAAGGTGTCGAATAAGAGCGGGGTGTAAAACCGGTATTTTTCCGCTGCTTTGTCGGGCAAATGGCTTTTCCGCGCCGTTTTTGTCGCAAGTCAGATCTTAAATTGGTCAATATGGGATTTGAAAGGAGATAAATCCGAATATACGTGCTTTTTTTGATTATTTTGAATACGGTTATTTGCTTATGAAGCAATTAATTTCTATATTTGCTCGGAACTTTTTATTTCAAACTCAATTTTTAAATTAACGCTTATGATTAAGAAAATTGTACTATCGTTAATTACTGTACTGAGTTTCTGTTCGTTGGCTCTTGCGCAAAACAAGCAGGTGACGGGTACGGTTACCGATGAGAAGGGAGAACCTATCATCGGTGCTACGGTTGTGGCAGAGGGTACGTCTGCCGGTACGACGACCGGAGGAGACGGGCAGTTTACATTGACGGTTCCCGCCAATGCGACGCTCTCGATCTCTTTTATCGGTTACGAAACCCAGAAGGTGAGCGTAGCCGGTAAGACGCATATCGACGTGACTCTCGGGGAAGAGGCTACGGGCATCGAGGATGTCGTGGTGATCGGTTATGGTACGGGTAAGAAGATCGGTTCGGTGATTGGTTCTGTAGATCAGGTGAAGTCCGAGAAGATCGAAAACCGTCCCAGCACCAACGTCGTGGACGCTTTGCAGGGTCAGGTAGCCGGTCTTCAGATTATGACCGGTAACGGTGAGTTGACTTCGACTTCTTCGATCCGTATTCATGGTCTGGGTTCTATGGGTGCCGATACGTCGCCGCTGATTCTGTTGGACGGTGCGCCGATTCAGGCTTCGACGCTGCAGACGATCAACCAGAACGATATCGCTTCGGTGAACGTCCTCAAGGACGCTTCGGCGACTTCGATCTACGGTTCGCGTGCTGCCAACGGTGTTATCTATGTGCAGACCAAAACCGGTCGTCGCAACCAGGAGAGTGTCGATGTGACGCTTACGGGACAATACTCCATGTCGAGTGCCGTATCGCCTGAATTGAATATGATGAGTGCGAACGAGATGTTGGATTATATCGGTGCGGCTGTTGCCGTTCGTTTGTCGGGCGATGCCTTGACGACTCCTGATAAGATTGCGTCCGGCCGTCAATATTTTATCCGTAATTTCGGTCTGGCTAAGTTCATGGATGAGAACTATAATCCTATGAATGACTACAAGTGGTGGAACGAGATTCTTGAGAGAAATGCGCCGATGTATCAGGTCGATCTGTCGGTTTCGGGCGGCTCGGCGAAGACCTCTTACTATTTCTCGGGTAACTATGCCAATAAGACCGGTATTCTGCCCGGTTCGGAGTTGGATCGTTACAATTTCCGTACGAATATCGATACCAGGGCTAACAACTGGCTGCGTTTGGGCTTGAACCTCGGTTTGGGTTATCAGCACAGTTCGATTGCTGATACGGATGAATCGATGGGCGCTCTGTATGTATCGAACCCGGTGATGGCATCGTTGATTACGCCTCCTTACCAGCCTCTCTATGACGATAACGGTCAGATGCTCAATTTCTTTGATGCTACCCAAGCCATCAACCCGTTGATGACTGCAGACTATATGCCTCGCTGGCAGAATCGTATTACGATGAATGGTATGGCTTTCATTGAACTGACTCCGGTGAAGGGGCTGACGATCCGCTCCTCTCTTGCTGTGGATGCTTTTGACTGGCGTTCACACGGTGCGTCCAGCCCTGAAACTCCTACTCCTTCGGGTAAGTTCGGTACTGGTAGTGCCAGTGAACTGTTCCAGCGTTTCTATGAATGGACTTGGACCAATACCGCCGAGTACAAGCATACTTGGAATGAGGTTCATAACTTTACGGCGCTGCTCGGTGAGGAAACCCTCTATCGGAATAACAACAGCTTCGCTGTAACTTCGACCGGTATCACTTCTTCGCGCTTCCTGAATATCGCGATGGGTACGGAAGTTTCCGGCGGTCTGCCGACCTATAGCATCGCACAGTCAGCTTCGAATTCTGTATTCGGCCGTCTTGAATATAACTTCGCAGAGCGTTATTTCATCAGCGGTTTGTTGCGTAACGACGCAAGCTCGCGTTTCGGTGAGAACAACCGCAATGCGCTTTTCTGGGCTGTCGGCGGTATGTGGAATATCAAGAATGAGACGTTCCTGCGCGACAATCAGACTATCAGTGATTTGAGTCTGAAAGTGTCTTACGGTACACAGGGTAACTCCGGTATCGGTGACTACAACCACCGTCAATATATGGCTGCGGGTTCGGCTTACGGCGGTTACACGACTTGGATGGTATCCGGTATCGGTAACCCTGATCTGATGTGGGAGAGCCAGAATACATTGACCGTGGGTGCCAATATTGAGTTGTGGAGAAAACTCTCTCTCTCGATTGAATACTATCGCCGTCAAACCAACGATATGCTGATGTCCATTCCGTTGGCTCCGTCAGGTGGTTACAGCGGTCGTGCCGGTAACGTCGGCGGTATGCGCAACTCCGGTATCGACCTTTCGTTGAACTACGATATTTACGCTTCGAAAGACTGGTTCGTGAATTTCCACGCGACTTTCAACTACAACAAGAACCAGCTGACCGATCTTTGGGAACCGGGTCTTGAATTCGCTTATATGGGCAACGGTCTGCAGGCTTACAGCGTAGGTGATCCGTTCCCGACTTGGACAATGCAGGAGTGGCGCGGTGTCGATCCTGAAACCGGTCTGGATACCTGGACTACGGCAGACGGCGGCATTACTTCCAATTTCAACCAGGCTGCTTTGGTGAATCTGGGTACTTCGCTTTATGCGCCTTATACCGGCGGTTTCGGTGTGACAGCCGCATGGAAGGGACTCAGCCTGACGGCAGACTTCTCTTGGGTTCACGGCAACTACGCGCTCAACAATACGATGTATTTCGTTGCTAATGCCGATATGGGACTCTCTTCCCAGTTCAACCAGTGCGACCTGGCATGGGACTATTGGCAGCAGGAAGGCGACCAGGCGAGATATCCCCGTCTGGACCAGGCGATCAATTTTGACAGCCGTATGCTTGAGAAGGCTTCGTTCCTGCGTCTGAAGTATATCCAGTTGGCTTATACGCTCCCGAGCCATATTATGGAGAAGACGAAGTTCATCAAGGGCCTTAAGGTTTGGGTCGGTGGCCGTAACCTCTGGACTGTGACGGGCTATAACGGCCTGGATCCTGAGGCTGCAGAGAAGGGTGTCGATGTCGATACTTATCCGAATACGCGCGAGTTCACTTTCGGCCTTGAGTTTAAGTTCTAATTTTCAGTGTTCATTATAAAAAAATAAATACAAGGCTTAGACTATGAAAAAGATAATAAATTCGATTTTGGCATTCGTTACCCTCTTTTCTGTGACGTCGTGCGACTTGGATATGGACCCCGAAACGGCGATCCGGCCCGAGGATGCGTACACCATGGAATATTGCGAGGGTGTGAGAGGTTACGTTTATGTGGACCTGAAAGCGCTCCTTTCCGGTGGTTTCTACTCGACACCGGACCTTTATGTGGATGTTCTGAATGTTTGCATCGGTAGCGGTAATCAGGGTATCTATTCTTTCAACTGGCGTTTGTATCCCACTGATCAGGATGTAACGTCGTTCTGGTCCAGTTATTATACGACGATGATGCCGCAAAGAAGAAAAAACGCAATAGAGCATATGGATGCAGCTTATGAATATCTTACTCCCGACGAGCAAAAGAAAGTGGATGTTTACAAAGGCGAGATGTATTTCTTCCGCGCCTATGTAATGCACCGTGCCGCGCTGCTTTTCTGTGAGGACTATGATCCGGACAAGGCCGCTGATCAGTTGGGTCTTCCCTATCCGAAAGAGTGGGAGCCGGAAGCGAAACTGGCTCGCGGTACGTTGGCAAAGTTGTATGAGAACGTAGAGGCAGACCTCGTAGAAGCTGAAAAAACCGTGACTGCTCAGGGTACTCCGACGGATCAGATTTACCTGACCAAAGATGCCATTACCGCATTCCGCGCCGAGCTGGCACTGCATCTCCACCAGTACACGGAGGCCAGCCAGTATGCCCAGTCTCTTTATGGAACTTATCCTTTGGTGACAACGGCTGAAGGTCTCGAAAGAATGTGGCGCGAGGATACTTCTACCGAGAATATTCTGCAACTGGAGGTACTTCGTACGACCATGACGACTGTGAACTCGTTCGGTAGCTATCTGAACAGTAGCTGGGAGCCGAATTCGGGGGTATACTTCTATGCTCCTACCTATATTCCGGAGCAGCATATTGTCAAGTTGTTCAAAGATGCCGATTTCCGTACGGATATTTTCCTTGTTAAGAATGCCAATGTTACGATCAGTGGAAATAAGGGGGTCGGAGTTCTTATTGGTAAGTTCCGCGGTAACAAGAATTTCCAGACCAATACGACTACGTTGGTTTATCGCAACAGACCTAAGATGTTCCGTATCTCCCAAATGTATCTGGTCGATGCCGAGGCGCAGTATCGTTTGGACCCTGCTAAAGGTTTGGATCCGCTGAACCAGTTGCGTACGGCCCGTGGTCTGACAGCCCTTACGGCGGATGATGTGAAGGATGATGTTACGTTGCTTGACGGCACGAAGATATCTGGACTTTTCAATGCTATTCAGGAAGAGCGCGGCCGCGAGATGCTTGCCGAGGGTACGCGTCTTTTCGACCTGAAGCGCTGGGGACAAGGTTTCAAACGTGATATCAATGCCAAACTTGCTCCTTTGGTTGACCAGGTGTCTTATTTGCAGACTATGAAACAGACTGCTGGTAGCCCGAAGTTCGTATGGCCGATTCCGAATAGCGAGATGACGCAGAACCCGAATTTCGGTAGCCAGAACCAGGGATATTTGTAATAGATATCTTTGATCTGACAAGATATGTGAAGGATCGACCCGTTACGGGTCGATCCTTTTTATTTTGCGATCATATTGAATGAATGGGTTGGTATGGATTCTCCTTTTTCGTTGAGAGGTTCAGCTTCTCTTTTCTGACGCGGTTTGGAAATGGATTCGGGATTCCGGATATACTGTCGCAGGAGGATTTTCGGACCTTGCAGTCTGATGCAAATAATCCGGAATAATGCAATATGCTTGTTTTTTCTTGGTGATAAGTGGGCTCTTTATCGGTCGGGATATTTTTGTCAATGTGGTGCGTGTCCCGGGGTGTTCGGGAAAGCAGTGATATTTATGTGTTCGTTCGTAGTACACTTCCGGATTTTGTTGCCGGGCACGAGCGATGCCGGTGGCGTTGTCTTTTCTCTCTTTTGGGTATAGGGAAAAGGGAGGGGAGGATCCGCAAAACAGTGTGTCGGAGGCGGGATTCAGGCTTTTCCCTTGCTTCGGGTAAGGCCCTGCGGCAGGGAGAGCGATAGCCGTGAGAAGCTGACGACGGAACCGGCCAGGGCAAACCCTCCGGCAAGCAACAGGGCGATATGGCAGCCGTTTTCCGGGTCGATATGGAACAGCAGGGCTACCAGAGCCGCTCCGGTCGTCTGTCCCGTGAGCCGGGCTGTTGCCAGCATACCGCTGGCGCTTCCGCTTCGCTCGGGCGGTGCGGAGGCGATCAGGATGCTGTTGTTGGGAGATTGGAACAGGCCGAATCCGAGGCCGCAGAGCAGGAGTCGCCAGACGATGTCGGCGACGTGGGGTTGCTCGGGCAGAAAAGCCAGCAGAACCACGCCCGCCGCCATGATAAGCAGTCCTACGCCGCCCATGGCTCCTGCGTGGATCCGTTCGACCAGCAAGCCGGCGATCGGAGCCACGACCATAATGATAGCGGGCCAGGCAGTGAGGATCAGGCCCGTATGTACTTCTGTATATCCGAATGTCTTTTGCAGGTAGAAGGGAAGCGCGACCATAGCGAGCATCTGGGCGATGAACGAGCAGATCGAGGTGATGACCGAAACCGAGAAGATCGGGATGCGCAGCAGGTCGAAGGGGAGGATCGGATAGGGTTTGTGGAGCTGGCTGCGCACGAACAGTGTGCCGATGACGACCAGCAGAATGACGCTTATTCCGATATAGCTGGGTTTGAGGCCGTGCGAGTAACCTTCGATCGAAGCGATCAGCAATCCGAAGGTGAGGGCGTTCATCAACCCGTCCCGCCAGTCGAAGTGGCGGCCCCGGATGCGTACCGGATTTTTAGGCAGGAATCGGTAGCTCAACAAACACGCGATGAGTCCGATCGGGATGTTGATAGCGAAAAGCCAGGGCCAGGTGGCGATGGAGAGAATGCCCGAAGCCAATGTGGGGCCGGCCACCGAGGAGACGGCTACGACCGTAGCGTTCACGCCCATTCCGCGTCCCAGGTGCCGGCGGGGGTATATCAGGCGGATCAGCGTGGTATTGACGCTCGTGATGGCTGCCGCCCCGAATCCCTGGCAGACGCGGGCCGTGACCAGCGTGGCGAGAGAGTCGGACAACGTGCAGCCCAGTGAGGCGACGATGAAGATACCCAGTCCCCCGATGTAGATTTTACGGTAGCCGATCACGTCGCCCAATGCTGAAAACGAGAGCAGGGAAACCACGATGGCTAACTGATAGGCATTGACGATCCAGATCGAATTGGCCGACGAGATGCCCAGCATACGGGCCATGGTCGGCAGAGCGACGTTGGCGATGGCTCCGTCTATGACCGAGAGCGATACGCCGAAAGCTACGGCGAGGATGGCCCAGAATCGGGTCGGCATGGGAAGGCCGTCCCACTCCCTGTTGCCGGCCAGACGGGGTGCTGCACCCTGTATCGGAATTTGTCGCAGACCTGCTTTCATCGTAAAAGAATCCTCTTGCAAAGGTGCGGAAAAAGCCGCGTGCAAGGTAAATTTATCGGCATTTTGCCGGGCGAAGTACCTAAAGCGGAGGCAAAGGTACGAATAAATACGGTCGGATGGACCGTCCGTCGGCATTTTCGGGTGTCTGGAAGCAGCCGGATATTTGTGGGAGAAAACGACCGGTTCGACGTTTTGCGGGGCAGGATGTGCCGGTCAGAGGATTTTCTGGAATGCGATGCGAGGATCTCCGGCGTAATGTATTTCTCCGCAGCGGACGAAGCCGAATTTGGCCAGCAGGCGGAGCATGCAACGGTTGTCGAAGTTGGTGTCTATCCGGAAGCTGCCTGTGCCGCGCTCCCGGGCCAATGTCATGGTGCGGCGCATGAATTCGGTCGCTATGCCCTGTCCTTTGACCTCCTGTGCGACGGCCAGACGGTGCAGGACGACGTATGGGGCTTGGTCGAGCCACGTGCCGTCGATTTCGGCATAGGCCGGTTCGCCGTCGAAGACGACAGCCCCGTAAGCGACGACGAGTCCTGTGTGAGTACATAGTACGTGGCCGTATCCGCGGTCGATGTCGTCCGTTATATGTGCCGCCGCCGGGTAGCCGTTCTGCCATTGGCGACTTCCCCGCAGGCGCATCTGCGCCTGGGCCTGGCGGATGATCGTGCAGATACGCTCCAGATCGTCGGGAAGTGCCGGGCGGAAGAGCAGACTGTCTGTCTGAAGGACGGTTGTCGTTGCGTTCATCGTCTTGCGAAAAATTTTTAGGAAGGGACGGGTAGTTCGGTCGTGCAGGGTGCGGGACGAAAAAGCGTTGGATTTATTCCGCCGTAACGAACATCCGGCCGAAGTCGAAGACGATGCGGTCGAACTTTTCGAAAAGGTCCATTCCGAGTGAACCGAAATAGGGTTGTTCGGATGCGGGGCCGAAGTCGGCTGTGACGGTCACCTTTTTCAGGGTGCGGGAGCCGTCGCCGATCGTGAAGGTTATATTCTTCAGGTCGTAACCCGTACCTCGCAAAATTCCGCCGAAACCTCCTGCGGCCGTTTCCCGCTTTTTCCCGCTGCGGTCGATCTCTTCGCGGTGCAGGGTGTAGTAGTTCGGCGAAAGTCCCGTGCGGGAGTTGCCCGTGTCGAAGACCATCGGGACGGTGTCTTTTCCGGCGACGAGCGTGTTGAGAATATATTGTCCCGAGGAGGTGTCGTGCATCAGGTTTCGCCCGCTTGCAGGGGTCGGTTCCGGAGTGGCGGGCAGGAGAAAGAAACCCTCTTTGGGGCGAAGCTCGATCTGGCCGGCCAGACGCATGAAGTCGGTGCCGAGGACGGCTTCGATATGGCCGATTTGGTCCGAAGCCTCGTCGTTGTCGAAGACCATGAAGTAGGGGTGGCGGATCGTGACCGGTCCGATCTGCATGGAGTCGGTCGTGGCGAATTTCACGAATCCGTTGCCGCCGATACCGCTCACGGAAATCGAATCGCAGATGATTTCGAGGTCGTGGCGCTTGGCGAATTCCGCCGAAACGAAGCTGGCGCCGCTGCAACCCGTGTCGAAGATGAAGCGCTCGGTGCGGCCGCCGATCGTTATGTCGGTATAGAAGTTATGGACCTTTTTGTCCGTGCCGTCCAGCGGGCTTTTGACCGTTTCGCTTCCGACGGTCAGCGGCAGCCGGATTTCGCCGTCGGGTTTCGTGAGCGACGTGCGCGGATGTCGGGCCATGGTTTGGAACCACCGTTGGGTCGCCAGGGTCGAAGCCCTCTCTTCCTCGCTCTGTCCGGCAGCGAACTGGGTGAGCAGGTCGGCCGCCTGTTCGTAGGCGCCCAGCTCCTGCAGGTTGCCGATAAGCATGGAGAGGAGCCAGCCGAGCATCGAGCCTTCGGGATCGGCGAAGAGTTCCTGTTGGTAGTCGTTGAGCAGCGTCCCGATGGCATTGCAGCTCTCCGGCAGCCGGTTGAAATGACTGCCCAGAGAGGCTTCGCAGAGCAGCCGGACGAAGGGCGACAGTTCGTCGCGGATCTCCGGGTAGCATGCTTCGAGCCGGAACCACTCCTGGGCGTTGATCAGAGCGGCGGCCTGTTCGTCGGCTGTCGGTACGGCAGGCTGTTCCTCTGCCGACAGGGGCAGGGTGAAAACGAGGAAGAGGGCGAGCAGCAGTTTTTTCATAGCGTCTTAATGGTTGGTATCGGTTTTTCCGGTCAGCGTCCGCAGGTCGTTGCCCGAAGGGTTTTGGAAAACGCGCAGGTCGAATTCGGGGATGACGGCCAGCACGTGATCGAATACGTCGGCCTGAATGCCTTCGTACGGGACCCAGTCCACCGTGTCGGTGAAGAAGTAAAGCTCCATCGGGAGGCCTTGTTCGGTGGGCTGCAGTTGCCGGACGAGTACCATCATGTTTTGATTGACCCGTTCGTTCTGCCTGAGATAGAGGTTCAGGTAGTTTCGGAAGACTCCGATGTTGGTTTGGTGCAGTCCGTTGATTTTGTCTTCACCGGAGGGGATGTCGTGTTGCCGGTTATACTCCTCGACCCGCTGCTGGGTCCGGGCGATGTAATCTTTCAGCAGGTCGATGCGCTTGTATCGCTCCAGCATTTCGGGTGTGCAGAAACGGATGCTGGTCATGTCGATATTGATCGAGCGCTTGACGCGGCGCCCTCCCGAGGAACGCATTCCTTCCCAGTTTTGGAACGAGTCGCTCACCAGCAGGTAGGGCGGGAGGGTGACGATCGTGTTGTCCCAGTTGCGGACTTTGACCGTGTTGAGCGTGACCTCCTCCACCGTGCCGTCGGCGCCGTACTTGGGCATGCTGATCCAGTCGCCGACTTTGAGCATGTTGTTGGCCGACAGTTGGATGCCCGATACGAAACCCAGGATGCTGTCGCGGAAGACCAGCATGAAGATCGCGGCCGAAGCGCCCAGACCGGTGAGGAACATCGCCGGAGAGCGGTCGAGAAGAATCGAGAAGACGAGGATGACGGCGACCAGGAAGGCGATGACCTGTCCGGTCTGCATCAAGCCCTTCAGCGGCTTGCCTTTCCACTCCTCCCGGCGGCCCATCAGTTGAAATATGGCTTCCAGCAGGGAATTGACGAAGCGCAGGACGGCGATGACGATCGCTATCTGTACCAGCCGCGTGATCAGGACGACGAGGCCGTTTTGATCGGGAAAGGCGATGGGCAGCATCACCACCACCAGGATCGGGGTGACGATGTGGCACAGCCGCCGCAGGACTTTGTCGTCGAAGATGATGTCGTCCCACGTGACTTTGGTCTGCTTGACGACGCGTCGCACGACCTGCAACAACAGCAGGCGGATCAGGAAGTCCAGCCCTACGCCGATGGCGACGATGATGGCCAGGATGACCCATTGGTCGATGCCGCGGGCGCTGTCCGCAGAGATTCCGATGTAAACGAGCAGTTGGTCGATCCAACTCCGGATGGTTTGTTGCAGCATAAATTCTTCGGTTCCGTTTTTCCAAGACAGGGAAAGGTGAGAGCAATCGTGCGGGACTTGCACGCGAAGATTGTCGAACCGCTTCCGATCTTTTGCAAAGATAGTGAAAGTCGAGAAGAAAACGGGAGCTTACTCTCAGTTTTCCGAGGCGTATCCTATCTTCTGCAAAGATAATGGAAGACAAGCGGTAGGCCAAACTTAATTTTCAGTTTTCTCATCCTTGCATGGCAGAGTTCACGAGCGTCCTCGGCGCATGCTTCGAGCGTCGGTTCGTGCAAATTTGATTCAGCCCTCGGTTTTCACTATATTTGTATTTCGAAATACGATGAAAATGAAACCCTTGTTTATTTGCTATCCCCGTTGCAGCACTTGTCAGAAAGCCCTTAAATGGTTGCAGGAGCGCGGGATCGAAGTCGAAGTGCGCGATATCGTGCAGCAGAATCCCTCCGAAGCGGAGCTCGAAGAGTGGATCGATCGCAGCGGTCTTGCGGTCAATAGATTTTTCAATACCAGCGGTCTGCGTTATAAGGCGCTCAACTTGAAAGAAAAGGTCCGCACGGCTCCGCGCGAAGAGCTGATCCGCGTGCTTTCGACCGACGGTATGTTGGTGAAACGGCCTTTGCTGATCGCTTCCGACAAGATTTTGGTCGGATTCCGCGAGCCGGAGTGGGCCGCAGCCTTGTCGGAAAAAAGATAGGCGTTTCCGGCTGTACCGAAATAGGAAGCGGACGGAAATTTTCCGTCCGCAGGGGCTATTTTTTCATTTTGTCGGGTTGTCGCTCCCGTTTGATTCTCTTTTTGCGGCGGACCGACCAGCCGAAGTAGCCCAGCATACGGCCCAGTGCGAAGTATTCGCCGTGCGAATAGACGATGGGGCGGGCTTTCTGCAACTCCAGTTTACCCGTTTCGGGGTCGATGTAGCGGCTGTCGGCCTGGATATTCACCACTTCGGCCAGAAACAGGTCGTGCGATCCTAACGGTAGGATCTGTCGTACGCGGCATTCGATCGACAGGGGAGCTTCGGCTACGACGGGAGCCTTGACGACGGTCGCCGGAGCCGGAGTAAGTCCCGTTTCCCGAAATTTGTCGTGGTCGCGGCCGGAACGTACGCCGCACCAGTCCGTAGCGCGTGCCAGCTCTTCGGTGGTGAGGTTGATGACGAATTCACCCGTGCGGCGGATGATGTCGTAGGAGTGCCGCTCCGGGCGGACCGAGATGTAGCACATCGGGGGATTGGTGCAGACTGTACCCGTCCAGGCGACGGTCAGCAGGTTATATTCGTCGGGGGTGGCGCCGCAACTGACCAGTACGGCCGGCAGCGGG
>OHYS01000783.1_pt1 | contig 13016 bp, 9 predicted proteins | sample 1580301 | NCBI WGS metagenome assembly OHYS01 (sample SAMEA3882531, study PRJEB24775) | human gut metagenome | biome: human-associated habitat; feature: intestine environment; material: feces | place: Netherlands | collected 2009/2010
CCCCTAAAAGGGGAGCCTTTTTGCGCGGGCGGAGCCCGCGAGGAAAGCCTCCCCATCAGGGGAGGTGGCCGCGAAGCAGGCCGGAAGGGTTCGGGAAGTTGGCGGGAGGCTGCCGTCCCCGGTTCAGCCTCTGCGTCCGACCCCGTACTGCGGGGCCTCCGGCAGCACAAACTCTGTGGTAAAGTTGGCGGTCAGGTCGTTGATGTTCATCCGAACGCTCCAAAAGACATCGCCGTAATCGCGCAGGACCGTGTACTCCGCACCCAGACCCGCCAGAGTCGCCGTGTCGGTGACGATGTAGACTACATCCCCCTCGGGGGCGTACTCGGTCAGACTGTTCTGGTAGACGCGGCTGACCGTACCGCCGTCGGCCAGCGCCCGGGCGGCTTCTGCGGTGGTGCTGACCAGCTGAATGCGCGCTATCGCGGGCAGGGCGGCCATCAAATCCCCGCGGGTGATCTCGCCGTATTCCGGCTCGGTCACACCGCCCGCGAACGCCTCGACGGACGCTCCCTCCGGCAGCCCCGTGGCCGGGTCATTTGTGACGATCTCGGCGTAGAGCGCCGCCAGATAGTTGCCGAAGCTGATGGTTTTGTTGGCGTCGGGGTTCGCCGCGTAGGTGAACAGCGGCGTGTAGAGGATGCTCTGGTCGTCGGCGTCCAGCGTGGCGATCTCCGCCGCGGCGCTGGTATAGGCGTCCGCACCGGCCTGCTGGGCCTCGTCTGCCGTCTCGGTGGGGGCGGTGGTGTCACTGCCGCCCACGGCCTCGGTGTCCTTGCCGGGGTCGGCGGCATCGGCAGCGGTGTCGGCCTGCGCGGCGTCGGCGGTGCTCATCGCCAGCCAGGTGGCGCGGCGGCTCTCCATCTCGGCAGCCGCCACAGGCTGCCGGAGCTCGACGCGGCAGCCGCCGCCCTGGGTAAAGACCAGGTCCAGCTGCGCCACGCCGGTCAGACCCAGGCCCGCGCCCAGCACGTTCGTGCCGTTTTCCGCCGTTGTGCCGTCAATAATGGCCGTCACGCCCTGGCTCAGCAGGGCCTTCTGCCAGTCGCCCGCCGGGGCGGTGGAGACAATCGCAAGGATGGCATCGCACCCGGCGTTCTGCAGGGCGGTGATCTGCTCGGCGGCGGTGTCGTTCCAGTCGCGGGCCGTGATGAACTCCCCGTTGGACGCCGAGATGACCGCGGCCTGCGCCGGGTCGTTCAGCACAAAGAAGCCGATTTTATACCCCGCGCGCTCCACGACGGTGTACCGGCCATTGGTCACGCGGTTGCGGCTCCAGCTTGTGGAGCGGTAGAACACAGCGGTGCCCTCGTTGTTCAGCAGGTTGGACGCCAGCGACGGGCCGCTGCCCATGTTGGCATCGCTGACCAGGCGGGTCGTGCCGTAGGCAAAGTCGGTCAGCGCCATGGCGTGCAGGTCGTACCCCGCCGCCGAGAACGCCGACAGCATATCCATGCCGCCGGTCAGGCTGGCGCTCTCAGTGCCGTGCAGGCTGTCGCCCGCGTCCAGCAGGATGGAATCCGGGGTCGCGCCCTTGAGCGCGGCGGCATCCGCCAGCGTGGCGCGGTCTCCGCGCAGGCCCGCCGTGGCAAAGATTGGGACCGTGATGTCCCCGACCCGCACGCGGCAGGTCAGGCTCTCGGTGCCGTCGGCCAGCGTGGCCGTGATCGTGCATTCCCCGCTGTCAGTGCGGGCGCGGACCGTGCCGTTTTTGTCCACGGTGGCCACGGTCTTGTCGCTCGTCGTCCAGTAGACCCTGCGTCCGCCGTCCTCCTCGCCCGGCTCGTTCGTCGCCAGCGTGGCGTAGGCGTCCTTGCCGTCCATGTGCAGCTCGTCGGTGTAGGTATCGTTCAGGAGCACCGGCGCGGCGGTCTTGCCGTTGCAGGCGGACACACCGGTAAATTTGAACGGTTTCATGACAAAATCCAGATCGACTGTCTCGCTCTGGACACCGTAGTCCGCGCCCGGGGCGCTGAAGGTGCACTGCCACATATCGTAGGTGCCCGCGTAGTCCAGATCGTCGGAGAACCGCGCGATCCAGAGATTGTCGCGCCATTTGTCAAAGGCAGGGTCCGTCAAGCGGGCGCGTACCCAGTTGCGGGAGGCATACAGCCCCTGCGCACCGGTGTAGCCGTACTCAGTCAGGCGGTCAAAGAACGCCTGCGTGATCTCGGCCATCTCGGAGGGGAAAACGCCGCTGATGTACTTATCCTCGAGGTCGTAGTAGACCGGGTAGCTCAGCCGGTAGGGCGCGGCGGTGTAGTCGTCCAGCCCCTCCTGCGGCGGGGTGGTCAGGCCCAGCAGCCGCGCGACGTGGTCGGCCTCGCTGCGGGCCTCCTCCACCGTCGTGGCGTAGGAATAAAGGTACGCGCCGAACGGGATGCCCAGCCGGGTGCATTCGTCGGCGTTGCGCCGCCACTGGGGGTCATCCTGCGCCCAGTTTTCCTCCTGGCCGTCCCACTCGCCGCCGAAGCCGCAGCGGATGATGGCAAAGTCGATGCCGGCAGCCTTGGCCTTTTCCCAGTCGATCTCGCCCTGGAACTTGGATACGTCCATGCCCTTGAGCACCGCGGCGGGCATGGCCCGGCCGCTTGTGTTGAAGTAGTAGCCCAGATCGTTCTTCTGCCAGGCCGCGGCGGGCGTGCCGAAGTCCGCCTCGGCGGGGCCTTCCTCCTCTGCCGAGCAGCGCACCAGCACCACCGACACAATGACCACGACCAGCAGGCAGAGCAAACACAGCCCCAGCACAAGGCGGCTGCGGCGGCGTTTGGCGCCGGGACGTTTCTTTTTCTTCGGCGGCGGGGGCGCGTCGGGGCGCGGGGCCTCTTGCCCGGCCTGCGGGGCGGGCGCAGCCGTCCGGGCAGGGCGGCGGTAGACTTTGCGTTCTTCTGGCACGGTGCGTTACCTCTCTTGGGCAGATTTTATGCTGTGGATAGACAGTATTAGTGTAGCATTTTGTCGAAGAAATTACAATCGGAAACGCGAGATATTGGGGAAATTTTACAGAATAAAAAAGCGGCGGCCAGCTCCCTGACCGCCGTTCTTTGCCTTCCCCTCGGGGACAGACTCCCCCGATGCGGGGGAGGTGGCGCGCAGCGCCAGAAGGGGTGCGGTGGCCCCGCAGGGTCGGATGAGGGCAAAGTTACCGGAATCGACCATTTTACGGGATGCCGCAATAGCTCTGCCCTCATCAGTCAGCGGACGGGGCCGCTGCCAGCTTCAGTCTCCGCGCTAAGAGCCGCCTCCGGCGGTTGCGCTTCGACACGCGCCTGCGGGCGCAGCCCCGATGGGGAAGCCTTAGGCAATTTCCACTCCCTGCATGTCCAAAAATAATACGGCACCTCAAACGCCAGCATGACGCACCAGCCGAAAGCACAGGCAAAGGCGATGCCGGACAGGCCCACCCGCGGGGCCAGCACCGCAGCAGCGGCAGCGCGCAGCCCCGCCTGTATGCAGGTGCCGATCAGCGTCGTCGTCATCTTGCCCATGCCGCGGTAAAAGCCCTGGAAACCGTTCGTCAGCGCGGGCAGGGCGTAGAACACCGCCATGCAGCCCAGGTACGTGCTGCCCAGTGCAATGACGTCGGCGGTCCCCTCCCCTGCCACAAACAGGGACAGGATGCCCCGGCGCAGCAGCAGCGTCAGGCTGCCCATCAGCAGCCAATAGCCCAGCTCCAACCGCAGGCCCACTGCAAAGCCGCGGCGGATGCGGGCGGTCTGCCCGGCGCCGCGGTTCTGGGCAATGTAGGTCGTAATGGCCGTGGCAATGCTCTGCTCCGGCGTGAAGGCAAAATCGTCCACCCGCGTGACCGCGTTGAACGCCGCGATAGCCCCGACCCCCAGCGCGTTGACCTGCCCCTGAATGAGCACCTTGCAGATCGGCTGCACGGCCTGCTGCACCGCCGTCACCGCGCCGTAGCGCAAAATCGGCCCCAGCAGGTCGCTGCGAATGCGCCACTGCCCGTGCCCGGGGCAGAGCTCCGGCACGCGGCGTGCCATGTAGACGGCGGCCAGCAGCGCGCTGGCGGCCTCGGCCACGACAGTGGTCACGGCGCTGCACACAATGCCGAAGCCCAGCCCGCCAATTAAAATGAGATCCAGCACCGCGTTGAACACGGCGGAGAACGCCAGGAATTTCAGCGGCGTTTTGCTGTCGCCGACACTTTTCAGGCCCGCCGCCAGCGCGTTATAGAAAAACGTGAACGGCGCACCCAGGAACGTGATGCGCAGGTAGATGCCGGTGATGCTAAAAATCGAGTCCGGCACGGCCAGCGCGCGCAGGATCCACGGCGTCAGCACGCAGCCCAGCGCCGCGGCGGCACAGCAGAGCGCCGCGCCGAACAGCAGCGTCGTTGCCAACGTCTCTTTTAAGCGGGCGGTCCGCTTTGCGCCGAACGCCTCACTCATCAGTACGCCCGCGCCGATGCACAGGCCGCTGATGGCCAAAATCACCAGATTCATGACCGGCCCGGCCACGCCCTCGGCGGCCAGCGCGTCCTGCCCGATGAACCGCCCTGCGATGATGGAATCCACCGCATTGTACGCCATCTGTAACCAGTTTCCCAGCAGCAGCGGCACCGCATACAGAAAGAGGTGCCCCAGCGGGGCACCCTTGGTCATATCACGCATGATTTACTTTTTGTCCTCTTCGGTCTCGGCGACGATGTAGATGGGGCGGTGCTTGACCTCCAGGTAGGTCTTGGCGAGGTACTCGCCCACAATGCCGGTGCAGAACAGCTGGACGCCGCTGCACAGCAGAATGATGCAGACCATGCTGGGCCAGCCGGAGGTCGGGTCGCCGAACATCAGCGCGCGGACGACGACAAAGAGGATGCCGATGAACGCGAGGATGCAGAACAGCACGCCCGCCCCCGCCGCGATCAGCAGCGGCGTGGTGGAGAAGCCGACGATGCCCTCGATGGAGTACTTGAACAGGCCCCAGAAATTCCACTTGGTCGTACCGGCGACGCGCTCGATATTCTCATAGTCGAACCACTTGGTCTTGAAGCCGACCCAGCTGAAAATGCCCTTGCTGAAGCGGTTGTACTCGGCCATGCTGAGCACAGCGTCGGTCATTTTGCGGCTCATCAGGCGAAAATCACGCGCACCGTCGACAATTTCCGTATCGGACATCTTGTTGATGATCTGGTAGAACTTGCGGGCAAACCAGCTGCGCAGCGGCGGCTCGCCCTTGCGGGTCGTGCGGCGGGTGGCGGCGCAGTCGTACTCGCCGGTCAGCAGCGTGTCCAGCATCTGCGGCAGCAGCGCGGGCGGGTCCTGCAAATCGGCGTCCATCGTGGCGACGTAATCGCCCTTGGCGGCCTGTAAACCCGCGTAGATACCGGCCTCCTTGCCGAAGTTGCGGCTGAACGAGACATACCGCACGCGGGGGTCCTGCGCGTGCAGCTCACGCGCGACGCGCAGCGTGCCGTCGCGGGAGCCGTCGTCCACAAAGATAAACTCAAATTCCGCGCCGTGGCTGGCTTTCATCTCCGCCGCCACGCGGGAGGCTTCTTTATAAAAAAGCGGCATCGCTTCTTCTTCATTGTAACAGGGTACGATCAGACTGATGAGCATGGTAGGACCTGCTTTCGTCAAGTAATTTAGTATCTTTTATTATACCGTAGTTGACGAAGTTTGTAAACAGAGACTATTGAACCACGTGCGCTTTGTTAGGGGCGGCGAAATATTTGCATCGCAATAACGGCAGCGTCATCGGAGGGGTCAAGACCCCTCCCTACAGTACCGCGTTCACGGGTGCTTTGTAGGGAGCGGTCTTGACCGCTCCGGGGAACTTTGCGGCAGCCGCCCACCAAAAAAGGCAGAGCCTTCGCTCTGCCTTAGAGTGCTTATAAAATTTTAGCCTTTGACCGCGATATTGACCAGCTTGCCCTTGACGTAGATCTCCTTGGCAATGGTCTTGCCGGCGATGGCTTCGGCTACGGCGGGCTCGGCCTTGGCGGCGGCGATGGCGTCCGCGTTCTCGATGGCGGCGGGCACCTTGATGCGGGCCTTGACCTTGCCGTTGACCTGCACGGCGATCTCAATCGTCTGCTCGACGCACTTGGCCTCGTCGTAGGTCGGCCAGGCGTGGTAGGCCAGCTGCTCGGTGTGGCCCAGCTGCTGCCACAGTTCCTCGGTCATGTGGGGCGCAAACGGGTTCAGCAGCTGCAGCAGCAGCTCGTACTCGGCCTTGGTCGCACCCCCCTGATCGCTCAGTGCGTTGACGTAGATCATCAGCTGGGCAATGGCCGTATTGGCCTTCAGCGCGTCAATGTCCTCACCGACCTTCTTGATGGTGCGGTTGGCAACGGCCTCCAGCTCGGGGCGGACGCCCTCGCCGGGAACGAGCTTCTCGCTCATCGACCAGATCTTATCGAGGAAGCGCTTGCAGCCCTTGATGGAGGAGGTGTTCCACGGGGCGGCCTTCTCAAAGTCGCCGATGAACATCTCATACAGGCGCAGCGTGTCGGCGCCGTACTCGTTGACCACATCGTCGGGGTTGACGACGTTGCCGAGGGACTTGGACATCTTGACGATGGGGTGCTCGGCCATCTCGCCGTACTTCTCGACAAGGGCCTTGCGCGCGCCCTTCTCGTCGCCGTACTCGGCCAGCAGGCGCTTGCGCTCGGCATCGGGCTGGTTCTCAAAGGCATGGGGGTTCAGGCCCAGGATCATACCGTGGGAGGTACGCTTCTGGTACGGCTCCTTGGTGGGCACAACGCCGATGTCATACAGGAACTTGTGCCAGAAACGGCTGTACAGCAGGTGCAGGGTGGTGTGCTCCATGCCGCCGTTGTACCAGTCCACGGGGCTCCAATACTCGAGCGCCTCCTTGCTGGCGATGGCGTCGTGGTTCTTCGGGTCGCAGTAGCGCAGGAAGTACCAGCTCGAACCGGCCCACTGGGGCATGGTGTCGGTCTCGCGCTTGGCGGGGGCACCGCAGCAGGGGCAGGTCGTGCTAACCCACTCGGTATGGCGCGCCAGCGGGCTTTCGCCGTTCTCGCCCGGCTCAAAGTCCTTGATCTCGGGCAGGCGCAGGGGCAGCTCGCTCTCGGGCAGGGGCACCCAGCCGCACTTGTCGCAATAGACCATGGGGATAGGCTCACCCCAGTAGCGCTGGCGGCTGAACACCCAGTCGCGCAGCTTGAAGTTGACCTGCTTGTGGCCCTTGCCGTTCTCCTCGAGCCAGGCGTACATCTTGTTCTTGGCATCCTCAACGGACAGGCCGTTCAGGAAGTCGGAGTTGACGAGCGTGCCGGTGGCCACGTCGGTGAAGGCCTCCTTGTCGAGGTCGCTGGGCACAGTGCCCTTGACGACCTCGATGATGGGCAGGCCGAACTTTTTGGCAAACTCCCAGTCGCGGGTGTCGTGGGCGGGCACGGCCATGATGGCGCCGGTGCCGTAGGTTGCCAGGACGTAGTCGGAGATAAAGATGGGGATCTCCTTGCCGTTGACAGGGTTGATGCCCTTGACGCCCTCGACGACAACGCCGGTCTTTTCCTTGTTCAGCTCGGTGCGCTCGAAGTCAGACTTGCGGGCGGCCTCCTCCTGATAGGCGGCGACGGCGTCGGCGTTCTTGATCAGGCCCGCGTCGACCCACTTTTTGATGAAGGCGTGCTCGGGGCTGATGACCATGTAGGTCGCGCCGAACAGCGTGTCCGCGCGGGTGGTGTAGACCGTCAGGGTGTCGCCCGCGGTGGTGTCGAAGTTGATCTCGGCGCCGTGGCTGCGGCCGATCCAGTTGCGCTGCTGGGTCTTGACGCGGTCGATGTAATCGACGTCGTCCAGGTCGTTGATCAGGCGGTCTGCGTAGGCCGTGATCTTCAGCATCCACTGGCTCTTGTTCTTCTGGACAACGGGGCTGCCGCAGCGCTCACAGACGCCGTTGACGACCTCCTCGTTGGCCAGAACGACCTTGCAGCCAGTGCAGTAGTTGACGGTGGTCTCCTTCTTGTAGGCAAGGCCCTTCTTGAACAGCTGGATGAAGATCCACTGCGTCCACTTATAGTACTCGGGGTCGGTGGTGTTGATCTCGCGGTCCCAGTCAAAGGACAGGCCCAGCGCCTTGAGCTGGCTCTTGAAGCGGGCCACATTCTGGGCGGTGACGATCTCGGGGTTGATGTGGTTTTTCAGGGCGTAGTTCTCGGTAGGCAGGCCGAAGGCGTCCCAGCCCATGGGGTACAGGACGTTATAGCCGCACTGACGCTTTTTGCGCGCGACGATGTCCAGCGCGGTGTAGCTGCGCGGATGGCCGACGTGCAGGCCCGCGGCGGACGGGTACGGGAACTCGACCAGCGTGTAGAATTTCGGCTTGGAATGGTCGATCTCGGCATGGAAGGTATCCTCGTCCTCCCAGACCTTCTGCCATTTGGCCTCAACTGTTTTAAAGTCGTATTTCATAATTCTTCTCCCCACAGATGAATTTTAGATGGGTAGCGTTAAAGCCTTCCCCTTGGGGGGAAGGTGGCCCCGCAGGGCCGGATGAGGGGCGCGTGTGCCGCCGCTGCCCGTTTATAGGCTGCCGCGGGAAAGTCTGCCCTCATCAGTCAGCGGTCGGGGCCGCTGACAGCTTCCCCCGAGGGGGAAGCCATTCCGCATTTTTACTGCTCGTCCTCGGGCTGCTCCGGCATCCACTCGCTGGCGGGCACAACCGTGGCGTCGGCCCAGAGGTGCTCGAGGTCGTAGTAGTCGTGGGCCTCCTGGGTAAAGACATGGACGATGACGCTGCCGTAGTCCAGCAGCACCCAGCGATTGCCGTCGTGGCCCTCGGTGCGCAGCACCTTGACGCCCTCGCGGTCCAGCTGGAACTCAGCCTCATCGGCCAGTGCGCCGACATGGGTGGTGGACATACCCGTGGCAATGACGAAATATTCGGTGACGGTGGTCAGGTCCTCCACGGCCAGAATGTGGACGTTGACGGCCTTCTTTGCGTCCAGCGCACGCGCCAGACGAATGGCAAGTTCTTTGCTTTCCATAGATGTTCTCCTTAAAGGGGTAGGTTTCGGGCTGCGGGAGGTTCTCTCCCCCACCCGCTGCGGCGGGAGCCCCCTCGCAGAGGGGGCCAAGGGGCTTGCCTCCCTCTGCGAGGGAGGTGGCCCGCAGGGCCGGAGGGAGAGAACCTTGCGGTTGCCCGAAGCATTTTCTATTTACGTTTTACGCTGCCGGCTGGCTCTCGGTATCGGTGGAATCCGTGTCGGTGCTCTCGCTCTCCGCCGTGGACTCGGACGCCATGATGTCGGTGACCTGGTTGGAGCCGTCGAGGTTCTCGTTCTTCTGCGCGTCGTCCGCCGCGGCCATCAGGCCGCCCATCTGCTGGATGTTCGGGTCGGTGGCCGTGTAGCCGGACAGGTCAATGACATTGTCGCACAGGTTCAGCTGGCTGGCATCGACGGGACCGGTGTTCTCGCGGAAGTACTGGTTCAGCAGGTCCGCATCCGCCTGCCGCGCGGGGTACAAAAGCGACTGGCCGTTGTACTGCGGGCCGCTGATGACCGGCATCTGGCAGATCATGATCTTGCTGGAATCAATTTTCAGCATACTGATGGCAAAGCTGATGAGGTCGGACGCGCTGAGGTTCGTCTCCATATAGTTCAGCACGGCGGGGGTCAGCTTGGCGACGTCCCAGATGTTGCCGATGCTCTTGAGCTTGCGGAACAGCGCCGCGTAGAACTGGCGCTGCATGTTCAGGCGGCCAATGTCGCCGTCGGGGTAAATTTTACGCGCACGCAGCAGGAACTCCATCGACGCACCGTTCAACGTCTGGTAGCCGGCGTGGATGACGCTGTCTCCCAGCCCCAGCGCGGCATAGTCTACATCCACGGGGACGTTGATCTCCACGCCGCCGAACAGGTCTACCAGCTCGGTCAGCATTTCCAGACGGATCGTGACAAAGCCGTCGATAGGCAGCTTGTACTGGTCTGCGACCAGCTCACACAGGGCGGCCATATTGTTGTTGCCGTCGCTGCCCTGGGTCTTGGCCACGCCGTTGATGCGGTAGTTGCCGGAGACGCTCGCGTCCGTCGTGACCATTGTATCACGCGGGATCTGCAGCATCTTCATCTCGCCCGTCTCATTGTTGAAATGGACGTACAAAATCATATCGGTCATGCCGTCGTTGACGTTGGAGTCATTGGCCGCACCTGCGGACAGATCGCCGGTGGACGAACGGTCAACGCCGGTGACAAGGATGTTGAACTCCTTGCCCTGGAATTCCTTGGGCGTGTTGATGAGCTGGTTCAGCTTGATGTTGCCGCCCGCCGGGGTGATGGCCCCCATGATGAGCGCGAGCGCACCGCCGAAGATCAGCGCGATGACCAAAAGCGTGATCAGCAGGATCTGCCACCAGCGGATCTTTTTCTTCTTTTTCCCGTTTCCGCCCTTGCCGCTGCTGCCCTTTTTGCCGGACTTTCTGCCCTTTGCCTTGCGCGGGGCGTCGTCGTCATCGCGCGGGGGCTTGCGGCTGCCGCCATTGCCGCCTGCGGCGGTGCGGGGCTTATGGGCTGCGGGCTGCGGGGCATCCGCATGCTTTGCGCGGCGGGGCTGCGCGGCAGCCTCCTCCAGCCGGATGCCGCCGACGGGAGCCGCCTGCTGCACAGGGGCCTGCGCCTGGGGGCGCGGGGCGGGTTGCTGCGCCTGCCGCGGGGCCGCGGGCTGCTCATACAGCTGGGCGGCGGCCTGCCGGGCGCGCTGCTCCGGCTCCGGCGGGCGGTTCACGGTGCGGCGGGGGCGCTGCACCTGAAACTGCAAGGTATCGCCGTATCTGCGCTCGGCAGCGGCGCGGTAGGCCATGGCCTGCCGCTGGGCGTAGGTCAGCTCACGGGGCTTTTCCGGTGCGGGCGCAGCCTGCTGGGCACGCTCCTGTACCGACGGCTCGGGTGCGGGGGCCGGCTGCTCGGTCACAACGGGGCGCTGGCTGATATGCCGTCCCTGGGCCGTGCGCATGGGCTGCTGCACGGTGCGGCGGCGGGCATTCTGTTCGGCCAGCTGTTGGGCGCGGCGGCGGGCAGCCTCATACTGCTCCTGATCCAGCCCGCCCGATGCACTGCCGGTATACAGCTTACGCGGTTCGCTCATTACATTTCCTCCCTGCTCTGTGGAGTGTTTTTATTCAAGGTGTGCTTTTGCATACTCATAAGCGGCAACGCTTTCAGGGTCCAGCGAGCCGCCCCTTTCTTCCACAAAATCAATGCTGCGCTTGAGTGCGTCGCAAAGAGCCCGGTCCAGATCCTGCATTTCCAGCGCGCGCAGGTCGTCTACGCCGGGCCAGTCGCGCTCGGCGCTGGTCATATCGGCCAAATAGATGATCTTATCGAGCTTGGACATTCCCGGCTTGCCGGTAGTATGGCAGCGGATGGCAGACAAAATTTCCGGATCGGTGATGCCCCATTGCGTTTCGGCCAGGATGGCGGCGGCGATGCCGTGCCAGACCGGCGACGGACGCGCGGGGGCATTTTCTGCTATTATAGCATTATCGGCAAAAATCTGCAACAACTCCTGCTTGGGCAGTTCCTTGGCGGAATCGTGCAAAATTGCCGCCATAGCGGCCTTTTCCGGGTCTGTGCCCCAGCGCCTGGCAAGTTTTACAGCCATTTTTTTTACATTTTTCGTGTGCGTCCAGCGCTTTTCGCTCAGGCGGGCCTTGACCAACTTCTTGGCTTCGGAGTACTCCATGGCAGTCCTTCCCCTCTCTTTTACAATTTTTGCATTGTGATGGCGGCAGCGTCCGCGGAGGGGTCAAGACCCCTCCCTACAGAGCAACATTTATGGCAGGCTTGTAGGGAGCGGTCTTGACCGCTCCGGGCAATTTTGCGGCTGCCGCAATGCTCCGCGGGACGCATATATGCGTCCCCTACAATCTGCCGGAAGGTTCGCAGGGGCGGCTTTATCGCCCCTTTTCGGGTCATGCGTAGGGCGGGGTGCCCTCACCCCGCCGCGGCGGCCTGGGGGCAGGCCGCCCTACAGGCTCCCGTAAAGTTTATATTTGTTGATAATATCCAGCACCTCCGGCGGCAGCACCTCCGGCCACTGCCCCCGCGGGATCTTCCCGCTGCGGATGTCGCTCGACGCGCAGGGGTAGCTCTCGGCGCGGGCAAAAAGGACGCGGCCCCCGGCCTTTTGCAGTTCTGCGGCGGCGGCGTGCAGGGCGGCCTCATCGGTGCCGGTGCGGCTCTCGACGACGAGGGCAGCCATTTTCAGCATATCCTGCCAGCGGTACCATTCCTGAAACGTCAGCAGCATGTCGCTGCCGACGCAGAGGTACAGCGCGCCGTCCGGGTCTTGGCCGCGCAGCCATTCCAGCGTGTGCACGGTGTAGCTGCGCCCGCCCCGGCGTATCTCCCAATCGCTGACCTGCACCGCCGGGGACAGCGCTGTAAAGCAGGCACACATCTGCAGGCGCAGCTCTGCCGGGGTGGCGCTGGCGTGCTTGTGGGGCGGCGTGCCCGCGGGCATAACGAGGGCGCGGTCCGGCTGTACCAGTGCCAGCGCGGCGCGCAGGTTGTTCATGTGGCCGTTGTGGGGCGGGTCGAACGTCCCGCCGTAGAGCAGTGTTTTCATTTTGCCAGCACGGCGGTGTAGGCGCTTTCCTTTTTCTTCTGCTTGAACAGCACGAATTTGCGGCCAATGACCTGCACGCACTCGCAGTCCAGCGCCTCGCACAGGATGTCGGCGGCCTCGCGGGCGGAATATTCGCTGTTTTCCAGCACCTTTACTTTGATAAGCTCGCGTGCGGCGATGCAGTCGGCGATGCCCTGCTTGAGGGTGTCGTCGATCTCGCCCTTGCCGATCTGGTAAACGGGGTCCATCGTGTTCGCCGCGCTGCGCAGAGCCGCGCGCTGTTTGCTGGTAAGTGCCATAAATTATCTCCTTTTTATTGTATATATCTCGGTAGGGGCCGGGCATGCCCGGCCCTCTAGTCTGTGTGGTTTTCTTTTAAACGGGTTGCTGCTTTTATGCTGCGGGCCGGGCATGCCCGGCCCCTACAAAGGCTTCCCCCAAAGGGGAAGGCATTTACAT
>OHYS01000787.1_pt1 | contig 12997 bp, 9 predicted proteins | sample 1580301 | NCBI WGS metagenome assembly OHYS01 (sample SAMEA3882531, study PRJEB24775) | human gut metagenome | biome: human-associated habitat; feature: intestine environment; material: feces | place: Netherlands | collected 2009/2010
TCGAGGCTTCCTACGCAGGGCAGCACGAACTCATCGGTCTTATCTGCTGCGTAGGAAGCCTCGATGGCCTCTGCAGCGTTGGCAGCATGCTCACCCTCGCCGTAGACGAAAGCAGCGTAGGCCTTCTCCTCGCGGTCCCAGTTGTTATCACGGTCCATGGCGTAGTAACGGCCGGAAACGCTGGCAATCTTGCCCACGCCCAGCTCATCCAGCTTGGCCTGCAGGTCAGCAAGGAAGCCCTTGCCGGAGTGGGGGTCGGTGTCGCGGCCGTCGGTGATGCAGTGCAGGTAAACTTCCTTAGCGCCCAGATGCTTTGCCATCTCCAGCACGCCGAACCAGTGGTCGGCATGGCTGTGCACGCCGCCGGTACCCACCAGACCCATCAGGTGGATGGCCTTACCGGCCTCGATAGCAGCCTTCATGTTCTTGACCAGCACAGGGTTCTTGAGCATCTCGCCGTCATGGATGGACTTGGTGATGAGGGTCAGCTGCTGGTAGACGATGCGGCCCGCGCCCATGTTGGTGTGGCCGACCTCGGAGTTACCCATCTGGCCGTCGGGCAGGCCGACAGCCATGCCAGAAGCATCAATGGTGGTCATGGGATACTTTGCCATCAGAGCATCCAGATGGGGGGTCTTGGCAGCCACAACGGCGTTGCCAAAGGTCTCGTTCGGCACCCAGCCGAAGCCATCCATGATGCACAGAAGAACAGGTTTCTTTGCCATAAAATTGAATCTCCTTTGAATTTATCACGCATTGCGGGCAAGGCTAAGCGCCCTGCCTGCGGAGGTGCAACCTGCGGGTGCATAGCACCCGAGCGGCCGCTGTAAAAACAGATCAGCGCCCGGCTCAGCGCTGAAAAAACGGCGCAGCCGGGCGCTGAAACAGCTTAGTTAAGAAAAGGCAGTTGCTCAGCCCTTGGTGGCTGCATTGACGATGACAGCAAAGTCCGGAGCCTTCAGGGATGCGCCGCCGATCAGGCCGCCGTCCACGTCCTTCTTGCTCAGCAGCTCCTCGCAGTTCTTGGCGTTCATGCTGCCGCCGTACTGCACGGTGGTAGCCTCGGCCACGGCCTCGCCGTACAGCTCGCCCACCACCTTGCGGATCTGTGCGCAGACTTCCTCTGCCTGATCGGAGGTAGCGGTCTTGCCGGTGCCGATGGCCCAGACAGGCTCGTAGGCGATGACAACGTTTGCCATCTGCTCGGCGGTCACGTCACGCAGAGCGATCTTGGTCTGCATACGGACCAGCTCCTCGGTAACGCCCTCCTCGCGCTGCTGCAGGCTCTCGCCCACGCACAGGATGACCTTCAGGCCGGCGTTCAGAGCAGCCAGCGTGCGCTTGTTGACGGTCTGGTCGGTCTCTGCAAAGTACTGACGGCGCTCAGAGTGTCCAACGATGACGTACTCCACGCCCAGATCCACCAGCATATCGGCGCTGATCTCGCCGGTGAAAGCACCGGACTTTTCAAAGTGGACGTTCTCGGCACCCACATGGATGTTGGTGCCCTTGGTCTTAGCCACAGCGGTGACCAGATCGGTAAACGGGGTGCAGATGACCACCTCGCAGGTAGCGTCCTTCACGGCGGGGATCAGCTCGTCCACCAGAACAGCAGCCTCGGAGGCGGTCTTGTTCATTTTCCAGTTGCCAGCGATAATAGCCTTGCGCTTTGCCTTATCCATTGTTATTTTCTCCTTACCTTCGTAACTATTTACAAATTGCCTGCACAAAAAGAAAAGATGCGGCGGCGTAAATGCCGCCGCACCCATTGTGATGCCGGAAAAATTATGCGTTCTGGATGACTGCGATGCCGGGCAGCTCCTTGCCCTCCAGATACTCCAGAGAAGCGCCGCCGCCGGTGGAGATGTGGGTCATCTTGTCGCCCAGACCCATCTGCTGCACAGCTGCTGCGCTGTCGCCGCCGCCGATGACGGTGGTAGCATCGCTCTCAGCCATAGCCTTGGCAACAGCCAGAGTACCAGCTGCCAGAGTGGGGTTCTCGAACACGCCCATGGGGCCGTTCCAGACAACGGTCTTGGAAGCCTTGACAGCGTCAGCAAACAGCTTCATGGTCTCGGGGCCGATGTCGCAACCCTCCATGTCAGCGGGAATAGCGCTGATGGGAACGATGGTCACATCCACGGGAGCATCGATGGGATCGGGGAAGTCCTTGATGCAGGCTGCATCCACGGGCAGCAGCAGCTTGACGCCCTTCTCCTTGGCCTTCTGCATCATCTCCTTGCAGTAGTCCAGCCAGTCGCTCTCCAGCAGGGAGGTGCCCACGCTGCCGCCCATGGCCTTTGCCCGCAGATAGCGGTTCCCCTTGCTGGACTTCGAGAAGCCCGTGGTCAGGGTGCGGGTGGTGCGGGGAAGAAGGCAGCTTTCCTCACAGCGCCCCGCCGCCCGCAAAAGAGCCGGGACGGCATATTGTTCCAGCGTAGCGGCGGCGGCAAAGGGGTTGCCGGACAGGCAGAGCACCAGCTTGCCGCCCAGCGCTGCCGCCAGCATAGGGCTGCCGGGCTTCTGGGCTACGCCCTCTACCAGCAGCTGTGCACCCAGCTTTTCCAGCACAAGGGGCAAGTAGTCCTTCTGCCCCACAGAGACGCCGCCGCTGGTGATGACGGCATCGCAGCGGGTCAGCAGCTCCTGCATTTTACCGGTGATGACCTCCGGGTCGTCGGAGCACTGCTGCCGTTCCACGGCAAAGCCCAGCTGACGCAGCCGGGCGGCGTTCTGGATGCCGTTGGCATCGTAAATTTTACCGGGTGCCCACGGTGCGCCGGGTGCCAGCAGCTCGCTGCCGGTGGAAAGGATGCCCACGGTCAGCGGTCGGCAGACGGTTACCTCGGCGTAGCCCTGCCCGGCCAGCACGCCCAGATGGGCGGGGGTGAGCACCGTCCCGGCGGGCGCGATGACCGCACCGGCGGCTACATCTTCCCCCCGGAACACTACGTTTTGCAGCGGTTTTACGGCAGCATAGAGCTGTACGGTCTCTTCGCCGCTGTCGGTCAGTTCCTGCATCAAAACGCAGTCCGCGCCCTCCGGCAGAGGGGCGCCGGTCATGATGCGGGCAGCGCAGCCTGCAGGCAGCGCCGCAGCCGGAGCATCGCCCGCGTAAAGCTTCATCACCACCGGCAGGGCGACCGGGGTCTCCCGGCTTGCACCGGCAGTATCCGCGCTGTGCAGGGCGTAGCCGTCCAGCGGGCTGCGGTCAAAGGGGGGCTGGTCCATCCGGGCGCAGAGGTCGGCGGCAGCAATGCGCCCGCAGGCGGCTTCCAGCGGGATGGTCTCCGGGGACGGAGAAGGCAGAAGCGCTGCCGCATCCAGCACGCTGCGCAGCGCCTTGACGGGGGAGCAGAAAGGCTGGTTCATTATAACTTCCTCCATAGACCCGCCGCTCTCCCCTTCTGCTATGGCTCAGACAGGGACACCGGCGGGGGTATTCTTTTTTCAAAAAAGGCAGGTGAAAAAGAAGCGGAGACGTCTTGACCGGAAAATCAAAACGCCTCCGCAGAATATCCCCACAAAACCGGCTGCGGCAGTTTGCAGTCTGCTACGCCGGTGGCAGCCTTTGGCTATGCGCCGCCCTTGCAGCGGCAGCACACAGCCAAAAAGCACCTGTGAAGATGGGAGGAGTTCTTTTTTTCAAATTGCAGCGTTTCTTCTGCGGGAAGGCGGTGGGGTTTCCCCCGCCACCCTTGAATGCCCGCCCTTGCGGGTGCAGCATTGCGGCGCGGTGTCCTGCTCTTTGTGAGAGTTTAGACACCTTTGCTCAAAGAAGCTCTTATACCCTGATTCAATTGTAGTTTATGGTTTAATCGCAGAAATCGTCCACGTCGCTGATAGCCTTGGCGTAGCGGCGGGTGAGGTGCTTGGTGGAAAAGAGGAACCGCTCGTTCTGGTTGTTGGTCAGCTCCTCGATATCGGCATACTCCGGGTTCTCCTGCATGGCCTTCCAAGTCTGCTCGATGACCTCCGGCGCAAGGCCGTAGGGGGAGCGCTGGAAGTACTTGAGCGGGGTGCCACTGGGGTAGATGCGGGCGTTGAACCGCACCATCTCGGCGAACATCACACACAGATCCTTGTCCTCGATGAGCTGCGCGATCATGGCGTAGTTATCGCTCATGTTGGCATTGGAATAGTAGTAGGTGTCCTTTGCACCCGCGCGGGTGACGATATCGGTGCACTGGGGGTCTGCGGGCATCTGCGCCAGCAGCTCATCGGCGTTTTCCACTTCCTCCAGCAGCAAAGCGTGGGGGGTAATCAGCGCAGCCGCAGAGCGGGCACGGATGTAACCGGCCAGCTCCTGTGCAGGGGTCAGCTCCGGCAGCTCCGGGGCAGTCTTGGTGGGCTGATCCGCAAAGGGATCGTTTTCTACCTCCGGTTCACCGGCCAGAAAATCCAGCAGTTCCGGCTTTGCAGCATCGGGCTGCGCAGCTTCGGCGGCTTCGGGTGCGGCCTCAGCGGCCTGCTTTGCGGCAAGCTCGGCGGTCTCCCGCTCCACTGCGGCGATCACGTCCTCACCAGTCTTGGCGGCGCTGCCGTCAAAGGTGCTGCCGGTCTCCTTCAGGCGGCGGGCAGTCTCGCTTGCGGCGTCAATATCGAATACCTCTGCCTTGGGCTTTTTCTTGGCGGCCAGCTCTGCCTTTTGCAGTTCCAGAACGGCCTGCTCCGGGTCTACGCTGCCATCCACCGTGGTGGTGTAGCCGGGTTTACGTCTGCCAAACAACATGACGGTCTTTCCTCTTTCTATGGGATTTATTCAGCTGCTGCGGTGTTCTGTGCGTAGATGCCGCGCTTTTCCAGATCATCGGCCATGTCAGCCAGATCATACTTTTCCAGCGTCTCGCGGGTGGGCACACCGGTGGTGCGGTCCCAGCCGAAGACGTCGTAGAACAGATCCTTTGCCTTCTCCATGTCGGCACGATCCAGCTTGGTGGTGCCTTCCTCAAATGCCTTGAAGTCGGGATCCTTATCGAACACCCAATCGCAGATGGCATCGTGCTCCTGACGCAGGTTTGCGCTGCCGCAGTTCTGCTGGAAGCTGATGGCGGTCATCGCGCGCAGCATCTGGGTGATGCGGGCGCCGTCCTCCTGCAGACCGGCCTGGGTATAGGTTTCGCCGGTAACAGCAGTCATAAAGTCTGCCTGCAGGTCCAGATCGCCGTGGTAGTCGCGCTCCTTGGAGGGGGACTGGGTCATGGGCCACATCCAGTTGCACAGGGTAGCGGAGTCGTGGAAGTTCTTATCGTTGACGCAGTAGGCAGCCAGCTTTGCCTTGTTCTCGTTGATGGGAGTGTAGGCCTTGGCCTTATCGTAGCAGCCCTCGCCGAAGAAGTCCTCCATGACCTTCTTAGTCACCTCGTAGGGTGCGCCGGAACCGGTCTCGCAGACGATCTCGTGGATCATGCAGTCACGGTTATAGACGAGGTTGTACAGCATACCAACCTGCCATGCCTCAGCAGGGCCGTGGTGGTTGGGGAAGCCGTTGTAGATCAGATTGGAGTTGGTAGCGCCGTCGTCGCGGTCCAGCCAGCTCTTGGGCAGGCCGAACTTTTCCATCATGGCCAGCGTGCCCTTGGCGATAACGGACAGATCACCCTCGCCGTAAGCCATGCGGCGGATCAGCTCGACCTCCCAGCGGGGATCGCCGGCCTTCTCCCACTCCCAAGGCAGAGAGTCGTACTCGGCCTCGCTGATGTACTTGGTGGCCTCCTCGCGGGGCATCCGCAGGATCCACAGCAGGTCGCGGTTCAGGTTGCCGTAGTTGTCCCACAGACCCATATCGTCCACTGCATGAGACCATGCCAGATTGATGACCATGGTGCCGTCGCCCTCGTACTTGAAGTCGTGCACGCCGTCCGGGTAGACGCGGGTGCCGTACAGCACGGGCATACAGGTGTTGGAGTTGTGGGTGGGCAGATCGTAATCTGCCAGCGGATCCACATCATACTCGGTGTAGCAGCGGATGGGGCAGGAGGAGCAGCCGCCGTTCTTCACGGTGTACTCGGCAGCGGGAGCGCCGAAGTCGAAGTAGCCCTTGAAGCAGCGCAGAGCCACCTTGTTGATATCGTTGTAGGGCTGCTCGCCGGTATCCACGGGGCCGCCGGGAGCCTTCTTCCACATACGGCCGGGGGCGCCGGACCAGCGGTTCTTGCCGGAGGTGGCGCTGTACTCTGCCCAGCTCTGGGGCTGTGCGGGCACGTTGTGGTTGTTGTTGCCGCCGATCAGGTTGCCCATCATGTAGTTGGAGAGCTCCAGCACCTTCTTGGGGTCAGCGACCTTGACGCTGCCGGTGCCGCGGATGGCCAGACCCTTCAGCTTCTTGTTGCCCATGGCAGCGCCCAGACCGGCGCCGCCGGAGTTGCCGAAGCTGGTGTTCAGGGTGGAGTAGTCCACCAGATTCTCGCCGGCAGGGCCGATGGAAGCGGTCTCGAACTCGCGGCCGTTCTGCTCTACCATCCACTTATTGGCAGCAAAGGTGCCCTTGCCCCAAATCTCGCTTGCGTCCTCCAGAGAGACATTGCCGTCCTCGATGCGCAGGTAGACGGGCTTTTCGGAGATGCCGCTGATCACGATGCCATCGTAACCGGCATACTTCAGCATGGAGCCGATGTGGCCGCCCATGTGTGCATCGATAATGGAGTGACCCTTGGACCAGGTAGAGCGGAAGGTCACGTTCATACGGCCGGAGCAGGGCACGCCTGCGCCGGTCAGGGGGCCGACACCAAAGATGACCAGAGCCTTCTCGTCATAGGGGTCCAGCTCCATGGGAGCTTCCTCATACATAATGCGGTAGGCCATGCCCATACCGCCGATATACTTATGGTACTTTTCGTCATCCTGCGTGGTGATCTCGCCGGTGGTCAGGTTGACGCGCAGGATCTTGCCTGCCCAGCCATAACTTTCAGCCATTGTAGTTCCTCCTTACAGATCCAAGTATGCAGCCTGTGCTGCGCTGGTAACGGCATCCCAATCCACGATGGACAGAGCGCCGGACGGGCAGCCTGCCACGCAGGCACCGCAGGCGATGCACTTGGAGGACTTGCCGGTCTCGGGGTTGACGGTGGGCATGTGCCAGGGGCAGGCCTCCACGCAGGCACCGCAGCCGATGCACTTGTCGGTATCGACCACGCGGATGCCGCGGCTGTCGGTGGTGATGGCCTTCTGCGGGCAGGCATTGCCGCAGGCGGGGTCCTCACACTGGCGGCAGGTATCCGGGAAGTAGACAAAGCAGTTATCGGTGCCGGACAGCAGGCCGTTGCCTGCGCCGTCCAGATTCAGACGGCGCTGGATCTTGACGCGGCTGATGTAAGAGGAGCACACGCCATCGTTGGTCAGGGTGCAGTTGATCTCGCAGCGCTGGCAGCCGGTGCACAGGTCTGCGTTGACCACCAGCAGGCCCTGCGGCAGTGCCCAAGTGGCCACTGCGCCGGAGTCCACCTGCTGCTGAGAGCAGCCGAACAGGGACAGCATGGAAGCGGACAGGGTGAGCCCTGCAAGGCTCTTGCCCGAGATCTTCATGAATTGACGGCGAGTCATGTCAGCCGTCAGGAAATCAGTTTTTGCCATAGGTTCCATTCCTCCGTTGAGGTCACTCTGCGCTGAGCACCTCGGTCACATAGAAATACGAGTTGTTGACGATGGTCGTCACAGCCGAAGAGGTGATGGTCGCGCCGGAAAGGGCGTCCACCTCGGTCAGGTCTGCGCTGACGGCACCGGACGCATTGCCGGTGGTGGTCAGGCTGGCCTGCTCCAGACGCGCCTTGGACTGCTCCTCTGCCGAGAGATCCGCAAAGGGGATCGCCATCGGCTCACCGTCCATTGCGCTCTTGCTGAGCATGGCTGCGTACAGCTTGCGCCGTGCCACGGCCTCTGCGCTGGAATCCAGCGGCGGAGCCAGCTCATCGCCCAGTGCCTCGCCCTTCAAAGCCGAGAAGGTAAGCCCCGCAGCATACATCTTGCGGGTAGCCTCGGCCTCGGGAGAGGTATCGAAGGTGCGCCACTGTGCGGGGTCAAAATCCCCGGCAGCAGCGGGCTGCTCCTCCGCCGCACCGGCAGCGGCATAGGCGGCACCGGTAACGGGGTCCGTTACGGTGTAGCTTTTGCCTGCCAGCGTGAAGGGAGCTGCGCCTTGATACTGGGACGTGAACTCCGGGTTGACGCACTGGCCGCCAAGGCTTTCCGTTTCGTCCTGAGAGAGGATCTCTACTGCGGAAACATTGCCCTCGGCGTCAATGGTCACGGCAGCCTGCACATCGCTTTGGAAGCCCTTCTGAGAGCTCTCCACGCGATAGCTGCCGTTGTCGAGCTGGTACACTGCGCTGATGCCGTAGGCGGCTGCATCCGCCTCCGACACCGGCAGCAGGGTACCGGCAACCGTGGTGCGTGCGCTTTGCAAGGTGGTCAGACCGACCGCCAAGGCGATGGTCGCAACGCCCATGGCTGCATAGCCCGGCAGCCGCTTACGCCACAGCGGTACGGGCGCAAACGGGTTGGTTGCCTGCTTCATGTTATCACCTGCCTGTTTTTTATTTTGCCGGGTAACCCCGCACAACAATTGAGGCCGCTCTGGCTGCTGCAACAGCGGAGCGGTCTCTTCGATAATATATTAACATGCGTGCGCGGAGTATGTCAACAGAAACAGACAGGCTTTTCTGTTTTGTAACTATTGTTTTTGTAATATTTGCTTAAACTTTAGGGATTTTGCGTCCGCACACCAGCTGCAGGCCGTATTCCGCAGCAAGTTCTGCGGATTGCACGGTGGGCATACTTTTGCTTACCAGCACCGGCACCCCGGCGCGGATGGCCTTGCGCACCATATCCAGCGGCACCCGGCCGCTGGTGTACAGCACGCATTCTGCCAGCGGCAGCCCTGCCAGCACCGCGCAGCCCACCGCCTTATCCAGCGCGTTGTGCCGCCCCAGATCCTCACAGGCAAAAACAATTTCCCCTTTGTGCAGCACAAAGCAGCTGTGCACTGCCCGGGTGGCGCGGTACAGCGGCAGTCCGGCGTGCATGGCGGCGGTCAGGCGCTCCACCCATTCCGGCTGCAAATCCAGCCCCGGCACAGAACGCAGGGGCAACAGCTCCACCGGACTGCCCAGCGCGATATTATCGGTGCAGCAGCTGGCCACCTCCTGCGCGGCGGCGCGGCGGGTAGGCAGCGGGTGGCGCAGATATACCTGCACCTTTGCGCCCTCGGCACAGACGGCGATTTGCTCCACCTCGTCCGCAGACGCGATCCATCCTTCGGTGAGCAGCCGCCCCAAGGCCAGCTGCGGCAGCAGCGCCGGGGTGCATACCACCCGGAAGGCGGGCTGCTCGTTGACATAAATGGCGGCGGCGTGCTCTGCCGGTATGGTGGCTTCGGTGCCGTCCGGCAGGCGCAGGCTGGCAAAGGCCGTCTGCGCGCCAAAGCGGTCGGTGATCTGCAAAGAGGGTGTACTGCGTTTTTCCATAAAGTTTCCTTATATTATAAATGCAATGCTGTGTGTCAGACGGACAGTATCAACATACCGGTTCTGTGTCAAAAAGTCAAGAGCTATCTTGCCGTAAAAACACAACGCCGGACAGCCCGCAGACTGTCCGGCATTGCGATCAAAACGTCAGATTTACAGTTTGCCCTCTCAGGCATCGCTCTCAGAACACCGCCGGGACGATCCGCTGGGCATCCACATCCACGATACCGTAGGTGTTCAGCCGCAGCTTCGGGATGACCGGCAGGCTTACAAAAGCAAGGGTCATAAAAGCGTCGATGTCCTCCGAGATGCCGTGGGCTTTCAGTGCCGCCTTGAGCGCCTGCAGCTTTTCCTCCACGGATTCGGCGCTCTCGGTGCTCATAAGCCCTGCCACCGGCAGCGGCAGCTCCCCTACCACCTGTCCGTTCAGTGCAAAGGCAAGGCCGCCCTTATTTTTGCGCACCGTGTTGCCCGCCAGCACCATGTCGGCATCGTTGGTGCCCGCCACGATGAGGTTGTGGGAGTCGTGGGCAATGCTGGAAGCCACCGCGCCGCATTGCAGGCCGTAGTTGCCCAAAAAGCCCAAGCCCACATGGCCGGAACGGTGATGCCGCTCGAACACCGCCAGCTTGACGATTTTCTGCGCCACGTCCACGCCGGGCGCTGTGCCCGGATGCTGGCAGAACGGAACGATTTTTTCAGTGGTCAGCAGGGCGTGCGGGGTCAGACAGATCACTCGCTGCCGGGTGCCGGTCTGCTTCAGCTGCAATTGCTCCGGGGTGATCTCATCCATGTTGAAGGAATCGAACACCCGCGCAAAGCGTGCCTTGTCCACAGTAAGGGCGGCGGGGTGCAGCATTCTGCCCTGCTGCGCCACCAGTTTGCCCTTTTTATACACCTGCTCCACCGTGAACTGTTCCAGATCCGACAGCACGATCAAATCGGCGGTATAGCCCGGGGCTACCGCGCCGCTGTGCGCAAGACCGAAGTACTGACACGGGACAAGGGTGCCCATCCGCACTGCCACCACCGGGTCTACCCCGGCGGCAATGGCCTTGCGGATGATATAGTCGATATGCCCGCCCTGCAACAGGTCTCCGGGGTGCTTATCGTCGGTCACCAGCATACAGCGGCTGCAATAGGGCTCCCGGAACAGGGGCAGCAGGCTTTCCATGTTCTGGGCTGCGGTACCCTCCCGCACCATGATGTATTGCCCGCGCCGCAGCTTTTCCATGGCTTCATGGATGTCCGAGCACTCATGGTCGGACTGCACCCCGGCGGCGATATAGGCGTTCAGCTCCTCCCCGCTGAGGAAGGGGGCGTGCCCGTCGATGCGTTTACCCGCAGCGGTGCAGTCACAGATCTTTTGCAGGATCTTTTCGTCCGCGCGCACTGTGCCGTAGGAGTTCATCAGTTCAGCCAGCCCCAGTACCCGGGGCTGCTGATAGTAGGGGCGCAGCTGCTCCGCTTCCAGCACCGCGCCGGACTCGTCCAGCCCGGTGGCAGGCACGCAGGAGGGCAGCATGAAGTAGACCGAAAGCGCCAGATCTTTTGTAGTCTCCAGCATAAAGTCCAGCCCTGCCGTACCGGCTACATTGGAGATCTCGTGCGGGTCGGTGACCACCGCCGTGGTGCCGTGGGGCAGCACCGCCTGTTCAAAGGCCGGGCCGCAGAGCATGGAGCTTTCAATGTGGATGTGCCCATCCACAAGCCCCGGGCAGACATACTTGCCCTGCAAGTCCAGCTCAGTCTCGCCGGTATAGTGTCCCACGCCAAGGATGACCCCCTGACGGATGGCTACATCGGCCTGCTCGATCTCGTTTGTGAACACGTTGATGACCCGGGCATTTTTCAACACAAGCTCTGCCCGCACGTCACCCTTTGCTGTCAGGATCTGCTGCTTCAAGGTTTCCATTTTCATAAGGGCCCCCTTGTCCTGCTTTTACTGTTAAATACTTGCGTTCTGCTGCCGGAAATACTGTTTTGGGTTTACATGGCGATCCAGCCAAAGGCGTTTGCCACCGAGCTTGCCAGAATGATGGCTGCAAAAATGGGGCACAGCCAGCGGATCATAAAATTGAACACCGGCTTGCGGCGGAAGCGCTGACCGTCCTGCTCCACCTCCTGCGCGATCTGCTCCACGCCGATGACGCGGGACACCAGCAGGCAGGTGGCAATGGCTGCAATGGGCATCATGACCGAGTTGGTCAAAAAGTCGAAGAAGTCCAAAAACTGCATCCCGAACACCGTCACCCCGGCCAGCGGGCCGTAGCCCAGTGCCGACAGGCTGCCCAGTGCCACCATGATGGCGCCGATGAGCACGGTGGAGCGGGTGCGGTCCCAGCCCAGCTCGTCCTCAAAGGTGGAGACAGCGCTCTCGGTCAGGGCGATGGAGCTGGTAATGGCTGCAAACAGCACCAGCACAAAGAACAGCACACCCACCGCGGTGCCCAGACCCATGCTGGCAAACACCTTGGGGATGGTGATGAACATCAGCGCAGGACCGGCCTGCAGGGTGTCCGGGTCGCCGCCGGAGAAGGCGAACACCGCCGGGATGATCATCAGGCCAGCCATGATGGCAATGGCGGTATCAAACACCTCCACGTTCTCGGTGGACTCCTCGATAGAGACATCCTTCTTCATATAGGAGCCGAAGGTGACCAGAATGCCCATGGCGATGGACAGAGAGTAGAACATCTGCCCCATGGCGGTGACCACGGTCATCCAGGAGAAGTTTTTGGGGTTGGGCACCAGAAAATACTTCACACCCGCCAGTGCACCGGGACGGGTGACAGAGTAGCCCGCAATGACCAGCGACAGCACCACCAGCACCGGCATCATCACCTTGGAGACGCGCTCTACGCCGTTGCGCACACCGGCAAAGATAATGCCCAGCGTGAACAGGCTGAACAGCAAAAAGGCCAGTTCGGCCTGCAAGCCGTTGGTGATAAAGGCGGAGAAGTAGCCGTCCACTGCCAGATTGCTGCCGCGGCCGCACAGATACTCGGCCAGATAGTGGATGACCCAGCCGCCGATGACCGAATAATACGGCACGATCAAAATGGGGATGATGGCGTTGATCCAACCACCGAACCGGATTCCCTTGCCCTTACCGAAGTGGGCGTAGGCGCTGACCGGGCTTTTGTGGGTCATACGGCCCAGCGCGGTCTCGGCCACGATCATGGTATAGCCAAAGGTGACTGCCAGCAGAATGTATACCAGCAGAAAAATGCCGCCGCCGTATTTGGCTGCCAGATACGGGAAGCGCCAGATGTTGCCCAGACCCACCGAAGCGCCTGCGGCAGACAGCACGAACCCGATCTTACCGGAGAATGCGCTGCGCTTGTGTTGTTGTTCCATGTTGTTGTTCCTCTTTTCCTATCTGCTATAAAAATTAAGCAGAACAAGTGTACCACAACTGCGTACAACTGGCAAGCAATAACACCCCGGTCAGCTCCTGACGGCGCTGACCGGGGTGTTTACCAGTTTCTTTTTATTTTTACAGCTTATGGTACTTGCGATCCTCTTCCTCGTAG
>OHYS01000799.1_pt1 | contig 12834 bp, 10 predicted proteins | sample 1580301 | NCBI WGS metagenome assembly OHYS01 (sample SAMEA3882531, study PRJEB24775) | human gut metagenome | biome: human-associated habitat; feature: intestine environment; material: feces | place: Netherlands | collected 2009/2010
CCCGACGCTCCTTTTCTCCCTCCCCCCCTAAAAGATTTTTATTCATCGCCGTACACAGCAATAAAATGAATCAGTGCCTCTGTTTCGGAACTGGCATACTTTTTGGCAGATGCTTCCAGCGGCTGTGATTGATATGCTTCAAACGAATCGCCCTCGTCGCGTCCAGATATGTAGCGATTATCATTTAGTTTCCACTTCCTCATTTCTTCAAAATAAACAGTATTCGCCATTTCCGAATTCCAGTCCATTCGCTCCAGCAGATAATACTCCATTCCATGATAACATTCTTCGCAAATTCCCGTAAAAAATTCTTCTGCTGTCTGAGATGTTAAATGCTCTGGAGCATACCATATTTCGTTCTCTTCATTATTATATAATGCAACGCAATTCGATGATCCTGTCTCTTTCACATACAGCGGAATTTCGGGAATTCCAAGTCGTTCTGTTTCAAGCCGTACCATCTTCTGTGCTGCAATTGTTCTTTCTTCCAGTGTTTTTTGCCTCCATTCGCTCTCCTTTAAGCTCAGCAGAAATTCTTTATTTTCCTGAAAAATGTTCTCCTGATTCTGGACGAGATTATAGTCCTTTTTTCGTTCGTAAAGTTCTGCCACTCCGGACGGAGACTCAAGCTTCCAATATATCATCATACAAGTCGGTACCATACTCACGCATACTGAAACAAACAGAAATGCGTTTAAGTCACTTCTTTTTAATCTCCAGAATTTTTTCGGAGAATATTTTCGTTTTTTTCTATGTAAATCTCTTAAAACCGTAACAAGAAATATCCCATCCAGCACTGCAAGAAACAACACAATTTTCAGTGAATATTGGGCAAATAAAAACAGCATCAGTATGCTCGGCGGAAATGCATAGAATAAAACTTCATTTGCAGTTCCATCTGCGCAGTAGCTTCGAATGGGTGAGGCCAGCCACAAAATCAGGCACAGCGCATAGGCAAAAAGCATTGTCCCCGACGAAATATGGACGGAACATTCTGTAATATATACCTCAACCTGTTTCACATACATCACATACAAGATACAGATCGGATATAAAATCGAGCTTTTGCTCAACCAGTATGCCGCTGATTTTCTTTCCCGTCTTCTTTTCTGTTCCTCCATATCAGATCCCCCCTGATTTTTCTTTTGTTTTATTTGGAATACTTGTATGTTTATTTTAGCGTAATTTTTCGTTTTTGCCTATCCTTCGTTTTTCAGTTGAATCTTTCTGTAAAAACCAAAATTGCGAAACCCTGTTTTGGCAGGACTCCGCAATCTCTTTTTCCTATTTACTTTATGATACATGACGGGCAGCATATTTCATTTTCTGGTTTCCGGCGCATTTCTTAAAATACTGCCGGATCGCATCTTCGTTCATATCGTTTCCGATAAACACAGCCTGGCCGGCGTTTTTCTGTTCTGTGCCGGTGATGCTGTAGCGGTGATCGGCGACATCAAATTGGAGAAACTGGTCTCCGGCTGCGAACTGTCCTTTTGCACGGATGATATTTCCAAACGCTCCGCGAATGATCTGTTCCAGAAAACACCACAGGGTTTCCGGTGCCTCCATTCGGATATTTTCGAAGGAGAAGGTCTCCGGCATCTTTTCGCCGCTCTGCGTATCCTGTACTTCTTTCTCATATCGGCCGCCCAGCAGCAGGCTCTGGTAATCTTCCCGTGTCATCGTGGATGCATAATCCGTGATGATTTTTGCCTGCGGGTTAATTTCCTGCAGAAATTTCTGGATGCGCTGTTTTTCTTCCGCCTGGCATGCTTCTGTTTTGGAAACAATGATCGTATCCGCGCTTCGGATCTGATCCTGATACAGCTCGGGATATTCCGCCATATAGCGGCGGTAACTGTAAACATCCACAATAGTGACCGGCGAGAGAAGCTGAATTCTCTCGTACTCGATCTGACGCAGATTTTCTATAATCCGGGCGAGACTTCCGACGCCTGTCGGTTCTACGATCAGGTATTCCGGGTCTACCACATTGGCAATGGTCAGCACGGATGCTGCAAAATCCTTTTTCCCGATGCAGCAGATGCACTGCTCTGTCATTTCCCATACATTTTTCTGCGTTCCCTGCCGGTTCTGGCCAAGACGTGCGCCGTCGATTCCTGCGGCTCCATATTCATTTTCCAGTATGGCAAACCGCTGATCGACGTTCCTGGCCAGCCGTTTGATAAATGTTGTTTTTCCCGCGCCCAAAAAGCCGGATACGATCAATATTTTCATACGTTTCCTTTTTCAGTCAAATTTTCAAATCATCAGTCAGCCAATTTAACGACTGGTTTGATTAAATCCTTCGGTTTATCTCTCATGAGGAACAGTGCTTCTTCCAGATGATCCCATCCATCAAACACATGTGTGGACAGCGGGCTGACATCCAGCTTGCCTGCCGAAACAAGAGCTCCCAGTTTTTCCATGCGGAGTCTTCCGCCAGGCATCAGGCCTCCGTTAATCTGTTTGTGACCCATTCCAACGCCCCACTCTACACGCGGAATATCAATGTTGTCACCGGATCCAAGATAGTTTACATTTCCGATCTTTCCGCCCGGTTTCAGGCATTTTACTGCTTCTGCAAAGGTTTCTACACCACCGCCGGCGATGACTACTTTATCAACACCTTTTCCATCTGTCATATCAAGTACCTGCTGGAAAATCGGTCCGTTCTTGTAGCTGACAAAATCCGTTGCGCCGTATTTTTTTGCCGCTTCTACGCAGACCGGTCTCGTTCCGACAGCAATGATTCTCGATGCGCCGCGCATATTCGTTCCGGCTACCGACATCAGACCAACTGGTCCGATTCCGATGACAAGAACTGTATCACCAAACTGTACATCGGCAAGCTCTACGCCGTGGAATCCGGTCGGCACCATATCGGAAAGCATGCACGCGTCGACAACATTGATGTTTTTCGGAAGCAGCGCAAGGTTTCCATCGGCATCATTTACATGAAAGAATTCAGAAAAGACACCATCTTTGAAGTTGGAGAATTTCCAGCCTGCCAGCATTCCGCCGGAGTGCATGGAATAACCAGCCTGTGCTTCCAGAGAATTCCAGTCCGGAGTGATGGCCGGCACAAGAACCCGGTCTCCCGGTTTGAAATCTTTTACGAGCTCTCCGACTTCCACAACCTCTGCACAGCACTCATGGCCCAGAATCATGTTATGACGGTCACCGATGGCCCCTTCCCATAAAGTGTGGACATCTGATGTGCAGATGGCAACTGCCAGTGGACGGCAAATGGCATCCATCGGCCCGCATTTCGGGCGTTCTTTCTCGATCCATCCGGATTCACCGATTTTCAGCATTGCATAACCTTTCATATCTTTTGCTCTCCTTTCAGATTGTTAATGATTTATCGATTCCTATGGTTCGAATATATCACTAATAGATTACTAATTCAACAGAAAAGTCACGGAATACCGTAGAATATTCCGTGACTTTTTTATAGCTTTTGCACAATAGATTACTTATAGATACTTTTTATCAAATTCTGTACCGACCGCATTCCCATACCGAAACGGCTACAGCCGGCTTTCTGCATTTCCTGTATAGTTTCCAGACTGCGGATTCCACCGGCGGCCTTGATCTGAATGCGACCGGCGGCTTCACGGCTCATGATTCGAACCTGCTCCACGGTGGAAGGACAGCCGGGATACCATCCGGTGCTCGTCTTTACATAATCCGCACGGCCTTCCACACACAGATCCACTGCCTGGCAGATTTCCTGCTCCGTCAGCTGCGGTGCCTCGATGATCACCTTAAAAATCGCCGAAGGCACCTGCTCCCGGATGGCCAGAAGTTCTTCTTTTACATAAGAAAATTCGTGGCTTCTGAACGCCGTAAGATTCATCACCATGTCGATTTCCCGGCAGCCAGCCTCCCACAGTTCTTTTGCCTGCCGCTTCTTCTGTCCGGTCGTATCTCCGCCGCCCGGAAAGCTTACCACGCCTCCCGCATGGATTTCTCTGGTGTCCTGCAGCCGTTCTGCCACATGGGCGCTGAACGCCGGCAAGGTAAACACAGCAGCCAGACGATATTTCTTTGCCAGCTCCACCATCGCATCAATTTCATCCATTGTATGAAATGCCTGTACACAGCTGATATCAATCTGCCGCATCAGTTTCTTCTGTTCTTCTGTCTCATCGCTCATTTACTCCGTCCTTTTCCCGAAATCTCCACCTCGTACTTGCTTCCGATGATCCGCACGTGGTCAATGCTCACCGGCCGGTTCTGCCAGTAGGTGACTCTGTGCACCACAAGAAGCGCATCCTTCGGCTCCGTTTTCAGAACCTGGGCTTCCATAAAGGTCGCGGATTTCGCTGAAATTCTGTCTCGTGTCTCATCAATCTGCAAGCCGAATTTCTCCTCCAGAAACTGATACAGCGCTACAAACTGATTCTCATACGCCTCGATGCCAGGGACTTTCGCATATTCGATATAATTTTCCATCAGCGTAACAGGCTCTTCATCCGCAAGCTGCAGCCGCTGAATCCTCGCCACGCTGGTTCCCTCCGGAATTTCCAGTTCATCGGCGAGCTGTTTGTCCGCCGAAATGATGTCGATCATCATATCTGACGTCGTTACCCGATATCCTTTTTTCATCAGGGATTCCGTGACCGATGTGACCTTGTTATAATTCTGAATTGCCTTATGATTCAGCACCCTCGTTCCAGAACCCTGGCGAACCTCAACCAGTCCCTCCTGCACCAGCATCTTTACTGCATTCCGTACCGTAGTACGGCTGACCTGATAGATTTTCTCCAGTTCACACTCCTTCGGCAGAAATCCCCCGACAGGATATGTTCCCTTATTGATCTCGTTTTTCAGTCTGCTGTAAACCTTCACATAAGCCGGTGCATTTTTCATCTTCTTCCCCTCCCGTGAAATATCAATATCCGCTTTTTGATCCTTTTTGCAGTATACCATATTTTGACGGCACAATCGAGTCCCAAAGAAGAGTTCCTGTTTTCTGCTTTGTCACCGACACATACTCTGCCAGACGCACAGAAAAAAGGCAGACGCATGTCATTTCTTTATGACTCACGTCTGCTCTGCATGAATCTTCTTTTTTCTGCTGTCTGCGAAATACTTCCATTCTCCAGAAGCAAATCTCTCTTTCTGCGGTGTAAATTTTTGTTACAAATTTTTTATTGTTCTTTTCTATTTTTTCGTATCAAACCGCATCACCGCCATGTGCACCACGTACGGCACCAAGATGACCGGGATTGCCAGGTATGCCAGGATGCTGTACGCCTTCTGGATCAGCGTCAGCAGACCAAACTGTGCGATGAGGAAGTCTGCGATGCAGCAAGCGAGGGCGGCGAGGATCTGGGTGCGGCTGATTTTGCCTGCGGTTTCTGTTCTGTTGCTTCGTTCAGCGAGGCCGTCGTGGATTCGTTTGACCATGGCGGCAACCATGTTGACGGCTGTGGATACGGCACCGAGGATGATCAGTACGGAAATCAGCGGTGTCATGAATTTACTGCCGACGCCCTGCTGAACCATAAATAATGTCGGGACGCTCTGCTGGATCATTTCCGGGTTCTGGTATACGGTCATGATTCCGAGGACGACCATGATCATCAGAAGGGCATTTAATACGGCACCGACTGCCATGCTCTTTCCGGCATCCTGCGGTTCTTCGAAGGACTTGGCATGCTGGACGAAGACTGCGACATTGGCAAGCTGGAAGGTTCCGTAGAGGAATGCGGCGTACAGGGCTTTGCCGAATGGGAGGTCTGCGGTTTTCATGGTGTTTACAGTATCGCCGATCTTTCCGGCTCCGGCGATGATGTTCGGGACGTAGACGATCAGCAGACCGGCAATAATGCAGATGGACAGCACTGACGCTACTTTCCGCACCAGATCCGTTCCGAATACCGAAACGACGAAAATAATTTTCCAGTTTCATAACGATTCTCCCTTCTTCCTAACAAGCAAAAGGGCATACTGACCTTCTGTTGGTCAATACGCCCTTGTATCTCCGATGTGCTTTAGTATATCACAGTTTTAACGCGAATGCACTCAATTTTAAGCAAAACGCAAAAGATCCCGGGATTTTTCTCTCCCGGGATCTGAAAATTCTTACTATGTAATTCTTTTTTAAACCACACGTCTTACCGCAAGAATCGTGGTATACGCTGCGTTGCTGCTGATCTTGATACCGTCGCGCTCATTGCTTGCGTGTACGATTGCACCGCCGCCGATGTAGATGGCTACGTGGCCGCTGTAGCAGATAATATCGCCCGGCTGAGCCTCTGCATAAGATACACCGCGTCCTACACCACGCAGTGCACTGGAGGAATGCGGAAGGTCGTATCCGAAGTGTGCGTAAACGCTCATGATAAAACCAGAGCAGTCAGCTCCGTTGGTAAGGCTTGTGCCGCCCCATACGTATGGATTTCCAATAAACTGTGTTGCATAGGATACGATGGCACTTCCGGTTGCGCTTCCGGTGCTGCTGGAGCTGCTGGAATCATCCGAGCTGCTGGTATCGCTGGACGAAGAATCATCGTAAGAGCTTCCTCCGTTAGACGGTGTTGTTGTCGTGGTGGAGCTTCCTGTGCTGGACGGTGTGTTGTCTGCCGTTGTTGTATTATTTGCAGCACTGCTTGCGGCTGCTTCTGCTGCTGCCTGTCTTGCTGCTTCTGCCTGGCGGGCTGCCTCGGCTGCTTCTGCTGCCTGACGGGCCTCTTCGGCTTTTCTTGCTGCCTCTTCGGCTGCAATCTCCTCCTGGATCTGCTGGATCTTTGCGTTCTGCTCTGCCAGTACTGCGTTGTACTGTGCAGCCATGTCGTTCAGGTCTGCGATCTGGTTTTCGTAGTCATCGGAAACGGCTTTTTTCTGCTCAAGCATTGCCTCGAGGGACTGCTGCTGTGCTTCCTGCTCTGCCTCGCTGGCTTCCAGGTCTGCTTTCTCGTCTGCGAGCTGATTGCTGTAATCCGTTACCTGCTGTACCAGATCCATGTACTCCTGCAGGCACTCTCTGTCGTATTTGTATAATTTCTGGGTGTACTCAGCCTGGTTCAGGATGCTGCTTAAATCTTTTCCTTCCAGAATCAGTGCTGCCCAGCCGTTGTCTCCGCCGCTTTCATAGAGGAATTTGATACGTTTTTTCATCTGCTCGTACTGCTCGTCCTCTTCAGCCTGGGACTGTGCCAGTTTTTCCTGTGTTGTTTCAATTTCTGTCTGTTTCTCTGCAATTTCATTTTTCAGATTTTCCACGGATGCCATGGTTACGACAAGCTGTGCGTCCAGGTCATCAATCTCGCCGGTAATCTGATTCTTTTTGGTTTCCAGATCGTCGATTTCTGCTTTTGCGTTGTCAAGCTGTGCGCTGGTCTCTGCCTGTGCTGCCTGCTGCTGCTGTAACTGCTCCTGTTTCGAGGCGCTTACTGTCATTACCTGAGCTGCACTTACGATCACTGCTAAACTTAAGGCAAGAAATTTTTTTCTCATTCTTTCACTCCCAAATTGATTCGTTGTATGTAGGTTTCTTTGTTTCAGGTTTCCCTGTTTCTTAGAAATTCAATTATTCTGTAACAATTTTGAAATATTTTTCCCAATTCTTTTACATAATATCACAATTCACAAATGGATGCAAGGAAAAATATCCCGCCTTTTTGTAAACAATTCGTGAACAGTAACGATACATGTTATTTTACCTTCTGTACACTCACACAACTCAATTTGTATTGATCCGGCGAGGAAAGCGCATCGCCGTCAGGGATTGAAAAGTCCTCTGCGGAGAATTTCGCACAGAGTGCCCGGTACTGATCCTCTGTAAAAGACGGCACCGCATCCTGATTCCATTCCAGACTGATTTCCTGATCGGTCACGCCGCGCGTTACAATTTTCCCGCCTTCAAAATCCTTTTGTTTCATTTCTTTTAACGCATTGTAAACTGCAGTTCCATAATCCAGACGTACTTTCAACACGGCATTGGCGTACTCCTCCACGCCGCCGTTTGCGATCAGTGCTCCGCCTGCCGCAGATGCTGCTGCGCCAAGTACATTCTGATACGATGCACCGTCCGAGAAGAGAATCTGTCCGCTCTCACCGTACCAGCTTTTGATTTTTTCCAAATACGACGGTGATACGCTGCTGCTTTTCCGATACGTATAATCCAGCGTGATGCTGTTTTCTCCAAGTCCCAGATCCGCAGCGGCCGCCTCTGCACCGAGTGCATAACCTGTCCCGTACTTTGTTCCGTTCTCTTCGTTTTTCTGTCCGATATAGCCCAGGTGCGTGTAGCCGGCCTGTACTGCCGCATATCCTGCCAGGTAGCCGGCCTCTGATACATCAATTTCCAGGCTTTCTGTATTTCCGCGGAGACGGCTGCGGCCGCTCTCACTGACCGGTTCTGCCTCCAGCAGCAGAAAACGGACATCCTTCCAGTCGCGCTGTGCATCGTAAACGGCGCGGCTCATGCTCGTTCCGGCACAGACGATAACGGATGCTCCCTTCTGCGCCGCCTCTTTGATGGTGTTTTCATAGTCCTCTGTTGTCCGTCCTGCCGGAACACTTGCTTCATATTTCAGACCGCTCTCGTCTCCATACTGCGCAAGACCGTTCCATGCTGACTGATACACGGCATCGGAAGCTACCTCACTGCCGTCGGTTACCAGCACCAGATCCACTGGTTCCGTCTTTTCTTTTCCGCAGCCGCCCAGCAGCAGCAACGACACTACGCCAAGACAGAGCGCCCATTTCCAGCTCTTTCGCATGTTTACTCCCCTTGTATTTTTATTTTCCAGATTTTTTCTTTTGTATTTCTGATCTGCGTCTTTCACGCACCTTCTAGTATAGACAATTCCAGCGCAAAAAGAAAGAGAGAATACACGAACTACAAAGTTTTTTTGTATTCTCTCTTATTTTTTATAGAAGATATTTTACTGGAACAGATCGTTCAGGATTTCTGCCGGTTTCTTCCTGCGGTAGCCTTCACTGTCACTTAAGATACTGCTGCTCCAGGTGAAATGATTCACACCGGTCAGATAGGACCGGTCAAGAACTTTTACACCATACCGCTCATACGCAACCGGATAATACATTTTCATGTATTCATTTGCCAGCTCAATAGCTTCACTGTTAATGCTTCCTGTTGAAGAAACGGTTCCGCCAAGCTGAATATACGGCGGTGTCGCATGAATGACAACCACGCTGCCGTCCGAGCACTGGCCAATGACAATCCAGACATGACCGCTCTTGCTGACCACATCACCCGGCGTAAATTTCTGGGACGTATCGCCTGTCACGCAGGTTCCCCAGCCTTTTCTTGCAAAGTAGGCCGGCATTCCAGTGGAGGTTGTCGTTGCATACTCTTTCGTCACCTGATGTGCGGTCCATCCGACATAGCCGGAACAGTCAAGACCTTTTCCGTACTCATACAGATGATCGGAATAGTTGTAGGTGGAATTCTGTGTATTGAAGAATTGTTTCCACTGCGCATTGACGCCGTAACTCTCTGCCTCTGCGTCTGTGTGGCCGCCTCCCCAGATATACAGGGTGTTTCCAAGCGGAAGCAGTGCATTTTTCAGAAAGTTCCGTACGGTGCGGACACCGATCTGCGCGGACGGTTCAAATCCGTCCGGACTCTGTACCAGCTTGCCGTCCTCATCGAACACATACGTTTTTCCGTCGATCACCTGTTTTCCGGTTATCATGCCGCCCCAGTTTCGGAAATAGTATGTATTTCCGCCAATCGACTGCCAGCCGATTGCCATTTTCGAGTCAGATCCAAGGTAATAGAGGTTATTATCATAGGTAATAAACGCATTCTTGTACATGCCGCCCCAGCTTCTCGGATAATAATAGTTATAATCCCAGTATACCCAGCCGCTTGTCGCCATAACGCCGTTTTTGTCTACATAATAATAGTTTCCGTCGTACTGAAACAGCTCGTCATCTCTTCTGGTTCCATTGGCATTGATCCAGTAATGCGTTCCGTCCAGAAGCAGCCAGCCCGTATGGCTTGTGCCGTCCTCATCGAAATAATACGTTTTTCCGCCGTTCTGCACCCAGCCGGTGGCAAATGTTCCATCTGAATTGGCATAGTATGTTTTACCGCCGATGGTAAATGTCTGATCATGGTACAGACCGCCCCAGCTCTGGAATGCGTATTTTGTTCCGCCGATGGTATGAATTCCGGTGTACATGCCGCCCCAGCTTCGGAAATAGTAGCGGTTTTTGTCGTAGGTGATCCATTCAGACGATGCCATCGTACCGTCTTCTTTCATCCAGTACCAGTTGTTGTCATATTTCACCCAGCCGGTCTGAAGCGACGTATCCTTGTTGATCCAGTAATACGTTCCGTTGGTCAGATACCAGCCCTCTTTTGTAATCTGCTCGCCGTCTTCCAGGAAATAGTATTTCTTTCCATTGATATCGCAGACACCTGTATAGAAGGTTCCGTCATCTTTTGCCCAGTATTTCTTTCCCTGCCAGGTAAAAGATTCGTTACGGTAAACGCCGCCCCAGCTGTGGAAATAATATCTTGTTCCGTCAACCTCTTTCATTCCGGTGTACATCACACCGTCACCGTCGAAATAGTATCGGTTGTTGTCATACGTGATCCATTCAGATGCAGCACGTGTGCCGTCCGCTTTCAGCCAGTACCATTTGCCTTCCAGCTTCAGCCAGCCGGTCTGAACAGAACCATCCTGATTGATCCAGTAAGTCTGATCTCCCAGCTGAACCCAGCCGGTCTGGCTGGCATGATAGATCGATCCGTCATTCTGCGCTATGTAGGTTTTCCCTTTTACGGTAAAGAAGGTGTTTCGATATACACCACCCCAGCTCTGGAAATAATACTCGTTTCCTCCGATGCTCTGGAAACCGTTTTTATAAATGCCGCCCCAGCTCCGGAAGTAATACAGATTGTTGTTGATTTCTTTCCAGCCGGATGTCATCATGACACCATTATCATCAAACCAGTACCAGTTATCATCGTACAGCAGCCAGCCGGTCTGCAGGACGCCGTCTTCTCTTACCCAATAATATGATGTGCCTTTTTTCAGCCAGCCTTTTTGTGTGATCTGCGCTCCCGTAGTATCATCAAATGCGCAGAGATCACCATGTCCATTCATTGTTCTGACTATTCCACGGGCAACGATACCATTTTCCTGTACATAGTACATTTTTCCGCTGATGCTGAGATACACATTTCTCTGAATGCCGCCCCAGCTCTGGAAATAATAAAGGTTTCCATCTACTTCCTGAAAACCATTTTTATAGATTGCTCCGTCTCCCCTGGCATAATAAAGATTATTATCGTATGTGAACCAGCTGTTTTCTGCCATGCGGCCGTTCCGGTCCGGATCCAGCCAGTACCAGTTTCCATTCCGGTAAAGCCATCCTGTTTTCAGCTGTCCATTCTCATAAAAATACCAGCCGCCGTCGCCTGCCTTAACCCAGCCATTCTGACTGGCCCGCACAGCAGCACCGCTGTCCTGTGAAGCCTGTGTCTGCGTTTCACTCTGTATCCCGCTCTGCTGATCCTCTGTCTCCACAGACTGGTCCATCACCGTGCTGCTCCCCACAGCACTCGCGGAAACAGTCGTCGGATGTACGCTGAGCATCAGCACCATAAAAAGTGTACCGCCCAGAAGACTTCTCAATTTTTTCTTCGATGTCATTGGCAAGTAACTCCCTTACTATATTATATCTGCTTTTCTCTCCATGTTATCATTAGAAATTATATTATCTTTTGTAATATTTTGCAATAAAAACGTAAAAAAAGAGACATTCACGAAGGAATGTCTCTTTTTTTCTGTGTTTTATTTCACGCTTTATTCTGTCTTTTCAAGACAATATCCTGTGTTATTAGAACAGTCCTGTAATCTTTCCAGTAGCGTCTACATCGATACGCTCTGCTGCCGGAACTTTCGGCAGACCTGGCATGGTCATGATGTCACCGGTCAGGGCTACGATGAAGCCTGCACCAGCGGAGATTTTCAGGTTACGTACGGTAACTTCGAATCCGGTCGGTGCGCCGAGTTTGGTCTGATCATCGGTCAGGCTGTACTGGGTTTTTGCCATACAGATCGGGCAGTTGCCAAATCCGAGAGCCTCTAACTGTTTTGCCTGTTTCTGTGCATTTGCGGTCAGGACAACTCTGCTTCCGCCGTAGATCTTCTGAACGATGGCGTTCAGTTTCTCTTCGATGGAGCCTTCCAGATCGTATGCATAGGTGAAATCGTTCGGCTGCTCGCAAAGACGGACAACTTCTTCTGCCAGGGCTACGCCGCCCTCGCCGCCTTTTGCCCATACCTCGGACAGAACAACGTTGACACCGAGCTCTTTGCATTTCTCCTCAACCAGCTTCAGCTCTGCTTCAGTATCGGTCGGGAATGCGTTGATGGCAACGACACATGGCAGTTTGTATACGTTTGTGATGTTGCTTACGTGTTTCAGAAGGTTCGGCATACCTTTCTCCAGAGCTTCCAGGTTCTCGCCGTTCAGTTCTGCTTTCGGAACGCCGCCGTTGTATTTCAGGGCACGAACAGTTGCTACGACTACAACTGCATTCGGTTTCAGGCCTGCCATACGGCATTTGATGTCGAGGAATTTCTCAGCACCAAGGTCAGCACCGAAGCCTGCCTCTGTGATAGTGTAATCTGCTAATTTCAGGCACATTTTGGTTGCTGTTACAGAGTTGCAGCCGTGTGCGATGTTTGCGAATGGTCCGCCGTGAACGATAGCCGGAGTTCCTTCCAGAGTCTGTACCAGGTTTGGTTTCAGGGCATCTTTTAAGAGTGCTGCCATAGCGCCTTCTGCGTGCAGGTCACCTGCGGTTACCGGTTTCTGCTCGGATACTTTTCC
>OHYS01000817.1_pt1 | contig 12655 bp, 9 predicted proteins | sample 1580301 | NCBI WGS metagenome assembly OHYS01 (sample SAMEA3882531, study PRJEB24775) | human gut metagenome | biome: human-associated habitat; feature: intestine environment; material: feces | place: Netherlands | collected 2009/2010
CTTCGGCGTTCAGGTCGCGGATGGCGATGCCGCCCAGCAGCGGCACAACGGCATGGCCGTAGCTGTCAAAATAGATAGCGGGAGAAGCATTTGCATTCGTTGTCTCATAGGAAACGTTGATCTCGGGATAGATCGCAAGCGGCAGGATCTCATCCGTTGAATCTGTGTTGTAGCCGTCGTGATGAATGTTTGCATCGCTCTTGGCCATGTAGGGGTTTTCCTCCACCTGCTTGGGGTTCAAGGCCTTCACAGGCAGTGCCGCAGAGGTTGTCTCCGCAGCAGAGGGCTGCACCACGGCGGACGGTGCAGAGGGCTGAGAAGCGGCGACACTGTCTGCGGGCGTCTGTGTACCGCCGCAGGCGGCCATGGAAAGGCACAATGCTGCGGTCAGCGACAAGCTCAACGCAGAGTGGATGATCTTTCTCTTTTTCATAAGTCGTTCTCCTTGTTGTGTTCGTTGCGGTCAGGTCGGCGCTGCTCTGCCGGATTTTTTTGATCCAGCCAGATGCAAAAACCCTGCCGCAAAGCGGCTTCGGTCACTGGCTCCAGCAGAAAGTAGTCTGCACGCAGCCGGAAGGCATGGAGCGAAAAATTCAGATCGCTGCACCAGATAACGCGTGTTTGGGGACAAAGCGCGCGCAGATGCTCTACTGCATTCAATCCATCCACCCCCGGCAGGGCGATCACGGCATTTGTCAGCGGCTCGCAGCGCGCGGCTTCAAAAAAGCTTTCCTGATCGTGGTAACAGTCCATTTGGGGAAATAAACAATGCTCGGCGCAGAACTGCAAGATCTGCTCTGCCCAAAAAGCTTCCTGCGCCCTGCTGTTTGTCAGCACGGCGATTCGATACACAGCGACCCTCCTTTCTTTTGCCGTTGTTAAGGTTCTCTGTCTCTAGTATACGGGTGGATACGGCTGTTTCAAGCTGTTTGGCACGAAAGCCCGGTTTCCGTCACGAAATCCCGTTTTCTGCTGCGACAGAACCGGGCAACTGTGCTATAATCAGGATGAAAGAGTTTATAAAGGAGGTTGGAAGCTATAACAATAGCTTCTTGGTGCAGCATGAGATTTGCGATCGTCGATGACCTTGGTACGGAGCGCACGCTGCTGAAGGAGCGCTTGGCACGGCAGCTGCGCCAGCGCGGTACAGAAGCAGAGCTTTTAGAATTTGACAGCGGGGAAGCTTTTCTGGCGGCAGAAAAAGCGCAGCGCTTTACCGCCGCATTTTTGGATATTTACATGGATGGTTTAAGCGGCATGGACGCGGCAAAGGAACTTCGGAAAACAGACGCAGACTGTCTTCTGGTCTTTACCACCACCTCGACAGACCATGCACTCGAGGGGTTTCAGGTACGGGCATTTCATTATTTGGTCAAGCCCTTTTCAGAGGCCGAGTTGTCCGGTCTGTTGGATGAAATGCTCGCAAAACTCCCCCGCCCGGAGCCGGTTTTGACGGTGAAGGTGGATGGCAGCGACATCCATTTGCGCTATCGTGATATCATATCCGCCGAGCATTTCGCCCACATCATCAATATCCGCACCACTGCCGGCAAAACGCTTGCCATGCGCCAGAGTTTCAAGGCGTTCACAGAGCCGCTCAAAAAGGACCCGCGCTTTTTTGTTTGTGGCCGCGGTACGATCATCAATATGGAGAATGCTGCCGATTTTCAGGGTGCCGCCTTCTGTATGACGGACGGCAGCCAGGTCTATGTCAGTCAGGAGCTTTTGAAAGCCGCCCGACAGGCGTTTATGGAATTTCTGCTGCAAAGGGGGCGTGTGGGTTGAAGGATGTTCTGCGCCCGATCCTGGAGCTTACCGTTGTGTTTCCCGGCCTGCTGCTCGCGTATTTTCCGGTGCGCTCCTATCTGAAGCAGTCTTCCGCAAAGCTTGCGGTATGGGAGGTGCCGCTGCTGTTCGGGCTTTGCCTTGGCGGCGGGCTGTTTTGCTATCATTTCGGCCTCTCGACCGCGTTCCCCTTGCTGCTCATAACGATTGTGACAATTTTCCTGTATCTCAAAACGCTGCGGCTCTCTCTCTGGAAATCCGGGACCATCGCGCTGGCGGTCTGCGCGGTATTTGCGTGCCTGAATAGCTTGTCCCGCGCCGTTGGTACGGCGATCACGATCCGGCTGCAGCTGCCGCCGGACAAGCCGTGGTTCTGTTTTAGCGCCTGCATTTTTTATAACGTGATCTGCTGGCTGACCGCTGCTGCAGCCTATTATCCCGCCACCCACGCAGTGCGCGCAATGGTGGAGGATGACAATTTTGCGCAGACGTGGTATGTGTTCTGGGTACTTCCGATGGTGTTCATCCTGCTGAATCTTTTTATAACCCCGCACTACCAGATAACGCTCCGTATAGGGCGGGTCTTGCAGATCTACATCGTTATGAGCATCGCACTTTTGTTTTTGATGTTTATGTTCAATGCAATCTTTCTGCTGATGGCAAACAGCCTTAACAAGAATGCAAGATTGCAGCAGGAAAACCAGTTTCTTTCCATGCAGCAGCAGCGCTATGAAAGCCTGAAAGCCGCCATTGAAGAAGCCCGGCAGGCGCGGCACGATATGCGCCACCAGCTGAATCAGATCTCCGCACTGGCCGAGGCAGGAGATCTGGATAACCTGAAGGCTTACCTTGCAAAAACGGTCTCCCGGATCCCGGATCTGGATATGAATTTCTGCGAAAACCGTGCAGCGGACAGTGTTGTCGGCTATTATTGTGCCCTTGCAAAGCGTGAGGGTGTTCCCTTTTGTGCCAAACTCGACTTACCACAGGTGCTTCCTGTGGACGAGATCGATCTGTGTCTGGTGCTGTCTAATCTTCTGGAAAACGCATTCGAAGCCAGCCTGCGCACCGCACCCGCCCGGCGCAAGATCGAGGTCACCGCGTATGTCCATGCCGAGCGGCTTCTTTTGGTCGAAGTGGAAAACGCATTTGACGGTGAAGTCAACGAAAAAAGCGGGCTCTTCCGCTCGTCCAAGCGAAAGGAAAACGGGATCGGCATCCAGTCTGTCCAGCATATTGCAGAAAAGACCGGCGGTGCAAGCACATTTACCCATCAGAATGGCGTTTTCTCTGCCAAGGTCATGCTTTGTGGAGAAAAGCAGCCGCCAGAGACCGCGGACAGCACCACGGAGTTGTACGGAAAATGTGAAAAGCAATGCGGAAAGCGCAGAAACTTGCCATATAAAAAGTGGAAACTTCATTCCCCAAATGGCAACCTCCATGCTAAAAGTGGCAAGTGACATATACAAAATGCCATTATACAGAAATGCCCACTCCCCTGAGAACTCCTCAGACGAGTGGGCATTCTTCTTTCCGTGTATCAAATTTACCTTTGTGGTCACTCAAATCGCCACCAAGTCATGGATTAAAAATCATCATTTTTTATTTATCCCAGAGTAAGTGCACGGTTTCAAGGGTTGCAATGGGTACTCTGACTTGCAAAATACGACAAAGGGTGCAGAAATTGCCGGGCGGAAAATCACGATGCTTTGCACAAAAGTAACGAAAACTCGAAACTTCTAAAGTCAGAGTGTTCTGCCCGGTGGGCTCTTTTAATCAGGGTGTCCGGGATTCGAATTCCCGCGGGCGCACCAAAAAGCACCAGACAAATTTTTGTCCGGTGCTTTTTTGTTGTGTCATTCAAGATTCTCAACATTGTGATTCCTTTTTGGCTGCTTAGCCCGCTTTTCATTTCCTCCAGATCATCACCCTCATCCAGAACAGGTTGGCGAAGACCCAGTCGGTGCCGGTGGCCACCATGGCCGGGAACAATACCCAGGACAGCACCACCCGATGGCAATATGCCCCCGCATCTGCCGCGTTCCTGGAATACATTCGCTCTCGGCTGGGGGATGCCTTTTGCTGATTTCACCCATACCAACAACAAACACCGTGCCGCCATGCAGGGGGTTCTCCTGCTTGCGGCACGGTGCTTTGTTGTATCAGGCTATTGTCGGGTTATTGTTTCTTTTTGGCAAGCTGTCTGCCCACGGCCCACAGCCAATCCAATGCGGCGGCGGCAAGGGCGGGGTACACGATCAGGCCGAACAGCTGGTACCAGGTGGGGATAAAGTAATCTGCCCCGCCGGGCAGGGTGCTGGCGGCGTTCAGGGTAATGCTTCGCGGAGTAAAGGTCAGGCCCACGGTCTTGTTTTCATCGGGGCTGCAGGGATCCAGCCGCAGTGCCACGATCTGGGTGCGCGGCAGGGTGTACACATAGGTGCCGTCTGCCAGCACTTTGGGGAAGACGCGGCGGTCCTGGCTGTAGGGCTCCCCCGTTTTTGTGGTGTAATACAGGCACATTTCGCGGGAATCGCCGTCAAACTCCACGTTGTAGCTCACGGTACGCACCACGCGGCCGGATACATCCTCCAAAATCATCTGCGGGTCGCCGCCTGTGGTAATCAGCTGGCCCTGGGGTGCGCTGTTCTCCCCCGGCTCCCCCCAGGTCAGCTCGGCCAGCTGCCAGCTTTCAATGGGGATCGAGGTTTCAGTCAGGGTGCCTTTTGCCTTGGCGGAGCTGTCCCCCGCAAAGGCCACCGCACCCTGCACCAGCCAGAACACCAGCGCCGCGCACCAGCACAGCACCGGCAAGGCAAAGCGATGGGCAAACAGTCGGTTCAGGCGGCTTTTCCATGTCATCTCTTTCATTGGGCCGCCTCCTTGCTCATCTGCATTGTGACCGGCTCATACCCGGCATCCGTTACGCGGTAGAGCAGGGTCTGCCCCGCCTGCGCAGCGGCCAGGTGGTCGGTAAACAGGTTCTGATAGCTCTGCACAAAGATATCGTCGATCTTTTGCAGGTAAAGCACCGTACAGCCGTTGGCACGCACGGTTTCATCCAGGCGTTCAGCGGTGTAGGGGTGGTAGTAGCGCTGCTTCACGCCCTCCTCCTGCGGTTCCAGCTCCGGCAGGCCGAAGGTTCCGCCGCCGCCCTCCTGCGTGGCCCCCACGCCGGAGTAATCCACCAGGACGGGGTAAAAATCAAACACGGCAGAGAACCAGTGTTCGCCGTTATCCCCCTGGCTGACAAAAAACACGCGGTCGTTTTCGTTCAGGTAATCGCTGCGCAGCCAGTCAGCTTCGGCGCGGGCGGTCTTGCGGTCGGCGAATTCGCCATCCGAGAAGCCCAGCACCGAAAGTTGCGGCAGGATCATGCCGTTCACCCGCACCAGCATGGCGGCGGCCATCAGCAGAACACCGGCCTGGCCCGCCAGGGCAATCCAGCGGCGGGCCGGGGCTTTCTGTTCGCCATCCGCGGTTTGCAGGGCGGTGCTCCAGCAGGCCAGCGCCATAAAGAACCAGCCGATATAGTAAGTATAGATATAGCGGTTATAATCCACCAGCCCCACGGCCTGATCCGGCTTGAAAATAAAGCCATAGCTGAGCGCCAGCATGAGGTTATACCCCACAAAGCATGCAAGGGACAGCACCCCGATGCAGCCAATGCGCAGCTTGAGCTGGCGGCCTCTGGCGCAGATGGCCGCCACCAAGAACACCAGCAGAATCAGCACCACAACATTGCGGCCCTGGCCGATCATGCTCAGCCGACCATCCGAAGTCCAGAACTGGTGGCCCATATCGGCCATGGCTTGGGTGAACTGGCTCTGGCGCTCGGCGTAAAAGCCCTCCACCGGCTGGCCCAGCAAAATCTTGATGCCGTTGATGACCACAGCGGACAAGGGGGCGCTGGTTTCGCCGGTGCCGCCCTCGCTGGCACTTTTGGCAACCAGAATGCCCACATAGCGGATGTTCCAGAAATAATAGATCAGCATGGGCGCGGCAAAGCAGGCAATGGCAAAGCCGGTGCGGCGGGCAAGGCCCTTTTTGAAGGGGTGCTCCGCAAACAGCCAGGCATCCACAGCCATCAACCCCGCCGCCACCAGGGACAGCACAAAGGTGTTGGCCTTGATGTTGGCCGCCAGCGCCAGTACCGGCAGTACGGCCCACTTGGGGCCGCCGGTTTTGCGCAGCGCCAGCCACAGCGCCACAGCGCCGCCCAGTGCAAGGCCCGCGGGCACATCGCCATAGGCGGTCATATAAGTGGTATCCAGATAGATCGTATGGTTATACACCGTCAAAAACCAGGGGGCAAACCAGCAGATTGCTGCCAGCGGCACCGCAATGCGGTACTGGCGGAAGTTCAGCCCGCCCAGCACCGCGGCAAACACGGCGGCGGCCAGCACATCATACGCCACATAGATCTTCCAGTCTGCATAATGGCCCAAAAACTGGAAGAAGTAGGAGAGCAGCGGCAGGCCGGGGTTCTGGGTCTGGGGCCAGGGGGTTCCAAGGGTAGCCAGGGCATACAGGCGGTTATCCGCCTTGGTCACCTTTACGGCGGTAGCCCACAGGCTGAGTTCATCATACTTGGTTGCCAGCGGCTGGCGGATGAAAAAGTACACCGCAAATGCCAGCGCCATGCCCCAGAACAGCACTGCCCCCGGTGTAACCAGGCGGCGGCAGGCCGGGCGCTGGCCTTTGTGGGGCACCAGCGCCCACACGCCGCTGCCCGCAAACACCGCCCACAGCAGCACAGTGCCGGGCAGCAGCAGGTTTGCCATGCCCGCAGCCGTCAGCCAGGCAACGGCAATGCCCAGCGCGCTCAGCGGGGCCAGCGCAGCATGCAGGTTACATTTGAGCGTTAGGAACGCGCAGAACAAAAACAGCACCGCCAGCGCGGCAAAGATGCAAAGCAGCTCCATAGAATCACCATTTTATACAACATAAAAGCCCTGCGGGTGTGCCCCCAAGCCATGGGCGCACCGCCCCACAGGGCTCTTTTTTACTTTTTGCGGAAAACATCAACGGCAAGGCAGGCAAACGCAGCCCCCACAGCCGGGGCAAACAACAGCAGCAGCCATTGGCCGCCGTTTGGCACAAAGCGCAGGTACCACGGCTGCACCGGGTTGAGCACCACGCCGTCCAGCCGGGTAGGCACGCCGCCCACACTGTCCGGGTCAATGCGCAGCCCGGTCACGGTAAGGCCGCCCAGGTCAAAGGTATACTGGTTTTCGCCGCTCACGCGGGCAAAAACTTTCTGGGTCTCGCTGTACTCGGTCTGGCCGGGGCGCAGGTAATACAATGCTATGCTGCCGGGCGGCAGGTAGTGCACGGCGTCCAGCTCCACCGTTTCCAGCCAGGCTTCGCCCCGCCAGATGATGTGCGGGTCGTTGTCGGTGGAAAGATACCAGCCGGGTTCATCCACCGGCGCGGTATGCCATTCATCGTCATCATAATTGACAAAGCTTTCAAATTCCAGGTCATCCGCCGTCAGGGTGTGGGTCACCATAGTGCCGTCTGCTTTATGGTTCAGCATCACAGCGCTGCCCACCAGCACGTACACCAGCCACACAATAACAGCGGCGGCATATGCCAATATCAGCAGCTGCTGGGGGCGCAGCGGGCGGCCCGCACGGGCGGGGGCGGCAAAACGCTTGGTTGGGCGTTTATCTTTCATTGTACCACCCCGCTTTCTGCCACAGCCACCGGGGTAAAGGCGATAGGCTTGCTGCGGCCTTCAAACCGGTAGAGGGTTGCGGGCATATTCGCTTTCAGCCCGCCTTCGAACCGGCTGCTGAACTCCCGCTCCAGATAGTCGTCCGCGCGGTCGATCAGCAGGTAGTCGATCTGCTTTTCTTCCATATAGGCGGTCAGAGAGTCTGCGGTGCAGACCGCCTCAAAGTCATACAAGGTCCAGTTCAGGCTTTCCACCAGGTTCATAAAGTCGGAGTCCCACCGGCTGGAATAATCATCGTTGCCCCACCAGGTACCGCCATAGCCGTTGACCACCTTGGCGGTCAGCTCATACTTGTAGTAGTACCAGCGGGTGGCATCATCGCCCTGACTGATGACCAGCACACGGTCTGGCCAGTCCAGCACGGTGTTCATTGCTTCAGCGCGGTTCTTTACATCGCGGCGCAGGGTGTACAGGCTGTCGGCGTTGGTCCAGAACCCGGCTGCGGGCACACCGCGCCAGGCAAAAATACCCAGCACTGCCGCAGCGGCCAGCCCCAGCGCCGCACGGCCCAGCCGCTGCGCCGCGCCGCTGCCCTGCCCCACCGCAAAGCCCAGCACACAGAAGCCGTACAGCATCCACCCCTGCAGGTAGGGCGCGATATAACGCTCATAGTCCTTCAAGGCGGAGCCTTCGGCCTCGGAAAAATTGTAGAAGTACAAAATCAGGTGGAAGAGATACAGCGCGGCAAAGCAGAACGCCCCGCCCACAAAGCCAACCACGGTGCGGCGGCGTGCGGCACCGGCAGGCGCTGCCACAAAGGCCGCCGTGAACAGCAGCAGAATGCAGCTGACGGCCATGATGGGCGCGCCCACCAAACAGACGCGGCGGTACAAAAATGCCTGGCCCATGCTCTGCATGATCTGGGCAAAGCGTTCTTCGCGCCCAATGCCCAGCAGCTGCTTGATGCCGCCGGTCAGCACAGCACCATAGCTCAGGCCCGCGCTGCCCACGCTGGCCCCAGTGGTTTCGGTTGGGGTCACGGCGGCGGTATAGCGGTTCCAACTGATAAACACCGCCAGCACCACCGCCGCCAGAATACTGCATTTTGCCAGCGATACGCCGAAAATGCGGGCAGGCTTTGTATCCGGGTGCGGCGTACCGAACAGCTGATCCAGCCCGATCAGGAACGTAACGATCAAGGCATAGGCAAAACCGATATCTTTGGTCATGGTCAGCACGGCAAGTGGCATGGCACAGGCAAAAAAGCCGGTTTTGCGCCCGCCCGCCGCGGCATACAGGCACAGGGTTCCGCCAAACAGCAGCGCCAGGGGGGTATCCGCCATGGCGTTGGCGTAAATGGTGGATGGGGTGCCCGCCGGAACCACGCTGAAAAAGAACGGCAGAAGAAAGCCCGCAGCAAACACCAACACAGCACCCGCCCAGTTTTTGCGCGGCATGGCTGCCGCCGGGGCAATGCAGGCCAGGAACAAAATATCCAGCCCGGCCAGGCACTGCCATTCATAAAACCGGCCCGGTACGCGCTGGAAGAGATAGGAAACCAGGCTGGTTGCCGGGTAGGTAAAGCTCGCCGTCAGGTTGATGGGATCCGCCACATACAGCGCAGCGCGCTCCGCCACCATCTTGGGGGCAAGGCCCCAGGCGGTAAATTCATCCCACTGGGTAAACATGGGCTGCTGCAAAGCAAACAGCACCCACAAAAAACAGCTGCCGCCCACAAACAGCAAAAAGCCGGGGCTGAACAGCGCCCGCCGGATAGCCCGCCACCCGGCACGCACCCCAAAATAGACCCCGCCGGCCAGCCAGACCGCCATGATGATAAAATGGCCGAACTGCAAAAGCCCCAGCAGGGAAAGCAGATACAGCACCACGACCGACCCGCACAAAGCGGGCAGCGGCAGCAGGGCGGCATCGAACCTGGTACATGCCGCCACGCACAGACAGCATGCGGAGAAGAACAGCAAAAACAGCAGGCCGAATACAATCTGCACGGTACAGCACCTCCCGGAATCAGAATTAAATTAGTAATTAGCAATTAGCAATGAAACATTATCGGTGGATTGCCGCCCGGTGGGCGGCTCAGAAAATTGGGGCAAGGTAGCATATAAAGGCTGATTCTATATTCGCAGACTATCACGCAAAAGCCGCGAAAAACCGCAGATTTGATCGTGCCACGGGCACACCGCCATTATTTTTAACTATTCTCTCATATACGCGTAAGCCAGCTCACGTATATACGACGTACACCGGCCCCACAAAGTAGTGCTGGAAGAGCAGCACAGCGCCAAAAACGGCATAGCAGGCGCACAGCGGGGTGATGACCGCTTCGGCCTTTTCTTCCGTGATGGCGGGGCAGATGGTTTTGCGCAGCAGCACGGCCAGGGCGGGCAGCAATGCCAGCCAGACGCAGAGGAAATACCGCGCCTGCAGCCCCACAATGCGCACCATGCCCACCGGGGTATAGGTGATATACATGGCTGCCATGGCACCGGCGGCGTACACCAGCGCCAGCAGCGCCGCCCCGCCCACGCGGCGGCGGGTGGGGAACGCATCGGCGCGTTTTGGCTGCGCAGCAGCCAGCAGGGCGGCCAACAGCAGCACCAGCGGGCCGGTCAGGTTCAAAAAGCTGATAGGCAGGTCCTTCCAGCCGAACAGGCCGAGCTGCCCAATAAAGAAATCATTTTCTCCCAGGGTCCCCCAGAACGCAGCAATGGTCCGCAGAGGGTTGCGCAGCACAAAGGCCAGCTGTTCACCGCCGTTTACCGTGCTGCCGCCCTGGCGCTCAATCATGGGATAGTTATAGCGGAACGCCGTTCCGTACCATTCCGTCAGCAGGGTAACGGCCATAGCACCGCCAAAGCTGCCCAGTGCCCACAGCGGGCGGCGTCCCTTGGCGTGCCATTCCCGCTTTGCCACCAAAAAGATAGGCAGGACCCACAAAAGGTTCAGGTACGGTTTGGCGATATTGACAAAGATGCAGGCGGCGGTGTAAATACCCGCCGTTTGGGTGTTCCACTCCCTGCGGGTCAGCAGGGCAAGCATCAGGTAATAGCAGCCCAGCAGGGTTGCATCATAGCTCAGCGACGACCCCATAAACAGCGACATCGGCAGCAGCATAATGGCCGCAAAGGCCGGGCGGTAACGCTCCGCTTTGGCCAGCGCCAACGCGCACAACAGCGTGTAGGCCAGCAGGTTGACGATGCGCCCGCCATACAGGCAGCCCAGCGCGCCAAAGCCCAGCAGGCGTGCCAGCGCCATACCGACCGCGCCCGGCAGGAATGGAATGACCAGAAAGCTGACCGGCTCGCTGACTGGGTCCGGCACAGAATCCCGCACATCGTGCGCCAGGTACAGGGCAAAGCTGTCCGCCATGCCCTGCACTGCGCCGTCCTTGCCGTATTGCTTCAGGGCATAGCCCGCGGTGTTATAGGCTTTTTCCGCCCCGGTATCGGGGTCAGTGCCCACACCGGCAGAGGTATGCGCATTCACCCATGCACCGGGGAACGCTTCCAGCAGGTATGCCACATCGTCCGGGTAGGTGCGGGAAGCATCAAAATCAAAGTGCCCGGTGGAGATGGCATAGGTGCGCAGGTAATGGTCGGCTTCGTCCGGCGTTTGCAGCGGCGGGTTGGCAAATGCAAACAGCAGCCCGCACAAAAAGATGCACACGGCCCCTTTTGCCGCAAATCCTTTTGCAAACCGCCGCACACAATACCCGGCCAGCAGACATACTTCCAGAAAGGCCGCACACCCCAGTGTAACCACCAGGGGGGACACACGGTTATCCAGCCCAAAGAACACCCGCCAGTAATAAGCCCACAGCACGCCGCACACGGCGGCGCACAGCACAGCCAGCCCCCACCGCACAGCGGCGGGCAGCTTTTGTAATTTTATTGGCATAAAACTTCCTTACAACCGCCCTTACAGAATGTACTGGCCGACCTTGTACTGGTCCAGGTTGCCGCGCAGGAACTCAATGGTTTCGGCAAGGCCCTGTTCAAAGGTATACTGCGGTTTCCAATCGGTCAGGGTGCGCAGCTTGGTGGCATCGCCCAGCAGGCGGTTGACCTCGCTCTTTTCGGGGCGCAGGCGCTCGGCTTCGCAGACGATCCTGGCGCTGGGGTTGATCTGGGCAATCAGCTCATTGGCCAAATCGCCGATGGAATGTTCCACGCCGGTGGCAATGTTGATTTCCTGGCCAATGGCGGCATCGCAGTCCGCAATGGCCATAAAGCCGTGGGCGGTGTCCTTGACATAGTTAAAGTCGCGGGTGGGGGTCAGGCTGCCCAGCTTGATCTCCTGCTGGCCGGCCAGCAGCTGGGTGATGATGGTGGGGATGATGGCGCGGCCGCTCTGGCGCGGGCCATAGGTGTTGAAGGGGCGCACAATGGAAACCGGCAGGTCAAAGCTGCGGTAAAAGCTTTCAGCCAGGCGGTCCGCGCCAATCTTGGTGGCAGAGTAGGGGCTCTGGCCCTGGAACGGGTGGTGCTCGTCAATGGGCACATACTGGGCGGTGCCGTACACTTCGCTGGTGGAAGTAACCATCACGCGCTGGGTGCCCAGCTCGCGGGCGGCGTTCAGCACGTTCAGGGTGCCCTTGATGTTGGTATCCACATAGCTGTCCGGGCTGTGGTAGCTGAACGGAATGGCAATCAGGGCAGCCAGATGGAACACGCGCTCCTGCCCGCGCATGGCAGTACGCACGCCGTTGGGGTCACGTACATCGCCCATAAAGATATCCATTTCATTGCGGATCTCCGGGGGCAGGGTATCGATCCAGCCCAGGGAACCAAACGAGTTATACAGGCAGAAAGCACGCACTTTCTCGCCGCTTTTTACCAGCTCTTCGGCCAGATGGCTGCCGATAAAGCCATCGGCACCGGTCACCATAACGGTATGGGACATTGTAAAAACACTCCTTTTTATATGGCAATACCGCCCGCAGGGCAGAACAATCCAATTATTACAAAATAGTATAACCGATTTGCGGCCTGATTTCAACCAATGCCCCGCCCAGCGTGCAAAAAAGTGCCGGGGCTGCCGCGGATCGGGTAGGCCTACATTAAATTTATATAAAGATTATTTCGTTTGTATCAAAGAGTTCGGCAATATGTTATAATAGGGCAATACCGCATAATTCTAAGTGCCGATACGGCGAGCGAGGTGCGGCAG
>OHYS01000818.1_pt1 | contig 12635 bp, 10 predicted proteins | sample 1580301 | NCBI WGS metagenome assembly OHYS01 (sample SAMEA3882531, study PRJEB24775) | human gut metagenome | biome: human-associated habitat; feature: intestine environment; material: feces | place: Netherlands | collected 2009/2010
ACGAAAAGGGCAGGAGTTACGAAAAAAGTGTGCGTATTTGCACAAAACCTGTGCAGAAACGACGATTGCATATCCCCGGGAACGCTTGAAATTCCAACAAAAAGCGCGACTGTGCAATCGCTCCGAAAACGCCGCCGTGAAAGTGACGATTCATGTGCAAAAACAACGACGGTCGTTTCTGGCGGAATGACGGTGTGCGTTTTTTTCAAGCACGTTAAAATATAAACGTTAAATCCGAAACGCGCAAGTAGGTTCTTTCCATTTTGGCCGTTTCGGGAGATAATTCACAATTTTATAAAGAATAGAACCATGAAAAAGAGGATCGGAGGGATCACCCATGCGGGAAATTGCTCAGAAGCTTTCACGGTGCAGCAGCTTTGGCGCGCTCATGGATGATGCGTTCGCGCGCTGCCCGGAGCGCGAGGCCATTGTATACGAGGACTGGCGGCTGACCTATGGCGACCTGGAGCGCTACATCCACCAGACGGCGCACTATCTGCGGCACCTCGGCGTGCGCAAGGGCAGCCGGGTCGCGATCCTGTCGCGCAACTGCCCGGAGTGGATCATTGCCGAGTTTGCGCTCTATCAGCTCGGCGCCATTGTGGTCAAGATCAACTGGCGGCTCACGCCGCCGGAGCAGGCGCGCATGCTCGCGCGCAATCAGGTGTCGGTCGCCTTTCTCAAGGCGGAGAAGCCGGAGTGGGGCGCGGAGCTCGAGCGACTGTGCGCGGACAGCGTACGCCTGATCCGGCTGGAGCCGGTCGACGGCCGCTCGGCGCTGTGCGCGCTCGTCAGCGGCGAGCCGGACACGCTGCCGGACGTGCCGGTCTCGCGTGACGATGTCGCCTGCCGCCTGCACACGAGTGGCACGACGGGGGAGCCGAAGTGCGTCGTCTACACGCACGGCGGCATGCTCCGCGAGATCGTGAGCATGCTGCAGGTCTATCCCTACCCGGACGGGCAGCGGTATCAGTTCATTGCGCAGCTGTTCCACTCGGCCGCCATCGGTGCGCACCTGTCGCTTGCGACCGGCGGCACGATGGTGCTCAAGGATCATTTCGCACTTGAGGATTACATGCACACGCTCGTGTCCGAGCGCATCGAGTCCATCAGTGTCGTGCCGACGGTGCTCAAGTGGATCCTCGACGAGACGGACAACGGGGACTATGATCTCTCGCACCTCAAGACCGTCAACTATTCCACCTGCCCGATCCCGAAGGCGCTGCTGCAGCGCGCGATCGAGAAGCTGCACTGCAGCTTCTATCAGTCCTACGGCATGACGGAAATGGGCAGCACCGTCACAGCGCTGCTGCCGGAAGACCACCTGCGCGACGGCGGTAAGTACCTCTCGTCCGTCGGCCGGCCGATCCCCGGCGCGGCCGTGCGCATCGTCGCGCCGGACGGCAGCGATTGCCCGGCAGGCACCGCGGGTGAGATCTATGTGCGCGGCCCGGGCCGGATGCTGGAATATCTGGATGCGCCCGAGACGACGCACGCGGCGCTGGTCGGCGGCTGGTACCGCACGAAAGACATGGGCATGCTCGACGCGCAGGGGTACCTGTTCCTGAGCGGCCGTGCCGACGATCTCATTATTTCCGGCGGCGAGAACATCTATCCCGGAGAGGTCACCAATGTCATCATGCAGCTTTGCGACGACGTGGCCGAGGTCGCGGTCTACGGCGTGCCGGACGAGACCTGGGGCGAGCACGTGAAAGCGAGCGTTGTGCTCATGCCGGGCAGCCGGCTCACGGCGGAGGCGCTGCGCCAGTATTGCCGCGCGCATATGCCGACGTTCCGCGCGCCGAAGGAGATCGAGATCGTGCCGGAGCTGCCAAAGGGCGCGACCGGAAAAGTGCTCACGGCCGTGCTGCGCGCGCGCAGTGTCCAGGCGAGCTGACGCGCGCATCTTGTAGGCCGTGCCCATCCGGCGCACGGCGGCAACTGCTGTTTTTTGGAGAAATCAGCGTTGTGAAGCGACTGACGGTTTGCTATTGTGAAATCACAAACAACCAGACGCCGCACAGCGGCACACGTGAATATTTCAGGAGGTAATACCTATGATCCGTACCAAACTTACCGAAATGCTGGGGATCGAATACCCCATCGTGCAGGGCTGCATGCAGTGGATTTCCCGCGCACCGCTGGTCGCCGCCGTGTCGGAGGCCGGCGGCCTGGGGCTGCTGTCGTCGAGCACGTTTTCCTCGGCCGATGAGCTGCAGGCGGAGATCCGCAAGATCAAGTCCATGACGAGCAAGCCCTTTGCCGTCAACCTCACGCTCATGCCGTCGCTCGTCGTGCCGGACTATGCGGGCTACATCCGCGTCTGCGCCGAAGAGGGCGTCAAGGTCATGGAGACCGCCGGCCGCCCGCCGAAGGACGACATGGTGCGCGCCATCAAGGACGCCGGCATGGTGCTCATCCACAAGTGCACCACCGTCAAGCACGCGCTCAAGGCGCAGTCGCTCGGCGCGGACATGGTCGTCGCCGACGGCTTTGAGTGCGCCGGCCATCCGGGCGAGAACGATCTCGGCACCATGGTGCTCACGCCGCGCTGTGTGGAGGCACTTGACATTCCGGTCATCTGCGCCGGCGGCGTTTCGACCGGCCGCCAGATGGCAGCCGCGCTCATGCTCGGCGCCGAAGGCGTGTACATGGGCACCCGCTTCCTGCTGTCCGAGGAGTGCCCGGTGCTCCCGGCCGTGAAAAACTACCTCGTCGAGCACGCCAACGAGATGGAGACAATCCTGCTTCTGCGCTCGTTCCAGAACTCCACGCGCATGTATAAGAGCGAAGTCGCCAAGCGCGTCTTTGCCAAGGAGCAGGCCGGCTGCGAATTCAAGGATGTGGCCGAGGATATGGCCGGCAAGACGGCCTGCAAGATGTTCTTCGAGAACGCGGACGTGGAAAACTGCGGCGTCATCTGCTGCGGCCAGACGTCCGGCCTGATCCACGATGTGCTGCCCGTGCAGACCATCATCGGCCAGATGATGCACGAGTGCGAGGCGACCATCGCAAAGTTCGCCTGACTTTGGTAATCCCCCCATTCCCTTCTTTTTTCTTTGGAGCGGCTCGGCCCCCGGGCCGGGTCGCTCCCCCTTATTATCAGAAATGGAGATCCGATCATGTTCTATTCGTTTCATGGAAAATGCCCGCGCGTCGATCCCACGGCGTTTGTCAGCGCCAGCGCCGAGCTTATCGGCGATGTGACGGTTGGCCCGCGGTGCTATATCGGTCCCGGCGCCGTGATCCGCGGCGATGCCGCCGAGATCATTCTCGAGGAGGAGGTCGCGGTGGAAGACGGCGTCATCATCCATGCCGGCGGGGCGGACAAGCGCTGCCTGCTGTCCCGGCGTGTGACCATCGGTCACGGGGCGATCGTCCATGCGCGCTATCTCGGCCCGGAGGCCAGCATCGGCATGGGCGCGGTGCTCAGCCTTGGGTGTGCGATCGGTGCCGGCAGCGTCGTGGCGGAGTCCGCGCTCGTGCCGCAGGGCAAGTCCGTTCCGCCGGAGACGCTCGTTGCCGGCATCCCGGCCAAGCCTCTGCGCCCGCTCACGCAGGCGGACCGCGAGAGCTGGCAGGCCACGAAGGACTGGTATGTCCGGCTCACGGTGGCGTACCTGGATCCGAATCATTTCTTTCCCGTTGCACCGCGGGAGGCGTGAGCACGATGGATTGGCGTGAGATCTATGTGCGCAGGCTCTGCACGCCGGAGCAGGCGGCGGCGCTGATCGCGCCCGGCGACCGCATCTTTGCCGGCGGCGCCGGTAGCTTCCCGGCCGTGCTGATCGACGCGGTGAGCGACCGCGCGGAGCTGCGCGGCATCCCGGTCGTGACCGTCGTCAACGGCACGGAGAGCCGCGCCCTGTCCGACCCGGCCTGCTTTGCGCGCACGCCGTATCACTCCCTGTTTCTCGGCCGCGCCGACCGCAAGTTTCAGCAGCGCGGCGGCCTGCACGAAAACTCCGTGCAGTTTCACCAGACCGTGCGCGCAGCGCGCGAGGTCTACCGTGTCAATACGCTGATGCTCGAGGTGTCCGAGCCGGATGCGGACGGGTATCTGTATTACGGCCCGCGCGGCACGGCCTGGAGTTCGCTCGATACACAGGTCGAAAAGCGCATCTATCAGGTCAACGCCTTTCAGCAGCGCACCCGCGGCGAGCACCATCGCATCCATGTCTCGGAGGTCACGGCGCTCTGCCGCGCGGATCATCCGCTCAATACCTATCATTATAAAGCGCCCGATGCACTCGATGCGCGCATTGCCGCGCACATCCTGCCGCTCGTCCGGGACGGCGATACGCTGCAGGTCGGCATCGGCGGCATTCCCAACGCTGTCGCCTACGGGCTGCACGGACGCAAACGGCTCGGGATTTACACGGAGGTGCTCACACAGGCGCAGCTGCGCCTGATGGCCAGCGGCGCGGTCGATCTCGATCGGGTCGAGGCGTCCATCGTGCTCGACGCGGCGGGGCATCTGGATGATTTTGCGCTCGCGCACATCCGCATGATCCCAGTGGACGTGCTCAACGATCCGTTCCGTGCCGCGCAGCAGCCGGGGCTTATCTCGGTCAACGGCTGCCTGATGGCCGATCTGACCGGGCAGGTCTGCGCCGAGGCCATTGACGGCCGGCAGTATTCCGGCGTCGGCGGTCAGCTCGATTTTGTCCGCGCCGCGGCGCGTTCTGTCGGCGGACGGAGTTTTCTGTGCCTGCATTCCACGCACGAAGCGCCCGACGGGACGCTCACGTCCAACATTCGCGCGCATCTTCCGTCCGGTGCAGTCGTCACGACGCCGCGCAGCGATGTCATGTACATCGTCACGGAGTGGGGCGCGGCCGATCTGCACAATCAACCGCTGGAGACGCGCATCTGCGCCATGATCCGCATCGCGCATCCGCGCTTTCGCTGCGCGCTCGCACAGGAGGCAGTCGCCTGGGGACAACTGTCACCGGAGTGCGCCGCGCAATTTGATACACAACCCGAACCAGAGGAGGAGGAAACCACATGAACCTCGCATACGAACCACTGTTTACACCGTTTTCGATCCGCAATACGCGCATTAAAAACCGCTACTTCATGGCCGCCATGGGCACGGTCACGCACAACGATGAGGACGGTGCTTACCTGCCGGACGCCGTGGACTATTTCGTCCGCCGCGCCGCCGGCGGCGTCGGCCTGATCATCACGGGCGCCAACTGGGTGGACAACAACATTGAGGTCCACAGCCCCGGTTCTTTCCCGTGCCCGACGATCTGCCCCGGGAAATACATCAAGGCCGCGCGCGAGCTGACCGACCGCGTGCACGCCTTTGACACCAAGATCTTCGTGCAGCTCACGGCCGGCCTTGGCCGCAGCGCCATGCCCGCCATGATCCATGACCGCAAGTTTGTCGCGCCGAGTACGATCAGCAACCGCTGGAACCCGCGCATCGAGTGCCGCGAGCTGACGACGGAGGAGGTCGAGCGGCTCGTGGAGCAGTTCGGTGTGTCGGCTGCTATCGCCAAAAAGTGCGGATATGACGGCGTTGAGGTGCATGCCGTGCACGAGGGCTATCTGCTCGACTGCTTTGCCATGTCGCTGTTCAACAAGCGCACGGACAAGTACGGCGGCGATCTCAACGGCCGCCTGCGCTTCGCCATCGAGATCGTGCAGAAGATCAAGCAGTACTGCGGCGAGGATTTCCCGGTCATCCTGCGCTTTTCGCTCAAGAGCTATATCAAGGATCTGCGTCAGGGCGCGGTGCCGGGTGAGACGTTCACCGAGCTCGGCCGCGATACGGACGAGGGCCTGCAGGCGGCCAGGATCCTGGTCGATGCGGGCTACGACGCGCTCGATGTCGATGCCGGCACCTACGATAGCTGGTACTGGGCGCATCCGCCGATGTACTTTGACAAGGGCGTCTATCTGCCGTTTGCCGAGCAGGTCAAGCAGGTCGTGGACGTGCCGGTGCTGGCTGCCGGACGCATGGACGATCCGGATCTGGCGGCGCAGGCGCTGCGAGACGGCCGCTGCGACATGATCGGTCTGGCGCGTCCGCTCCTGACCGAGCCTGACTACGTCCGCAAGGTGCGCAACGACGAGCTCGCGCTCATCCGTCCGTGCCTGTGCTGCCACGAGGGCTGCTTCGGCCGCGCGTTTGACGGCGCGGTCGGCTCCTGCGCGGTCAACCCCGAGTGCGCGCGCGAGCGGCTCGTCGGCATCGCGCCCGCAGCGGAGAAAAAGCGCGTGGTCGTTGTCGGCGGCGGGCCTGCCGGCCTGGAGGCGGCGCGCGTGAGCGCGCTGCGCGGCCATGATGTCACGCTGCTCGAAGCGAGCGATGCCCTCGGCGGCGCGCTCAAGCCGGCCGGTGTGCCGCACTTCAAGCAGGCGGATCGTGATCTTGTTGCCTGGTATGCCGCCACGCTTGCGCATCTGGGCGTGGACGTGCGCCTGAATACACGCGCGGATAAGGCGCTGCTCGATTCCCTCAAGCCGCAGACGGTGTTCGTCGCCGAGGGCAGCACGCCCAGAACGCTGGCATTGCCCGGTGCGGACGGAGACAATGTGGTCAGCGCGCTCGACGTGCTCGAGGGCAAGGCGAAAGCCGGCAAGTCGGTCGTCATCATCGGCGCGGGACTCGTCGCCTGCGAACTGGCGCTGCACCTGGTGCAAAACGGCCACACCGTCACGCTGCTCGCCCGGCGCAAGCTCCTGCGCTCGGCCAAGCTGCCGGCCATGAATGAGCTCATGCTGCGCGACCTGCTCGTGTTCCACGGCGTGCACATCGTCGAGGGCGCGGCGCTGGAATCCGTCGATGCCAAGGGCGTTTATTACGAGGTCGAGGGCGTGCCCGCGCTGGCGGAGGGTGACACGGTCATCACAGCGGTCGGCATGGAGGCCAACCATGCGCTCTTTGACGCGATCCGCGATGACTATGAGACCGTGCTCGCGCTCGGCGACGGCCGCCGTGTGCGCAACATCTTCGGCGCCATCTGGGATGGCTACGAGGCGGCACGCAGTCTGTAATTGCGATCCAAATACGTTTGCCCGGGCAGGTTCCACCTGCCCGGGCGTTGTGCTTGCATCCGGCGGCTGTGCATGATAAAATCATACATCTTTTATTTGAATGGAGAGACCATTATGCTCTATACCTTTGGCGGGAAAGCCCCGCAGGTCGACCCGACAGCGTTCGTCAGTGCGAGCGCGGAGCTCATCGGCGATGTGATTGTCGGCCCGCGCTGCTATATCGGCCCTTATGCCGTCATCCGCGCCGACGCCTCGCGCATCGTCCTCGAGGAGGAGGTCGCGGTCGAGGACGGCGTCATCATCCACACCGGCGGGGAAGATCCCGTCGTGACCATTTCGCGCCGCGTGACCATCGGCCACGGCGCGATCGTCCACGCGCGTGTGATCGGGCCGGAGGCCAGCATCGGTATGGGCGCGGTGCTCAGCCTCTGCAGCGAGATTGGCGCGGGCAGCATCGTGGCCGAGTCGGCGCTCGTGCCGCAGGGCAAGATCATTCCGCCGGAGACGCTCGTCGCGGGCGTGCCCGCAAGGCCGCTGCGCGAGCTGACCGACAAAGACCGCACCGACTGGCGCGAGACGAAGGACTGGTACGTGCGCATGGCGGCACAGTATCTCGAACCGGACAACTATCATCCGGTCAAGTGACGGCTTGAAATGCCTGGGCACCCATGCTATAATAAACTTCTATGTCAGCCGCGGCCGCGGCTGGGAAACGAAGGAGATGCTCGGATCTATGAAACTCGGTATCGTCGGCCTGCCGAACGTCGGCAAGTCCACGCTGTTCAACGCCATTACGAACGCGGGCGCGGAAGTCGCCAACTATGCGTTCTGCACCATCAACCCGAACGTCGGCATGGTCTCCGTGCCGGATGCGCGGCTGGATTATCTGGCTGAGATGTATCAGCCGAAGAAAAAGACCCCCGCGGTGATCGAGTTTGTCGACATCGCCGGCCTCGTCAAGGGCGCGTCCAAGGGCGAGGGTCTCGGCAACAAGTTTTTGTCCAACATCCGCGCCACGGATGCGATCGTGCACGTCGTGCGCTGCTTTGACGATGAAAACGTCATGCACGTCGAGGGTTCGACCGACCCGCTGCGCGACATTGAGATCATCGACCTCGAGCTCATCATGGCGGACATCGAGATGGTCCAGCGCCGCATCGACAAGGCGGCCAAGGCCGGCAAGAGCGGCGACAAGGCCTGCCTGCACGAGGCGGATGTGTTCCGCGGCCTGCTCGAGCATCTCAACGACGGCAAGAGCGCCCGCACCTATGACTGCAGCGACGAGGATCGTGCCCTGCTCGAGACGAGCGACCTGCTGAGCATCAAGCCCGTCATTTACGCCGCCAACCTCGACGAAAATACATTCGCCGCCGGGTATGAAGATTGCAAGTACTATCAGCAGGTGCGCGATCTGGCTGCGTCTCAGGGCGCGCAGGTGCTGCCCATCTGCGCGAAGGTCGAGCAGGAGATCGGCGAGCTCGAGCCCGACGAGCGCGCCATGTTCCTCGAGGAGCTCGGCATCGAAGAGTCCGGCCTCGACCGGCTCATCCAGTGTTCGTACAGCCTGCTGGGGCTCATTTCGTTCCTGACGTGCGGCAGCGATGAGTGCCGCGCCTGGACGATCACGCGCGGCACGAAGGCGCCGCAGGCCGCCGGCAAGATCCACTCGGACTTCGAGCGCGGCTTCATCCGCGCTGAGATCGTCGCGTTCGACGACCTGAAAGCCTGCGGCAGCATGGCCGTCGCCAAGGAGAAGGGCCTCGTCCGCTCCGAGGGCAAGGACTATGTCATGCACGACGGCGACGTGACGCTCTTCCGCTTCAACGTCTGATCTTTCTGGAAAACGACGAACCGCACGCGGCAAAACGCCGCGTGCGGTCTTTCCTTATTCCGTTGTGTCGCCGCCGCGCAGGCGGCCGAATTTCCCGCGCAGGCGCTCGCCGAATTTCGGCGGCTGCGCGGGGCGCTCCAGCAGGAAGATGCCGCAGTCTGCACAGTACCGGCAGTCGGCAAAGCTGCCTTCCCAGATCCCGTGGCTCACCACGAGATCGCCGTCCTCGTCCGCGCGAAAGGATATGGACTTTTCCTCCTGACTCCAGATGATCTGCCGCGCGCTCTGCAGATAGCCGGAGAGCAATTCCCTGCCGCAGTAGGGGCATTTGTCGCCTATGGTCATGGTGGTGCGCTCCTTTCTGTTATCGGTCGGACTTTATCGGTCGGACTTCCAGATTCAGTATAGCACGGACTGTCTGCATTTGGCAAGCGATCTGTGCAGCGTTTCATGCACAAACGGCGGCATTTCCGGCCGGATTTCGTATGAAATTGTGCTTGACAGGGGATAACAGTCGGTGTTACGATGATACCGTTCAAAAGGCAATGACGGGACTTGCACCCGAGCGAGGACGGACAGAGAATGGCGGTCATAGGCTGTGAGCCGCCTGCGGCACCCCTCCGGCGCAGACCTTCCCCGAGCCGATCGCCCGAACATCGCAGTAAGGCGACCCGTGCGGCGCGCGTTACAGCGCCAACTGAGGGAAACTCAGGGTGGAACCGTGTGATTTCAGCACCCCTGTGCCGCGAGGCGCAGGGGTGTTTTTAGTTTAGGAGGAGACATTATGGACGATCAGTACACCTTTGAAAACAAGACCTACAGAGATACCTACCGTCACACCACCAGCCACATTCTCGCCCAGGCCATGAAGCGCCTGTACCCCGAGGTGAAGCTGGCCATCGGCCCGGCCATCGAGGACGGTTTCTATTACGATTTTGACAGCCCCCAGCCGTTCACGCCCGAGGTGCTCGAAAAGCTCGAGGCCGAGATGCGCAAGATCTGCAAGGAAAAGCTGCGTCTCGAGCGCTTTGAGCTCCCGCGCGCCGAAGCGCTGAAGTTCATGGAGGAGCGCGATGAGCCGTACAAGGTCGAGCTCATCAACGACCTGCCGGAGGACGCCGTCATCTCCTTCTACCGTCAGGGCGAATTCGTTGACCTCTGCGCCGGCCCGCATCTGGACTCCACCGGCCGCGTCAAGGGCAACGCCATCAAGCTCACGAGCGTCACCGGCGCCTACTGGCGCGGCGACAGCAGCCGCAAGATGCTCCAGCGCATTTACGGCACCTGCTTCCCGAAGAAGGAGGAGCTCGATGCGTATCTGGCCCGCATCGAAGAGGCCAAGAAGCGCGACCACCGCAAGCTCGGCAAGGAGCTCGGCCTGTTCACGTTCATGGACGAGGGCCCGGGCTTCCCGTTCTTCCTGCCCAACGGCATGGTGCTCAAAAACCAGCTCATCGACTACTGGCGCGAGATCCATAAGAAGGCCGGCTATGTCGAGATCTCGACGCCGATCATGCTCAACCAGGATCTCTGGCACCGCAGCGGCCACTGGGATCACTATAAAGATAATATGTATACGACCGTCATCGACGATGTGCCGTTCGCGCTCAAGCCGATGAACTGCCCCGGCGGCATGCTGGTCTATAAGTCCCAGCCGCACTCCTACCGCGACCTGCCGCTGCGTGTCGGCGAACTCGGCATCGTGCACCGCCATGAGCTGTCCGGCGCCCTGCACGGCCTGTTCCGCGTCCGCTGCTTCACGCAGGACGATGCGCATATCTTCATGACGCCCGATCAGGTCAAGGACGAGATCAAGGGCGTGGCCAAGCTCATCGACGACGTGTACTCGCTCTTCGGCTTCAAGTACCACATGGAGCTGTCCACGATGCCGGAGGATCACATCGGCACGGACGAGCAGTGGGAGGCTGCGACAAACGGCCTCGTCTCCGCGCTCAACGAGCTTGGCAAGCCCTATGTCATCAACGAGGGCGACGGCGCGTTCTACGGCCCGAAGATCGACTTCCATCTGGAAGACAGCCTCGGCCGCACCTGGCAGTGCGGCACGATCCAGCTGGATATGCAGATGCCCGAGCGCTTTGACCTTGAGTATGTCGGCGCTGATGGCGAGAAGCACCGCCCCGTCATGATCCACCGCGTGTGCTTCGGCTCCATCGAGCGTTTCATCGGCATCCTCACCGAGCATTACGCCGGCGCGTTCCCGCTGTGGCTCGCGCCCGTGCAGGTCAAGGTCATGCCCATCACCGACCGCACGAACAACTACGCCAAGCACGTTGCCGACCGTCTGGAGAAGGCTGGCCTGCGCGTCGAGACCGACCTGCGCAACGAGAAGATCGGCTACAAGATCCGCGAGGCGCAGAGCCAGAAGATCCCGTACATGCTCGTCCTCGGCGATAAGGAAGCGGAAAACGACACCATCTCCGTGCGCACCCTCTCCGGCGAGCAGAGCGTTGAGGCCCTCCCGGACTTCATTGCGCGCCTGCAGGCGGATGTCAAGTCGCGCAAAAGCTGATTTTTCAAATTTGCCTGCATAAGAAACACGCTCCTTCGCAGACTAGAACCAAACGTCTGCGAAGGAGTTTTGTATATGCAGAAACGATCCAAACGCTTGTGTCTCGCACTCGCGGTGCTGCTCTCGGTGAGCATGGTGCTCGTTGCGCTTGTCCCGGCTGTCGAGGCGGCCTCGTACAAAAAAGGCTCCAGCGGCGCCGTAGTCACGCAGATCCAGACGAAGCTCAAAAGTTGGGGCTACTATACCGGTACCGTGGACGGTATCTACGGCAGCGGCACCGAGCGCGCTGTGCGCGCCTTCCAGCAGAAAAACGGCCTCACGGTCGACGGCAAGGCCGGCGACCAGACGCTGGCGGCCATGGGACTGTCCGCGGGCGGAGGCAATTCCAGCAATTCCGGCGGTTCCGGCGGCGCGTCCAGTTCGCAGGTCGATCTGCTCGCGCGCCTGATCTCGGCGGAGGCCCGCGGCGAGCCGTACTCCGGCCAGGTGGCCGTCGGCGCCGTCGTTCTCAACCGCATCAAGCACCCGTCGTTTCCGAATACGCTCCCCGGCGTCATCTATCAGAGCGGCGCGTTCACGTGCATCACGGATGGGCAGTTCAATCAGCCGGTCGCGGAGAGCGCCTACCGCGCCGCGCGCGATGCACTCAATGGCGTCGATCCCTCCGGCGGCGCGATCTATTATTTCAATCCGTCCACGGCCACCAGCTCGTGGATCTGGTCGCGGCCGCTCATCACGGTCATCGGGAAGCACCGGTTCTGCTCCTGAGTGTCCGGAAACAGCGCAAAATAGGGGATGCGGCAGCGCGTCCCCGCTACATATAGCGGGGCGAAAAAATAACGTCAAAAAGTTTAAAAAGAGTATTGACAAATGGCAACAGGAAGTGCTATATTATCAAACACGCGAGGGGTTGTGCGTCACGAACGAACGAAACTTCCGAAAGAAAGTTGAAAAAAGTTCTTGACAAGCGAAGCCGCGTGTGGTAGTATAAACAAGCTGTCGCCGAGAGGCACAGCGGCGTGTACCTTGTAAATTAAACAATGTAAGAACACAAAACTGAAAAAGTTTTGTAGCTTATGCAAAATAAGCACCAGAAAAGGGTTCTTAACATCGGAAACGATGTAAAACAATTCTTTTGAGAGCTAGATAGCGATCTAAGATTTAGGTTGTATCCGTTTTTAAATTTTTAGAGACGGTTATGATATGATTTATAGAGAGTTTGATCCTGGCTCAGGATGAACGCTGGCGGCGTGCCTAACACATGCA
>OHYS01000825.1_pt1 | contig 12538 bp, 9 predicted proteins | sample 1580301 | NCBI WGS metagenome assembly OHYS01 (sample SAMEA3882531, study PRJEB24775) | human gut metagenome | biome: human-associated habitat; feature: intestine environment; material: feces | place: Netherlands | collected 2009/2010
GCGGGTAGGCGAAGCCCTCCAGGGTGATGGATGCGACTTCCTTTTCCAGCGGGAAGAACGAAACGTACTTTCCGAACTGCTCTTCTTTCCGGATTTCAAACGAAGTTTCCACCGGAATCGTAATCAGATTGCGGCTGTCCACAATGTAAGCCGGAATTTTCTTCTCCCATGCCGTTTTCAGGTTCTGCACAATACTTAAGAAATGGTCGAGTCTTCCCCCTGTTGCTCCGAGGATCGTGATTTCACTGCTTCCCAGAACAATCGCCTGCTGAAATGCGATGTCCGTGTCCGTATTGTCCTTCATGGGATTAAATTCCCGGATCGGTGCGACATGGTTCTCCTTGTAATAATTTAAAATCTCCGGAGATAAACTGTCAAAATCTCCCAGAATATACGTCGGCATAATCTGGTAATGGTAGCAGAACTCCAGTCCCCGGTCTGCTGCCAGGATAATATCAAACTGCTGTTTCTGAAGATATGGGAAGGCAAAATCCGGTTCGATCATCCCTCCCGAAATAATACATGTTCTCACGTTTCCCTGCCTCTTTTTTCTGTCTTTTTGTATCTTATTCTGCCTTTTTGCTGTATGAAGAAATTTTTTCCTGCAGCTCGCGCACGTTCTGCTCGATGTTGCTGCCAAATACAGCAGAGCCTGCCACGATGATGTTGGCACCTGCCGCAAGGACTTCATCGATGGTCGCGCGGTTGATGCCGCCATCGACCTGAATGTGCACATGCTCCAGTCCCTTTTCATCCAGCATTCTGCGGAGCGTACGGATCCTCTCCGTCGACTCCGGGATATACTTCTGGCCGCCGAAGCCAGGATAAACGCTCATAATCAGAATCATTTCTACCTGATCCATCACGTCCGTAACCGCAGAAAGCGGCGTATCCGGATTTACGGCAACTCCGGCATCTGCGCCTGTTTCATGAATCTTTTTCACGGTTTCTGCCAGATCGCGGCATGCCTCCGCGTGAACCGTGATCATATCCGCCCCGCAGCTTTGAAATTCTTCTACGTACCGCTCCGGGTCCTTTACCATCATATGAACATCAAAATACAGACTGCTTTCTTTTCGGATCGACTTTACCACCGGCATTCCAAACGAAATGGATGGTACAAACATTCCATCCATAATATCGATATGAAGCCACCGGCACTCTGCTTTCTCTACCCTTTGGATCTGTTCTCCGAGACGGTTGAAGTCTGCGGATAAAATAGAAGGTGCCAACTGATATACTCGGCTCATGCTAGTATCTCCTCTTTTCCTGTTCTTTTAGTTCTTCATAGAACATGGTATAATTTTCAAATCTTTCTTTGCTGATATTTCCCTGTTCCAGTGCCTCTTTGACGGCACAGCCCGGCTCTTTTCCGTGGATGCAGCCGAGGAAACGGCATTTTCCTTCGTACGGATGAAATTCCGGGAAAAAGTTTTTCAGCTCCTCTTTTTCCATATCGGTTGTATAAAGCGAGCTGAACCCCGGCGTATCGCACAGATACGTCTCATGGTCGATCGGGATCATCTGGGAATGGCGCGTCGTGTGTTTTCCTTTTTTCAGCTTTTTGCTGATCTCTCCGGTCTCCATCTGGATTTCTTTCTGCATCCGGTTTGTGATCGAAGATTTTCCGACGCCGGACGGACCGGCTACCACCGTTGTTTTCCCTTTCAGGTATGCTTCCACTTCCTGCATGCCCTGCTCTTTCGCTGCACTCACCGTAAAGACACGGTAACCGCAGTTCTCATAGACGCTTCGCAGATGGTCTGTGTAATCTTCCCCCGCAAGATCTCTTTTATTGAAACAGATTGCCGTCGGAACGTTCTGCTGTTCCATCATCACAAGAAAACGGTCCAGAAGCGTCAGGTTCGGGGTCGGATTTTCCAGCGCAAAAATCACAAGCGCCTGATCGATATTGGCCACTGCCGGACGGATCAGTTCATTTTTTCGCGGCAGAATCCGGGTCATATTTCCTGTTTTTTCCGCTTCATCCAGAATCTCGATTTCCACAAGATCTCCGACGAGCGGTTTCTGGCCTTCCTTTCGGAAAATTCCTTTTGCTTTGCACTCATAAATGCCGGATTCTTCTACGTCTACGTAGTAGAATCCGGCAATTCCTTTCATAATCTTTCCTGTCATACTCACCCTTCACTCAACGGAACCGATTGGTACTGTGCAATTGCCTGATAACTTCCGCTCGAATCCATCTCATAGAAGACGATTCTTCCGGTAGAAGAAGCAGACGATGAAGCACTCCAGTTGGTGTTGACAGAATACGGCCAGCTCGTAATGGCCTGTCCGTCCATGATGGTGATGGAGGTCTCGTTTCCGTTTCCATCATCCTGGATCAGCTCAATTTTTGCAATACCACCCTGATACTGATCCGGCGCACTTAAGGTCTGGCTGCAGGACCAGGTAACATCCGTAGCGGTATTTGCGCCCGGCTCTGCCGGTGTCGGGGTCGGTGTATTCTCATCCGGCGTCGTTGGCTGTGCACTCGGGCTATTGACATAAATCGTAACGTCAGAACCTTTCTTTACTTTGGTTCCGATTGCCGGGTCAACCTCCATGACTTCGCCCTCGGCCACCTTGCTGCTGGTTCCTGTTTTCACAATAATATTGAAATCGCTCAGGATTGATTTTGCTGTCTCCTCATCCAGGCCGATTACATCACGGATTGCAATTTCTTCCGCGTCCTTGGATCCCTTGCTGATCACCAGCGTAACGGTAGATTCCGGCGCAACCTGACTTCCCTCTGACGGGTCAACGGAAATAACCAAGCCTTCTGCAACGGTATCGCTGAAATCCTCTGTTGTGGAAACCTGCAGTCCCAGCTGAGTCAGTGCAGCACTTGCAGCGTCTTTCTGTGTTCCAACAATGCCGGTCGGAATGGTTACGGTTTCTTTTCCGGAGCTTACATAATACGTAATCGTTGCATTTTTATCGACTTTCGTTCCCGGTTTCAGATCCTGGCGGCAGATCTTTCCTGCCTCAATGACATCCGATGCCTCGGTTCCGCCGTTGACTACACCAAGGTTCAGGCTGTTTGCCAGATCGACGGCATCTGCCTCGGTTTTGTTGGTCAGATCCGGAACGGTTACTTTTTCCTCTTCTTTGCTGCTGGAAGAAACAACTTCCGTGCTGCTCGATGATGATGCGGAACCGGAAGAAGCTGCGGTCGGTCCTTTTCCGCCGACAATGCCGGCTGCCTGCGCGATAAAGTAGATCAGCATGCAGATGATGATGGCTGCAATCGCAAAACCGCCGATTGTGATGATCTTTTCGAGTTTGTTTCCGGCTTTGTCATCGTCATCCTCATCGTCGTAGTAGGAATCGTCGTCATCCTCATCGTAGGAATCGCGGTCATCCTCTTCTTCGTCCTCATCCTCGTCTTCTTCGTCCTCGTAGCTGTAATCTTCGTCCTCTTCCTCATCCTCGATCTTGCTGTAGCGCTTGCGGGCCGGCTCCTCTGCCGTCTGCGCATTTGCCTTTGCTGCTGCGCCGGAACGGATCTGGCTTAACTCCTCTGCGGATACCATAACAGTCTCGGCGTGAGAACTTAACGGAGTTACTTTTACGAAATTGCCCTGCGGCTCCATCAGCGAATGCTTCAAGTCGTCGATCAGCTCCGCCATGTTATTGTAACGGCGGTCCGGGCTCTTCTGGGTACATTTTAAGATAATCTGCTCCAGTGCGAACGGAAGGTTCGGGGTATATTTGGATGGAGATTCAATCTCCTCCTGCAGATGCTTGATTGCGATGGCAACGGTGGTGTCGCCGTCAAACGGCACTCTTCCGGTTACCATCTCGTACATGGTGATACCAAGGGAATAGATATCACTCTTATAGTCCGAATATCCGCCGCGCACCTGCTCCGGAGAGCTGTAATGTACGCTTCCCATAACGTTCGAACTGATCGTATTGGAAGAAGTTGCCTTTGCAATACCAAAGTCGGAAAGTTTTACTTTTCCGTCTGTGGAAATGATGATGTTCTGCGGTTTGACATCGCGGTGTACAATATTGCGGTTGTGTGCTGCTTCAAGACCAAGGGAAACCTGAATGGCGATGCTGGTTGCCTCTTTTACGCTCAGTTTTCCTTTGCGGTCAATGTAATCCTTCAGAGTAATTCCCTCGACAAGCTCCATGACGATATAGTAAACGCCGCGGTCCTCCCCGACATCGTACACGTTTACAATATTCGGATGGGACAGTCCTGCTGCGGCCTGTGCCTCCGTGCGGAACTTGCGGATAAAGGTTTTATCCTCCCGGAATTCCGGTTTTAAAACCTTGACGGCCACCATGCGGTTCAGCTTGTGGTCTTTTGCTTTGTAGACATCAGCCATACCGCCGGAACCGATCCGGCTTATGATCTCATATCGTTCTCCTAAAATAACGCCCTCTTTTAACATTCTTTCACCTCGTTTGTAAATGGTTCAACGACAATGACTGCGATATTGTCTCTGCCGCCATTTGCATTTGCTTTATCAATTAAACGTTTCGCCTTGTCCTCACCGTCTTCTCGGCAGATGAGTTCGAAAATCTCCTCATCCGTTACCATGTTGGAAAGGCCGTCCGAGCACATCACCAATTGATTGCCCTCTTCAAGCTGAATGTCAAAGAAATCAATCTTTACGGTATCCTGTGTGCCTACTGCTCTGGTAATAATGTTTTTGTCCGGGTGATTCCGCGCCTGCTCGGGAGTGAGTTCTCCAAGGCGCACCATCTCTGCGATCAGGGAATGGTCCTGCGTCACCTGGTCAAACGTGCCATCTGCTGCCAGATACAGCCTGCTGTCTCCTACGTTTGCAACGTAGGCATAGTTGCCGACAACCGTAGCTACTACCATCGTCGTACCCATGCCTTCCATGGATATATCTCGTTTTGCCTGCTCAAAAATCTGGCTGTTTGCTGCTTCAATTCCATGCCGAATGATCCGCACCGGGTTGAAATTCGTATCCCTTTTTACAGATTCCACCAGTACAGAAACACCGTAACGCGAAGCAAAATCGCCCGCGTTATGGCCTCCCATGCCGTCTGCAACGACAAAGAGGTTCGGAAGGTTTCCGACCGGAGAGGCGGAGGCAAACACAAAATCCTGGTTCATCGTCCGTTTCTGTCCGATATCGGTTGCAGAAAATACCTTCATGCTTTTTTCTCCTGTATTGACAGCCGCTTTTTACGGCTGTTCGTTTGATTTATCGATAAAACTTTTTCTTAACTGTCCACAGGCTCCGTCAATATCGGCGCCCATTTCCCTTCTAATAGTAACATTAATTCCGTATTTTTCAAGTTTATTTTTGAAATTCTCTACGACTTTTTTCGTTGATTTCACGTAATCGCGCTCTTTGATCGGGTTGACCGGGATCAGATTTACATGACATTTGATATCCGAAATCCGCGCGGAAAGCTCTTTTGCATCGGCTTCGCTGTCATTTTTCCCGCCAACGAGAGAGTACTCAAATGTAATCCGACGGCCTGTTTTTGCAAAGTAATTGCGGCATGCATCGAGAATTTCATCAATAGAATATTTATTGGCAATCGGCATCAGCTCGCGGCGCTTTTCATCGTTCGGCGCATGAAGGGAAAGTGCCAGAGTGATCTGGAGTCCCTCATCTGCCAATTTGTACATATTCGGCACGATTCCGCAGGTGGAAACGGTGATGTTTCTCTGGCTGATGTTGAGTCCTTCCTGGCTCGAAAGCAGCCGCACGAAGCGCACCAGATTGTCGTAGTTGTCCATCGGCTCACCCGTTCCCATGACAACCAGATTGGAGACCCGCTCCCCGGTGTCCTCCTGAATCCGGTAAATCTGGTCGAGCATCTCCGACGGAGTCAGGCACCGCACGAGTCCGCCGATTGTGGACGCGCAGAAGCGGCAGCCCATCCGGCAGCCGACCTGGGATGAGATGCAGACGGAATTTCCGTGGTGGTACTTCATCCAGACGCTCTCGATCACGTTGCCGTCGCTAAGGCGGAACAGGTATTTTCTCGTTCCGTCGATTTTGGACTCCTGCACCTGCACTTTTTCGAGACAGGTAAGCGGATACTGTTCCTTTAATTTTTCCCGGAAGGCAAGCGAGAGATTCGTCATCTCATCGTAGCTGCCCGCCAGACGATGATGCATCCAGTCGTATAACTGTTTGGCACGGAACGGCTTTTCTCCCATCTGCTGGCAGGCGTCCTTTAATTCGTCTAAGGTCATTGATTTAATATCCATCTGTTACGCCCGTCCTTCCTCTGTTTTCCGGAATTTTGCAAGGAAAAATCCGTCTGTCTTGTGTACCCCCGGGATCAGCTGCAGCTGTCCTTTGGCCGTTTCTCCGCTTTTCAGCTCATCCGGCAGCAGTTCATCCAGACTGACTGCTTCAAACGGGAACTGTTCCAGAAACCATGCGGCATTCTCGCTGTTTTCTTTTCTGTTGACGGTACATGTGCTGTACAGCAGTGTGCCGCCCGGCTTTACGTACGATGCGGCATTTGCAAGGATTGCCCGCTGAATCCGTACCAGCTCCTCTTCTTTTTCTTTTGAAGCGTAATATTTGATATCCGGCTTTCTGCCGATGACGCCGTATCCGGTGCACGGCAGGTCCGCAATCACAACGTCCGCTTTTCCGATCCATTCCGCATCGAGCTGTTCCGCATCTTTTACCTTCGGCACGACGCAGGAAACACCTGCTCTCTGCACATTTTCCCGGATCAGATCGACCTTGTATTCGGTGAGATCACGCGCTTCCACGCATCCCTGATTTCTCATTTTATCTGCTGCATGGAGGCTCTTTCCACCCGGTGCCGCGCAGAGATCCAGCACCTGGTCACCCGGCTTTGGATCCGCCAGATGCGCCGCCATCATGGAGCTCACATCCTGAATCTGGAACCGGCCTTCCTGGAAGGCATTCAGTGATGCGATCGTCTCAAAGTTTTTCAGATAGAACGCCTCGCCAAGATACGGCGCTTTTTCCAGCTCTGCCCCCTGGCTTTCCAGGCTTTTCTTCGTCTCCTCGATCGTATTGTTCCAGCGGTTGATACGGATCGTCACCTGTTTTTCTTTTAGGGAATCCGCCATCATCGTTTCTGCCGTTTCTTTTCCGTACTGGGATACGAACTCCTCAACCAGAAATTCCGGCATGGAGTATTTCACGGAAAGATACTGCGTAGTATTGTTCTCCTTCGGCATCGGCAGATGATCTTTCTCCCGCACGATCGTGCGCAGAACGCCGTTGACAAAGCCCTTTAAGTTGTAAAAATGCTTCTTTTCCGCCAGTTTCACCGCCTCATTGACGACTGCCGAATCCGGTACTGCGTCAAGAAAACGGATCTGGTACACCGACATCCGTAAGATCGCACGAATCACCGGCTTGCATTTGTTGATCTTGATTTTGGAATACTGATTGATGATGTAGTCATTCTGGATGCCGTATTCCACGGTTCCCTCGCAGACCCGCTTGATAAACGCACGGTCCTGCCGCGGCAGGAACTGGTATTTATCGAGGGCGTCCCTTACAGCAAGATGGCAGGGCGTTTTCTCCCTGTCCATCTCAAGCAGAATGTTCATAATCAGCTCTCTTGTATTGATTGTATCAGTCATCATTTCTCCTAAATGCTCCGGATAAAATCAGCAGCCGGAGCAGCTGCAGCAGAGAACCGATCACCGCTGCCACGTATGTCATGGCTGCAGCCCAGAGTACTTTCTTGACTCCGTCGTGTTCCGTCTCTGTCACCATACCGCCCTCACTGAGCATTTTTAATGCTCTTCTCGACGCATCGAACTCGACCGGAAGTGTTACCACCTGGAATGCCAGTGCCAGCACAAACAGCCAGATCCCGGCTTTCACAAGCATCGGAAGGCTGAAAATCAGTCCGATCAGGAACAGCGGCCAGAAAAGCTGGGATCCAAGGTTCGCTGCCGGAACAATGGCGCTTCTTACTTTCAGCGGCACGTAATCCGTATTGTGCTGTACGGCATGGCCGCACTCATGCGCTGCGACGCCGATCGCTGCGACCGAGGTTGAATCGTAAACCGCATCCGATAAATTCACGGTTTTTGTCCGCGGATCATAGTGGTCGGTCAGTTTACCGGATACGTGGCGGACGGTCACATCGTAGATGCCGGCCTGATGCAGAATGCGCATCGCCGCCTCGCGTCCCGTCATGCCGCTGTACGAGCGGACGGTCTGATATTTGCTGAAAATCGTGTTCATGCGGGCGGATACCGCCATGGAAATCAGTGCGGCAAGAATCACCAGCAGATACGTACTGTCATAAAAAAGTCCCATATCGTTTTTCTCCTTTTTTCTCAGGCACAGCAGCCATCACACCGCTGTGCAGTTCCCCGCCTTAACTTCAGGTTGCTTTTTCTCTTTTATTCGCCAAGTCTGGTACCCGGCTCGATCGCATAGCCGCGCAGGAAATCGGCGGTTTTCATCCGTTTCTTTCCTTCGAGCTGCAGCTCCTCGATCACCAGAATGCCGTCTCCCGTCTTTACATGGAGACCTGTCTCATCTGCCACCCAGACTTTTCCGGCACTCTTCGTCGGATTCTGTCCCGGAATTTTCGAGAACAGATCGCCGCCGAACATGGCAATGACTTTGGCATCCCAGATTTTCAGGTTCTTTCCGTTTACTTTTGTAAAAGCACTCGGCCACGGGCTCATCGCACGGATCTGGCGTTCGATCTCAACGGCACTCTTCGTCCAGTCGATCTTTCCGTCTTCTTTTTTGATCATCCGCGCATACTCTGTAGTGCTTATCTCCGGCTGTTTTTCCGGTGTCACTTCGCCTTTTTCAAGTTTTGGAAGTGTCTCCACCAGAAGTTTTGCTCCGGCTGCGGCGAGCTTGTCAAAGAGACTGCCGCCGGTCTCATCTGCTGCAAGCGGAACTTCCACTTTCGTCAGCATATCGCCTGTGTCGAGGCCTTCATCCATCTTCATAATGGTTACGCCGCTCACTTCATCGCCGTTCATGACAGCCCACTGGATCGGCGCTGCTCCGCGGTAAGCCGGAAGCAGGGATGCATGAACGTTGATGCATCCGTATTTCGGCATATCCAAAATCTCTTTTGGAATAATCTGGCCGAATGCAACGACAACGATCACATCCGGCTCCATTTTCCGGATCTCCTCGATCGCCTCTGCATCCCGCACGCGGCGCGGCTGATAGACCGGAAGGCCGTGTTTTTCGGCTGCCTCTTTCACCGGTGTCGGCATCATCTGTTTTCCGCGGCCCTTCGGTTTGTCCGGCTGGGTCACAACGCCTGTGATCTCATAACCGGCCTCCACGAGTGCCTCAAGTGTTCCCACGGAGAAATCCGGGGTTCCCATAAATACCACTTTCATCTGAAGTCATCTCCTTTATTTTAAGACTTACTCTTCGTCCTCGTACTCCTCATACTCATCGTACGTGTTGTCCCAGAGTTCGCCTTCTACTTTTTCTGTATACATATGTCCATCGAGGTGATCGCACTCGTGGCAGATGCAGCGGGCAAGAAGTTCGGTTCCCTCCAGTTCAAACGGCTGCATGTCGCGGTCCAGTGCTCTTACCTTTACGTAATTCGGACGGGTTACTGTACCGGATTTTCCCGGAAGGCTTAAGCATCCTTCTGCTCCTGTCTGGCTTCCGGAAGTCTCCAGGATTTCCGGATTGATCAGAAGATGTGGGGTTCCATCTACATCCATGACTACGATTCTCTTTAAGATGCCGACCTGCGGTGCGGCAAGGCCGACACCGTTTGCCTCATACATGGTGTCAAACATGTCGTCGATCAGCTCGCTGATTCTTGGTGTCATCTTCTCCACCGGTCTGCATTTTTTCGTTAATACGCGGTCGCCTACGACTCTGATTTCTCTGATTGCCATAATTCTTTTCCTTTCTTTTGCTCTTCTATTATAAATAATCTATGTGTAAATAGTATGAAAAAACTAATACTTTCTGCTGAAGTCAAACTGTAAATAAACGGTACGGAAGCCTTTGTTAATCTCGATATACCGCTCCAGTTTTTCCCGCAGTTCTGCCAGCACCTCTTCCTGCGGCGCGCGTACATACACGGCCATGCGGTACAGGTCATTGATTTTCGACACTGCCTCACTTGCCGGGCCGATGATCTGGACTTCGCGGTTTCCCCGGATGCGGATGAGATATCTGCGAATGTATTCCATCGCCTGCGTCAGATGCGCTTCATCCTCCCCGGCTCCGTGGATCGCCAGAAGCTCCGCCGCCGGGGGATATCCCATCAGACGGCGGTAGTCCATTTCTTTCTCGTAAAATGTCCCGTAATCCTGCTCTGCCGCCGTCTGAATGCTGTAATGTTCGGGATGGTACGTCTGAATGACTGCCATTCCCGGCTTTTCGCCTCTTCCGGCGCGGCCGACTGCCTGCGTCAGCAGCTGGAACGTACGCTCCCCGGCACGGTAATCGACTGCATTCAGGGAGAGATCCGCCGCCAGCGCTCCCACCAGCGTGACATTCGGGAAATCGTGGCCTTTTACGATCATCTGGGTTCCAATCAGGATATCGGCCTCCCCCGCCGCAAATGAGGACAGGATTTCTTCATAACTGTTTTTCGTTTTTGTCGTGTCGCCATCCATCCTAAGAACGCGTGCCTTTGGAAACAGCTTTTTCACGTTCTGCTCGATCTGCTGTGTGCCGGCACGGAAGCCGCCGATGTACGGGGAACCGCACGACGGGCACGCATGTACCTGCGGTGTTTCATAACCGCAGTAATGGCAGACGAGCTTTCCGTTATTGTGTGCTGTCAGTGATACATCGCAGTGCGGGCATTTCATCACATGGCCGCATGCACGGCATGAGACGAAGCCCGCATAGCCTCTGCGGTTCAGAAACAGTACAACCTGTTCCTTTTTTTCAAGCCGTTTTTCGATCTCTTCCCGCAGTTTTCCGGACAGAATCGAACGGTTTCCCATCTGTAATTCTTCCCGCATATCCGCGATCCATACGGACGGAAGTGCTGCATTTCCGTACCGCGCATCCATCCGGAACAGCGCGTACGCTCCCGTCTCGCAGGCGTAAGAAGCATCCACCGACGGCGTTGCCGAACCCATCACCACATGGGCATGCTCCAGCCCGGCGCGGCGCACGGCGGTCTCCCTTGCATGGTAGCGCGGCGTCACTTCACTTTTATAGGAGGTTTCATGCTCCTCATCGATTACGATCAGCCCAAGATCCGGAAACGGTGCAAAGAGTGCGGAACGCGGACCGATCATAATACTGACCTCCCCGCGCCGCGCGCGCTCCATCTGGTCGGCGCGCTCGGACGGTGTCATCCGCGAGTTGACCACCGTGACCCTTGTTCCAAACCGTGCGCAGAACCGCTCCACGTTCTGATACGTCAGCGCAATCTCCGGGATCAGCACGATCACCTGTTTTCCTTCTGAGAGCACTCGCTCCATCAGCTCCATATAGACGAGCGTTTTGCCGCTTCCCGTCACACCGCGGATCAGGCAGGGGCGGTTCTGCCCTTCCCATTCCTTTCGAATGCCGTCCACCACGGCCTGCTGCTGTTCGTTTGGTTTTCCCGCAGTTGTTCTTCCTGCCGCATCAGATACCGGATTTCTCCAGGTGCTCGTACGGCGGATTTCCAACACGCCCTGCTCTTCCATCACGTGCAGCGTATCTGCCGTGATTTTCAGTTCCTTGCTCACAACCTGCCCTGGAAGAACCGGATGGGCCAGCAGCGCGTTTAAGAGACGGATTCTCGCTTTATAATTTTTCTTTCTGTAGTTTTCCAGCAGCTCCTCACACTCTGCAGGATCTGCAAGAAGCGCAATTTCGCGGGTTTCTTTCCCGCGCGCCTTTACTTTGACCGGAAGCACCGTCTTTAACGCCTGGATCATCGTCGATCCGTACGTATGACGCATCCACGCGGCGAGCGCGATGAGCTTCGTCTCTACAGTCGCCGCATCCTTTTGTACCGCAAGGATGGCCTTCATCCGGTCCTGCGGATATTTCGGCTCGTTTCCGACGGAAAGCACATAGCCGGTGATCGTGCGGTTTCCGTTTCCAAACGGAATCTGTACCGCCGTTCCCGGACCGATCTCCCCTGTCAGTTCCGGCGGAACCTTGTACTGAAAGGTCCGGTCCAGTTTTTCATTTGTGATATCTACGATTACATCAGCGTAAACGCTGCTCATACATTCCCCTTACTTTCTTCCAGTATTTCCCGGATCAGCACGCGCTCATCCATCTCGTACCGTTTCCCCTTCCGGATCTGATACGTTTCGTGGCCTTTTCCCGCGAGCACCACGAGATCGCCCGGCTGCCGGTTTTCGATCACATACCGGATCGCCTCCTTACGGTCTGCAATCTCAACGAAAGCGCCTTCTGTTTTCCCGATTCCCGTCCGGATATCGTCCAGAATCGCCTGTGGTTCCTCATCCCGCGGATTGTCCGAGGTGATGACGGTCAGATCCGCCAGACGCCCCGACACCTCTCCCATCTGGAATCTCCGGTCCCGCGCGCGGTTTCCGCCGCAGCCGAAGAGACAGATCAGGCGCTTCGGATGGTATTTCCGCAGTGTCTTTAACAGGCTT